>OOFW01000092.1_pt1 | contig 12546 bp, 9 predicted proteins | sample 1670271 | NCBI WGS metagenome assembly OOFW01 (sample SAMEA98137918, study PRJEB22522) | marine metagenome | biome: marine biome; feature: marine water body; material: sea ice | place: Arctic Ocean | collected 07-Sep-2015 | depth 1.32 m
ATGGTTTATTGGGTCTTATGGGGCTTTGCTTTGAATACTTGTTTTTAGATGTTGAGCAAAATCTAATTTAATTGCCGCCAATTTAGCTTCGTGTTTAGCCGAACCTGCCGTATCCAACTGTATACATGTATGACCGGTAAATCGATAATAGAGCGATTGTTCTATTTTGATATGTTTCACGCGTGAAAATGGAAGATTTAAATGTTTTTTATTGAATATCCCTGATCGTATCTCAATATTATCGTCAGTTAAGCGGTAGCGATATACTTTGAAACTGATAAAAGCAAAAAGTGTTAATAGTGCAAAAATCACTAAAATACCGGGTAACCAAATAAAAGGGTGTTCGAGCACACTTTTATAGCTCACTGCTAGTACGGGTATAAGATAGATAACGTTACCAAACAGGTGTCTGAATACATTAGCCGTGAAATATAAAATAGCTACAGGTGATAAAGCTTGCCAATCGTCTTTGCTCTGTAATTTATCAGTTGGGTTACCGTTGTTGTTAGATAAAGCTGGCTGCTTATCCATGTTTGACCACATCTTTATGTTGAAGTATGAATTGACGTAGTTTTTGTGCCGTATCTACTTCCAGACCTGGGATTTCAAAAGTGTGAGTTGCACCACCAGCGCTAAACACTTGCAAAGTAGCCAAGCCGATGTAACGTTCAATCGGTCCACTTTTAAGCTCAATATGCTGTATCCGGGTAATGGGTTGGCTAATTGTTTTACGAAAAAAAAGCCCTGATGAATAGTTTAAATCCAATTCACGCAATGCAAAGGTTTTACGCACGTCTGCAAGATGGGAATATAAAACATTCATTAAGCCAATCAAGGCCAAGCTCCAGATTATGAATGGCAGGCTAGAGTAAAGGTTATTGGTTAATTGGATCCATGGTTGAAAATATGCAGTAGATACCAGTAACACTAAGATTAAAGTCGCCATAAGATTAATCAAGCGATTTACTGGGGCATATTTCACAGAGAGTGTTTGCGCTAACATAGCTTGAATATCAGGCAATTTTTGCTCAATGATTGTTTCGTTGGAAAAAGGCATATCTGCCATGATTGACCTTAAAAGGTTGACTTTCGATTTGCTGTATAAGTTCGCACATAGAAGACATGTATGGAAGGATTTATCCCCTTCATTCTAAGATTACATGTTTGTTATATCCATTCGCTTCAATCGTTAACTGACAATTACAAAAAGAATTTACATAGTTAGATGTGTTGGGTATGTGGGTAATTCCAACGTTTTGTTTAATACGTCCAGCGCAGGATTAATGCTTGTCCAAAATTATTGGGCCAATAGCAATACAGGGACGATAATTCAACAGGATAGTTTCGCAAACTGATCCATTAAGTGAGGGAGGATTAGAGTGTTAGACCATTATGCAACTATGCAACTATGCAACTATGCAACTATGCAATTATGCAATTATACAACTATGTAATTATGCAGGCTAATAAGTTTAGGGAACCGATGGAAGGGAACGACCGTGCCTCTGCTTTGCCAATTTATAGCTGAGTTTTCTCTAATGGCCCATGCAGTTGAGAAAATTAAGACAAATAACATTGTCGCTTTTTGTGGTGATGCTATGCTTTTTAATTTGTAAGACTAATAGTTGCTTGAGATAAGGTGGACTAATATGAAAAAAAGCATTGATTTACTTGATCGTATAGACGTTAAAATACTCAATATTTTACAGAAAGAATGTCGTATTTCTAATGTTGATTTAGCCAAACAGATCCACTTAAGTCCAACACCTTGTTTAGATCGTGTCAGGCGTTTAGAGAAAAATGGCTTCATAGACAAGTATGTTGCACATCTTAACCCGAGCAAGTTAGATGTAAATTTAACTGCTTATCTAGAGATTACCTTAAAAAGCAGTAATACCGCAGACCTCAATGCCTTTAACAGACACGTTTCTTTGCTTGATGAGGTGATTGAATGTTCATTGGTTGCTGGAGGCTTTGATTACCTTCTAAAAATACGCACTAAAGATATGGATAGTTATCGCAAATTTTTAGGGGGTAAATTGGCTGTAATAGAAAGTATTAGCAACACACACACTTATGTCGTAATGGAAGAAATTAAGTCGACCCATATTATCCCAGTAAAAATAGAGAATTAGTATTATTTAAACAGGAATTTACTCTATTACAGGCTCGTTAGATCCGCTTTTTTATCTTAAAGGGTGAGTGAAACTGGGAATTAAAGTCACATATACTGTTCTCGTTTCGCCATACTTAATACTATTTAACTGTCTGTATTTGTATACAAGCGAAGCGTACCCCCCCCCCGGGCTGTTTATAAAGCTTAGTCCCCTTCAATATCTAAGTATTGATATTCAGTAACATTTTATTGTAGATGTTTCTTGGTTAGTCATTTCATCTTTATAATTTATTTAGAGGTAAGGTTTAGATCACTTCAGTATATTATAAATAGTGAGGCTGATTTAAGTGATTATTATCCTGTTTAATAAAAAGTCACAAACAACTAAGTCACTAAGTTCGAGCAATTGAGCACAGGGTGTATTCTCATTAAATAGGGTATCGTGAACCTGTTTTTTCAAAATGACTAATCTGTTTCACTTTTAGCATACCTATATTATCTACATGGAATAAATGCCATATATTTCAGTAATTTACTCACTCTTTCACTCACTTTCTCCCTCACTCTCCATCACATCCTATTTTTTATTGACCTTACTATTAAAGTTTTTAAAGCAGTGCTTCATTTTCTGAAAAGAGTACTTTTTTCATGTAAAGAATTCATGTGTAAATAAGTGGTTTATGCTGATATTTGAAATTATTAGGCCTTAAACAGAGGATTATATTATGGACTTTTCTAATCACAGAATATTGGTTAGTTAATAGTTAATATTCAAGTATTTTACAATTTGTTAATGGTTTGTTGTTTTTTGTTAATGCACGTATAAGTCCGCCTGCAAAGCCGAATTTTTCAATTTGGTACTGCTTATATAAAAAAAGAGCTTCTGGGATTCAATTGTCAATATTTATGATCTTAAATTAGAGAACAAGCTGAATATCCTGAATAAATTAGCCTTAAGGAATACATAAGCGTGAGGGAGTAAATTAACGCGAAAATAAGAGAACGTATGAACACACCAATAAAAAAATTAACCAAAAGTATAAGATTAATATTTGCCGCTTCAGCAGCATCAATGGTTGCTAGTATTTCACCTGTAATAGCTCAAGAAACAACAGATGATAAGGATGTAGAAAAGATTGCGGTAGTAGGGTCTCGTGCCGCACCTCGCTCGATAGCAGATTCACCAGTAGCTATAGACATTATAAGTGCTGATGAATTATCTAAGTCGGGTATCACAGATATGCTGGAAATTCTTAGAGGTACAGTACCTTCGTTAAACGTACATTCTAACCCAATTAGTGATGCGGCATCCCTTGTTCGCCCCGCCAACCTGCGTGGTTTACCTGCCGATAGCACATTGATTCTGTTGAATGGCAAAAGAAGACACCGGTCATCGGTTATCGCATTTTTAGGTGGCGGTATTAACGATGGTGCTCAAGGGCCAGATATTTCAGTAATACCAAGCATTGCATTGAAGCAAGTAGAAGTATTGCGTGACGGCGCAGCGGCGCAATATGGCTCAGATGCCATTGCGGGTGTAATTAACTTTGTATTAAAAGATGATGATGATGGTGGTTCTTTAACTACTCGTCATGGTGAATTTTACGAAGGTGACGGCACTACAACAGAGGTTGCTGGTAATATCGGCATGCCTTTTACTAGTGATGGTTTTGCCAATCTGAGTTTCCAATATAAAAACGCTGATGCCACAAGCAGAAGTGTTCAGCGTCCAGATGCAGCCGCTTTTGGTGCAGCCGGTTTAAATGTTGCCAACCCAGCACAAATTTGGGGCTCTCCTGAAGTCAATGACGACATTACTATTTTCGGGAACATCGGACTAGATTTAGGCAATGATAAAACCTTTTATATGTTCGGTAATTACTCTGAGCGTGATGTACGTGGAGGTTTTTATTACAGAAACCCCCATACTCGCGGCACAGTTTATTCTGTGGATGGAGGTAGTACGCTGTTGGTAGGTGATTTGACGCCGGGTCCAGTTGGCCAGGAAAATGTTGGGCTGGGTTTAGGTGACGGTATCAGTTGTCCCACAATCCCAATTACTACTGCTAATGTTACATCTCAACAGAACTATATTGATGGCGTGCAAAACAACCCTGATTGTTTTGCCTTTAATGAGATAATACCCGAAGGCTTCACACCAAATTTTGGCGGTAATATTACTGATACCTCTCTAAATATTGGTACAAAAGGAGAGTTTAAAGAAGGCTTTGCTAAAGGTGTTATGTATGATCTAAGCGGCTCAGTGGGTAGAAGTGAATCCAGTTTTCTTATTTTTAATACTATCAATGCTTCTTTAGGTCCTGATACGCCCCGCGATTTTGCTCCCGGTAAGTATATCCAACTAGAGAAAAACTTTAACTTTGATCTGGTTAAGTTAGTCGATTTTGGTTTGTATGAAGATGTTAATGTGGCAGGTGGTTTAGAGTGGCATGAAGAGACATTTGAAGTTGTTGTAGGGGATGAAGCGTCCTTTACTGCGGGTCCTCTTACTTCACAACAATTTGGTATAGGATCAAATGGTTTTCCTGGTTTTAAACCTGCTGATGGCGGTGTCTCTACACGCAGAAACTCCGCGGCTTATCTTGATCTTGAAGCCCAAGTGACAGAAGCATTACTCTTAGGCGGCGCCTTACGTTTTGAGGATTATGACTCATTTGGTTCTACCACCAATTATAAAATAACGGCTCAATTCCACGTCACGGAAGATTTTTCTTTACGTAGCTCAATTAGCACGGGTTTCCGTGCACCTACTGTGGGTCAGGCTAATGTCAGTAACGTACAGACAAATTTAGACGGAGGTGTTTTAGTTGATTCAGCCCTATTAGCCCCGACTAATCCGATTTCTGTACAATTAGGCGGTACTGAATTACAACCTGAAGAGTCTGAAAGTTATACCTTTGGTGGTGTATTTACAGCAGGCGACTTCTTTATGACTATGGATTACTACAACATCCAAGTTTCAGATCGTATCAGTCAATCAGACAAAATCAACTTAAGTACAACTGATAAAGATGCCCTTAGGGCGGCTGGTGTGCCTAATGTGGATAGTCTGCAACAGGTAAGCTTTTTTACCAATGACTTTGACACTACTACCCAAGGTATCGATTTAGTTGCTAATTACAATGCCGATATGTTTGAAGGTAGCTCAACGTTTAGCCTTGCCTATAACTGGAATGAAACAGAAGTTACTCAGTTTTCTGATATTACCGGTGCATTTAAAGTTAAGCGTCTAGAAGAAGATTTACCTAATCACAGGGGAACCTTTACTTGGGCTCAATCATGGGATGCATTGTCAATATTTACTCGGGTAAACTATTTTGGTGAATATCAGGGTGTGCATGTTGATTATGACGCAACAGCTATTACCGCTGATTCTGCAGTAACAGTTGACCTCGAAGTGAACTACTTCCTAAGTGACGCTGTCACCTTATCAGCAGGTGCTCAAAATATCTTCGACCAAGATGCAACCAAAATTAACATTCCTGAATCTGCTGGTATCCCTAACAACAATTGGGGTGGCGTTTATTATGAAACCTCTCCATTTGGTTTTAATGGTGGTTTCTATTACGTGAAAGCAACCTATAACTTTTAACATCTAACCTTCATTTAGTATTATGCAAGCCTCGTCAAAAGACGGGGCTTTTTTATGTATACCATCCCTAAATACTTGTCTATTCCTAACCGCTCAATATTCTGTCAGCGTATAAAATAGTTTTAATTAATTGCGCCAATTGAGTATTCACAAGCTGCAAGGGCCTGATAATTCAGGCACAATCGGCATATAAATTGATTATGAAAAATGAATGAATCATTATGAGTAATATTGCTATTTTCGGTGCTAATGGGCGTATGGGAAGGGTATTGATCGATGCTATCGATCAAAGTGTGGATGACAAACTGGCGGGCGCTGCTGTGAGAGCCTCATCATCACTTGTGGGAATTGATGTGGGGGAACTCGCAGGTATTGGTAAAAAAGGGTTGTTGATTTGCACTGATTTGTCTGCACACATTGAACAAATAGAGGTATTAATCGATTTCACTTTGCCAACTGCACTGGCTGAAAATCTAGCTTTTTGCATTGCACATAATAAACCTTTAATAATTGGCACTACGGGTTTAAATACTGAACAAAAAATAGATCTAGATACTGCTTCCAAACTTATTCCTATTGTATTTGCTGCTAACTACAGTGTGGGTGTGAACCTAATGCTAAATTTGGTCAGAAAAGCCGCTGCTGTGATGTCTCGCACCGCTGATATCGAAATTTTAGAAGCTCACCATCGATTTAAGAAAGACGCACCTTCGGGCACTGCGATGGCAATTGGGGAAGCAATTGCCGATGAAATAGGTCGGGATTTAAGTAAATGTGCGGTATATGGCCGAGAAGGTGAAACAGGCGAACGAGACCAAAAAACCATAGGTTTTGCTACCGTCAGGGCAGGAGATATAGTGGGGGAGCACACTGTGTTGTTCGCTGATATAGGTGAAAGGTTAGAGATCACCCACAAAGCTTCTAGTCGATTAACGTTTGCCAAAGGAGCCGTTAAAGCAGCGAACTGGATTATCGACAAACCCGCGGGTTTGTACGATATGGAAAATGTCCTAGGGTTTAAATGACTTTATTCAATAACGTGTGAATAGCTACTTTTAACCCTTAGGTATAAAAATTACGATTAAACGGTCATTTATACCTTTTTTGTAATTGAGAATAGACCTGAATATCTCTTGTATGTATACTATTTCGGATTTGCCAAAATTTAGTGTGATCTTTTTAGCTTCAATCTTAATAATGCGCGAATTAAATAAATATTCATTTAAATCATATGTTTACATGGATGCATGCGGAGTCCGGAAAATTTTTAAATTTCGGAGTTCTAGGTTAAAACCGTTTAATATCTAATCAGGAGGTTGATTTGGCTAACTCTGCCCTTTTAGTACTTGAAGATGGGTCTGTCTTTAAAGGAACCGCTATTGGAGCTTCTGGCGTGTCTGTGGGTGAGGTTGTATTTAATACCTCTATTACAGGTTACCAGGAAATTCTAACCGACCCGTCTTACGCAGAACAAATTGTCACTCTTACATACCCTCATATCGGTAATACTGGTATAAATTCTGAAGATTGCGAATCACATAAAATTTGGGTCAAAGGACTAATTATTCGTGACTTACCACTTCTTGCCAGTAATTTTCGTAGTGAACAAAGCTTGTCTGAATACTTAGAAGAAAATAATATTCTTGGTATTGCAGACATTGATACGCGCAGATTGACTCGGATATTGCGCGACAAAGGTGCACAAAATGGTTGCATCATAGCCAGTAACACTCTTGATAATATTCCATTAGATGAAACGGTTGCTTTAGCTAAAGCACAAGCCTTTACGGGGCTAAAAGGTATGGATTTAGCCAAAGAAGTGACTTGTAGTGAACCTTACCAATGGTTTGAAGGAAGCTGGTTATTAGGTGAAGGATACCAAACACAGTTAGACAACTCTGCTTTTCACGTTGTTGCTTATGATTTTGGTGTGAAGCGTAACATTTTACGTATGTTAGCTGACCGTGGCTGCAAACTAACCGTGGTTCCAGCTAAAACTAGCGCTGATGAGGTACTTGCATTGAAACCAGATGGGGTGTTTTTGTCAAATGGCCCTGGCGATCCTGAACCTTGTGATTACGCCATAACCGCTATTAAACAGTTATTAGAGACTAATATACCTATTTTTGGTATATGTTTAGGTCATCAGTTATTAGCGTTAGCTAGCGGTGCGAAAACAGCCAAAATGAAATTTGGCCACCACGGTGCTAACCACCCTGTAAAAGATATTAAAGGTGAGCGTGTTATGATCACCAGTCAAAATCATGGTTTTGCGGTCATAGAAAATAATTTGCCCAATACTTTAGAGGTAACTCATGTGTCGTTATTCGATAAGTCTTTACAAGGTATACATCGAACAGACAAACCCGCCTTTAGTTTCCAAGGACATCCAGAAGCAAGTCCAGGGCCACATGATGCCGCGCCATTATTTGACCATTTTATAGAATTGATGCAGCAAAGCCAAATTTCGATAGCCCGCACCATATAAAGTACGCACCTTTTAAAGTACAAGAATTAGTAGAGTAATTAGTGACATGCCAAAACGTACCGACATAAAAAGCATCTTGATTTTAGGCGCTGGCCCTATTGTAATAGGCCAAGCTTGTGAATTCGACTATTCAGGTGCACAAGCTTGTAAAGCATTGCGCGAAGAGGGTTACCGCGTGATTTTGGTTAACTCAAATCCAGCTACAATCATGACTGATCCTGAGATGGCTGATGCTACTTACATCGAACCTATTCACTGGGAAGTGGTAAAAAAAATCATCGAAAAAGAACGCCCTGATGCTATATTGCCCACTATGGGAGGGCAAACAGCTTTAAATTGTGCCCTTGATTTAAATAAATATGGTGTGCTTGACGATTTTGGTGTCGAGATGATTGGTGCCACGGCAGATGCTATTGATAAAGCCGAAGACCGCGAACGTTTTGATAAAGCTATGAAATCTATTGGCCTAGAATGCCCATATGCTGAAATTGCTCATACAATAGAAGAAGCTTTTGATGTCAGTACACGTATAGGATTCCCTTGTATTATTCGCCCATCTTTCACTATGGGTGGTTCAGGTGGTGGTATTGCTTATAATAAACAAGAATTTGAAGAAATATGTCGTCGTGGATTAGATTTATCACCGACTAGTGAATTGCTGATTGATGAGTCTTTAATTGGCTGGAAAGAATACGAAATGGAAGTGGTCAGAGATAAAGCTGACAACGTCATTATTGTATGTACCATAGAGAACATAGACCCTATGGGTGTGCATACAGGCGATTCTATAACAGTCGCGCCAGCACAAACATTGACCGACAAAGAATTTCAAATCATGCGTAATGCGGCTATCGCTGTATTACGTGAAATAGGTGTAGAAACGGGTGGTTCAAACGTTCAATTTGGTGTGGATCCTGAAACTGGTCGTTTAGTGGTTATTGAGATGAACCCAAGGGTTTCTCGTTCTTCAGCTTTAGCATCAAAGGCTACTGGCTTCCCTATTGCGAGAGTTGCGGCTAAATTAGCCATTGGTTACACACTCGATGAATTGGCCAACGATATAACTGGAGGGTTAACTCCAGCTTCGTTTGAACCTACTATCGATTACGTTGTGACTAAAATCCCCCGTTTTAATTTTGAAAAATTTGCCGGGGCCAATGACCGTTTAACTACACAAATGAAATCGGTAGGTGAGGTAATGGCCATCGGTCGTAACCTACAAGAGTCGTTGCAAAAAGCCTTACGCGGTTTAGAAGTCGGTGTGAATGGCCTAGACTCTATTATCGACATTACTGAGCCAGAGGCTAGAAGCAAAATCGTCCGAGAATTGCGCGAGCCGGGTGCCGAACGTATTTGGTATATAGCCGATGCTATACGTATGGGCATGTCAGTGGATGAAATATTTGGTCTAACCAATATCGACAGATGGTACTTGGTGCAGATTGAAGAATTGCTGATCCTTGAGCAACAGATCCATGAGTCCGGGTTGTCGTCAATCGACGAAGACTTAATGAAAATACTGAAACGTAAAGGTTTTGCTGATTCTAGAATTGCTGAATTAACTGGTGTAGAAGAATCGGATGTGCGCGAAATTCGTCGTGGCTTTGATATTCACCCAGTTTATAAACGTGTAGATACGTGTGCCGCTGAATTTTCCTCAAACACAGCTTATATGTATTCCACTTACGATGAAGAATGTGAAGCTAACCCAACCGATAATGATAAAATCATGGTGCTGGGCGGTGGTCCAAACCGCATAGGGCAGGGCATTGAGTTCGATTATTGCTGTGTTCATGCAGCCCTTGCATTACGTGAAGATGGATATGAAACCATTATGGTCAACTGCAATCCTGAGACAGTTTCTACCGATTATGATACTTCTGACCGTTTGTATTTTGAGTCTGTTACTTTAGAAGATGTATTAGAAATTGTACGTATCGAGAAGCCTAAAGGTGTGATCGTGCAATACGGTGGACAAACACCCCTTAAATTAGCTCGTGCATTAGAAGCCGCTGGTGTGCCCATTATTGGTACTTCGCCAGATGCAATTGACAAAGCTGAAGACCGGGAACGTTTTCAAAAAATGGTTAATAAACTTAATCTTAAGCAGCCAGCAAATGCGACGGTTAGAAATTTGGAACAAGCATTAGTTGCTGCTGACAAAATTGGATTTCCATTGGTTGTGCGCCCTTCATATGTGTTGGGTGGACGTGCTATGGAAATTGTTTACGACATTAACGACCTTAAACGTTACTTAAACAATGCAGTCAAAGTATCCAATGACTCGCCTGTATTGTTAGACCGCTTTTTAGATGATGCTATAGAAGTAGATGTTGATGCCATTTGTGACGGCAAAGACGTAGTGATTGGTGCCATTATGGAACATATCGAACAAGCAGGAGTTCACTCTGGAGACTCGGCCTGTTCATTACCGCCTTACTCACTTAGTGTTGAAGTTCAAGATGTGATGCGTCAACAAGTAAAAGCCATGGCCTTAGAGTTGGGTGTGATAGGTTTGATGAATACCCAATTTGCGGTGAAAGATGGTCAAGTATATTTGATTGAAGTCAATCCTCGTGCTGCTCGTACAGTGCCATTTGTATCAAAAGCCACAGGAATGCCCTTAGCCAAAATTGGTGCAAGAGTCATGGTTGGTCAGTCGCTCGTGTCACAAGGTATTACTAAAGAAATTATCCCACCTTTTTATTCGGTTAAAGAAGTCGTATTACCTTTCGCTAAGTTTCAAGGTGTTGATCCATTACTTGGTCCTGAAATGCGTTCAACAGGTGAAGTGATGGGAGTCGGGGATAGCTTTGAAGAAGCTTACGCAAAAGCAAATTTAGGTGCTAGTCAGCCCATTCCTGTTGGTGGTAAAGCGTTGTTATCGGTTCGTTTAAACGATAAAAATCGGGTGATCGAGTTAGGACAAACTATGGTCTCTAAAGGTTTCATGTTAGAAGCGACTAAGGGTACGGCGTCTGTGTTGAATAATGCAGGCATAGAATGCAGCGTGGTCAATAAACTCAGCGAAGGTCGCCCAAACATTGTGGATGCAATCAAAAATGGTGAATATTGTTATATTGTAAATACGACTGAAGGTCGCCAAGCGATAGATGACTCTGTTTATATTCGCAAAGAAGCACTATTAAATAAAGTGCCTTATACCACCACAATGAACGCAGCATTTGCTACCGTTAATGCCAATAAAGCAGATGACAGAGCACGAGTGACATCAGTACAAGAGTTACACCGACGTATCTACTAGCATCGACAACATGAGGACAGACTATAATTCAGTTTGTCCTTTAGTTGAAAAGTCGTATTTAGTACCCATTAAATTAACTTAAATTACAAAAATAAGAGAGTTGTTGATATGACCCAATATCCAATGACAGCCAAAGGCGCAGAATTGCTCCGTGAAGAGTTGAAATATTTAAAATCTGTAAAAAGACCAGAAATTGTAAAATCTATTGCTGAAGCAAGAGAACACGGCGACCTCAAAGAAAACGCCGAGTATCACGCAGCTCGTGAGCAACAAAGTTTTTGTGAAGGACGTTTACAAGATATTGAAGGTAAGTTGTCTAATATACAGATTATTGATGTCACTAAAATGACCAATAATGGCAAAGTTATTTTTGGTACAACTGTGACTATTATTAATTTGGAAACTGATGAAGAAATCACTTACAAAATAGTTGGTCAAGATGAAGCAGATATTAAAAATAACTTAATTTCTGTTGGCTCTCCTATCGCTCGAGGTTTGATTGGTAAATCGTTAGACGATGTTGCAAATATTCAAACGCCTAAAGGTATTGTAGGTTTTGAAATAATTGCGGTGGAATATATTTAGGTTGATGTGTTTAGGTTATTATTTGATTGAAACGAGGCCAAAGGCCTCGTTTTTGGATTTAAGGACTGAAGTTTTGTTTTAAGTTTAATATGAATGAAAAATTATATTCTAGTGATTCTTAATTATAGGCAGGGTTATTAGTTGAGAGTATGAAAATCAGGATCCAAGATAATAATAGCTGATATAAATTTAGTAATATAAAGCACAATAAAGCACTTTCATTGATCTCATTCAAACATCACTCCCAACAAGATTGTGCCATTAGATAAATGCTTCCATAGTGACAACAAGACACTTAATTCATGATTAAATCTTGTTAATATAATCCTAGATCCTTCCATCAATTTTTAATTTTTCATAAAATAAAAATGGTCCCTGAGACAAACTTAGCAGTTGCGGTTGCAAAGGGCGTTATAGTATCTGCCAACGCGGCTAGAGTGCCTGTGCAGCTATTTAAACCAACAGGTGCAACTTAAGCT
>OOFW01000093.1_pt1 | contig 12542 bp, 9 predicted proteins | sample 1670271 | NCBI WGS metagenome assembly OOFW01 (sample SAMEA98137918, study PRJEB22522) | marine metagenome | biome: marine biome; feature: marine water body; material: sea ice | place: Arctic Ocean | collected 07-Sep-2015 | depth 1.32 m
TCCTCTTGACGAATATTAACCCCAGGAACGGTGGCTAAAATTCTGCCGATGTCATCGTACTCAAATCTTTCTAGCTCTAATTCACCAATCAAACTAACTGAGCCTGTTGATTTTATGAGATCTTCTTTGCTCCCAATCACACTCATGCGCTCAATTGTCGGGGTGTTATCGTCATCATCCGCAGTGGCAGATGTGCTAAGGAGTATGCCGGTAATTAAAATGGCTAAGGGCTTCTTGTTCATAGATGGATTTACTTTGTTTAAATTAATCATTATCACCTGCCGATGTAGCTGGTAATTCAAGGGCGAGCCTTTGGATAAAGTCTGTTTTCATATTATCTGTCACGTCTTTAAGTTGATCGTGTACCTCTTGCACTTGCTCTGGATCTTGGACTAGCAGCTCTGTAAGTGATGTTTGTAGACTCAACGAAAACGCAATGACTTCGGTTAAATCGCCACGCATCAGCGCTGCAGTGTCCTGTGCACCTACATCAATTAGATAATCCTCAAATCCAACACCTGCATCAGTTTCGCCACCCAAAAAGATCATATTCAGTCCTTGAATATTGCTAATGATGTTCTGTAGAGAATGGTAAGCAAAACGAGATTCTACATTTTCCACACAGGCTACAAGTCCACAATCATTTGCAAACACGCCAAGTGGTGTAGCTAATTTAGCGTCTTTAGTGATTTTATCGACATAAAAAATTGCATCAGACACATCATTCACAGCGTCTTGAGCATTGCTGAATATGCTATCCACTTGGCCCGCATTTTTAAGAACTTCTGCATAACCCTGAACGGTTTCCGTGCCAGTCCAAGCCGCTAATAACTCTTCAGAATTGGATACTAAATCAGCCGCAGCCATTTTTGCTAGTCCACATCTTGCCGCTGTTCTGTCTTCATCTGTACGATTATTCCAACCTTGTGGATCGGTGCCAAAGACAGTACAGCTATGATCTAAACTTGGATTGAACAACAAGTACTCGATTGCATCTAAACCTTTTCTGCTAGCGGTACGTGTATTGATATCGTAGCCTGGTTGTTCAGCTAACACTGCGTCTTGATCTAATGCGCAAGCACTAGTATTAGGCCAAGAATATATTTTGTTTCTTAAAGCGTTGTTGTTATCTAGAAGTGGTCCTATTTGCATCACTTCGGCTATTTGCCAAACCGCCATTGCATCTCGCCAGCTTTGCTTAGCTGACATTTGTTTTGTATCAGTATCAGTTGCTTGAGAGGTTACTGCATCGCAGTAAAGACCAATTGCAGTTTCTTGGTCAACCGCCAATTGAGCGAATTTTGTATAAGTAGGAACGATGACATTGTCAGTTAAACTTTGCAGAAGCAATGTTGGGTTGAAATCGTTACTAGGCGTTGCTGGTTTAGTGGCACCTTGAGAAAATAATGCCCCTTGAGTGCTACTTGAACCTTCGCCACAAGCTACCAAACTCATTACTACGCCTATAGCAGCGCTATTTAGTACTAGATTGACTAGTTTCGAATTAAAAGATCTTGCCACCTAATCTACTCCAATATGTATATCGTAAAATTTAAAAAGAAGTTAGCCTCGAAAGGGTAACCTCTTATGAATATCACTAGTGTTATTCCAGCTTATTTATAAGATCCGTAATAAAAATTTTATGGTAAATCCTTATCACGAAATCTTGTTATAAAAGCTTTACCAATTAGCAGCATTCTCAGCATCAAAAGCATATGCTGTTTGCAACAAGTCTCTAGCAGTTAATAAATTAGCTCGATAAGCCAGCACTTCAGCCTCGCCAGTTAACACCGGCATATCACCCAGCATGGTGTGAACTGTTATGAAGTCTGCATTGTTAAGAGGTGTGGCTTTGTTAAACTGTAAACCTAAAGCAAAACCCTTCATTTCAGACCAATGCTTAGCGATATCAGCATAACTAAAGTCATCAGTGCCAATTTTTTCTAAATCATCATCTACATCATTAATATAATGCACTACGGTTGCAGCAATAGCTTTTTCCCATGTTAAAACAGCAGTATCGCGATACCCATAGAGCTCCGTTCTTTGCTCATCCGTTAACGCAACGCCAGCAGTGTCGTTTAGCAATTTACGGCCTTGTAAAAAAGCTGTCATGGCGTCTTTGCTTAAATCTATAGCAACGGTTGCACTACGGTCACGCTTAGATGCATTTGTTGATTGGCCAAAGTTGTATTCAGAATTGAAGTCAATGGATCCATCTCCATTCGTATCATGGTAAAGCTGCCAATCGTCACGACCGCTCTTTGCCGCGACTTCATCATCGCTGTAATCAAGATAGTCCCTTGCAGCGCCAAAATAACCGAAGGCTTCATCAAATTGATGTTCTAGGGAGGTGTATGCTTTTTCTGTATCGGTGTGATCAGAAAGTAACCCTTTGCCATCTACATCATTGTCTAAGTAATCATCTACACCTTGTGAAAATGCCACAGACATCAATAAAAACTTTTGAATAAGTTGTTTTAAATCGCGGCCATCACTGGTTAAAGAGATATTAGTAATATCGTTGCCAAAGGCGTCTAGACGAACGGTGCCGTCTAGTTGAGTTTGTGCATTGTCAGCTAACATGCCAAACAAGGTGCGAACAAGCATTTCAGGTGTTGTAGAGCCTTTTGCTCCCCAACCTGCAAAGTCACCGTTTACAATGTTAAGGTTACCATCAGAGTCTATTGGATCACCTTCACCATTGAGCTCTGTACCTTCCCAGTTTCTATGTTGTCCAGTTGCATCATTACCGGCAATTTTACCCACTAGATCCTTAGAAGAATTTGAGATTTCGGACAACATTGTTTGAGCGCCAGGGGTGGTGGTTGTCAAAAGTGCACGCTGTGAAGCTACGTCGTAATCAGCTACATCAAAATATGAGTTGAGTGCATTCATCACTGATTCACGATTGACAAATGTGCCATTTGTATCAAATGTTGTTGCATCGCTTAGTTCTGCACCAATCAACTTGCTCAAATCATTAATAAGTAACTGACGTGCAATTTGGCCACTGTAACTAACTGAAGACTCGCCCGGCATCGCTTTACTTTCGAAGTCGTAATAATCTAGTAAGTCATCAACATTCACAGTTATGTCTTTACTGTAAGTTGCACTTGCACTGTCAGTAACTGTAACAATTAAGGAAACGTTTGCTTCTTGCTCAAAGTTAAGGGCATTTTCTGCTTTGAGTTTTAGGTCTGCACCCTCTATTTCGAAACGATCATCGTTTACAGTGAAAGTAAAGGTATCTGATGCATCAGCATCGGTTGCTGATAACGTGCCAATAGTCTCTCCTGTAATATTCTCAGAAACATTACTTGCAGACAAAGTGATGTCTGTTGGTGCGCTGTTAGCAGGAGGTGTTGGTGTTGGCGCTGGGTCACTAGAACTGCCTCCGCAGGCCGTTAATCCAAATGAACCGGCCAATATAGCGATTGATAATAAACTCTTTTTAGTTTTAAACATGCGTCTCTCTAGTGTGGAATTGATTATTATTTTACCTCACTATAATGCAAATACAAATGAGAATCAATTCTATTATTGTATGGCTCTTGGGTGAAACTTCGTAGTTATTTTCATAACGTAAATTACGATTGATTTTATAGTTTCACCAGATTAGGTTTAGCTATAGATGAGGTGGTTTATACCTCTGATTTACACATAAAGGTGCTTGTTTTAAAAATGGCGTAAAGATAATTGCGGTCAAAATACGTTTTTTTTAATGTTACTATTCAATCTTGATTTTATAATAGAACCTTGGGTTCACCAGGCACGTTAAATGCCATTTAACTATAGAGTTGTGCATAATGCAGTTTAGTCCATTAATAAAAGAATTAATTGATGCCTTTAAAATTTTGCCTGGTGTGGGGCCTAAAAGCGCCCAGCGTATGGCGTTTCATCTTTTAGAGCGAAATCGCCCCGGGGCGTTGCAGTTAAGCCATGTGTTGCACAATGCTATGGAACACGTTAAACATTGTGAGCAATGCCGTACTTTTTGTGAAAACAAGTTATGTGAAATTTGTGCTAATCCCATGCGTCAAGAAAACCAAACTTTATGCGTGGTGGAATCTCCGCAAGATATGTTGGCTGTCGAGCAAACTTCAGAGTACAAAGGCCGCTACTTTGTATTGATGGGGCATTTATCGCCAATCGACGGAATTGGTCCGTCAGATATTGGTTTAGAGCAGTTGTCGCAGATATTTGAAAACGACACTATCCAAGAAGTGATTTTAGCCACCAATCCTACAGTTGAGGGTGAAGCGACTGCTCATTACATCGCGCAAATGTGTAAAACCCAAAGTATAAAAGCTAGCCGTATTGCTCATGGTGTGCCTGTTGGCGGCGAATTAGAATTTATCGATGGCAATACCTTGACCCACGCTTTCGCCGGGCGCAGAGATATTTAGTGTATGTGAGTAAAAAAATCAGATAGATAATAAACCAGTGGTTTTGGTCTTCCATGAAAGTCCCCCTGCTGCAAGTTGTATCCAAGACTTTGCAACAACTCTAACTTATAGACCGTTTCGATGCCCTCTATTAAGCTATCCATATTCAATGATTTTACTAGCTTGTGAATACCCTGCTTCGTCATTTGGTTGGCAGGGGAGTTTGGGCTATCAATATTGGTTAACAACACACTTTCTGTGGGCTCAATTGTTAAATCTGACGTTGAGCAGACAGTTATTGATAATTTTGATTTAGCTGTAGCTCAATAGAAACGGGCACTGATTTTTAAAATATAGGTAAATAAGGAAAAAATTAATTTTATTTATTTTGCTATTTGCTTAACCGTTAAATTTCAACCCTTTAAGATAGGGGCTACAGAGCAATTAAATAGAAATTTTTCGATTTGCTCTGATCAATGTCAACTGATGAGTCATTTACCATTTTAAACCCGCCTAAGTCGATATACAGCAAGGTGAATGGATTACCAACTTCCACACTGAGTGTTAACGCATAAGTTAAACTTCGGCGATTAAGCAAGCTTGTGAGAGGGTCTGTCCAAGCTTGTTGTCGTAATGCTTTTTCAGTTGTTTTTCGTTCATGGATATCGTAACGGTGGATCAATGTAGTAGGATTGCCCTGTGCATGTTGAGAGTTGTCAGCCTTTACGGTATAAGTGATACCAGTTTTTTCCTTGTGTTGTATTCATCAACACATCTTCTTCAAAACGAAGCACTTGGTTAATACTTTGATAAATGTTCTCCCAATGAGTCAAATGTAAATCAGTAAAGCCCGTTTTGCAGGCAAAAAAAAACAAATTATCAAACTATCCTTGAAAACAAATTAACCGACCTCATTTAACACACATCATTTTTTGTAACCACAACTCAGGAGATACTTGACTATGGCTGAAGCAGTCCAACAAGAAACTCATGGATTTCAAACTGAAGTAAAACAATTACTTCAACTGATGATCCATTCGCTTTACTCGAACAAAGAAATTTTCTTACGTGAATTAGTTTCTAATGCGGCCGATGCTGCAGATAAACTACGTTTTAAAGCTTTATCTAACGACAGCCTTTATGAGGGTGATGGTGATTTGCAGGTTAAGCTCAGCATTAATAAAGACGCTGGCACAATCACTATTGCTGATAACGGCATTGGTATGAACAAAGCAGATGTGATTGCACATCTAGGCACTATTGCTAAGTCTGGTACCAAAGAGTTTTTTGGTAAACTTTCTGGTGACGATGCCAAAGATTCACAGCTTATTGGCCAATTTGGTGTGGGCTTTTATTCATCGTTCATTGTTGCTGACAAAGTCACTGTTTGCACACGTGCTGCAGGCGACGACAAGTCAAAAGGTGTTCAGTGGGAATCTGCCGGTGAAGGTGAATTTACTATTGCCGATATTGAAAAAGCTGATCGCGGAACAGAGATTACGCTTCATCTTAAAGAAGAAGAAAAAGAGTTTTTAGATGATTGGCGTTTGCGTTCAATCGTTAGCAAATATTCTGATCATATTAGTATCCCAGTCAAGATGTTTAAAGAAGAAGAGCCTGAGCGCGATGGCCCTGATGAAACTAAAATTCCTGCAGTACCAGGATTTTGGGAAGCAGCAAACAAAGCAACTGCACTTTGGACGCGTGATAAGTCTGATGTGAGCGAAGACGAATATAAAGAATTTTACAAGCACATTTCCCACGACTTTAGTGATCCTATGACTTGGTCGCATAATAAAGTTGAAGGTAAAACTGAATACACCAGCTTGTTGTATATCCCTAGCAAAGCACCGTTTGATATGTGGAACCGTGATAACAAACACGGACTTAAACTCTATGTACAACGTGTATTTATCATGGATGACGCAGAGCAAATGTTGCCAACATACCTTCGTTTTGTGAAAGGTTTGCTTGACTCAAATGATTTGCCATTGAATGTGTCTCGTGAAATTTTACAGGATAACAAAGTCACTCAGGCTATGCGTCAAGGTTGCACAAAACGTGTGTTGCAAATGCTTGAAAAAATCGCCAAAAATGATGCCGAAAAATATCAGGCATTTTGGGCTGAGTTTGGTAATGCATTAAAAGAAGGGCCTGCTGAAGACTTCGCCAACAAAGAAAAAATTGCTGGTTTGATGCGTTTTGCTTCAACAAGTGCTGATTCAGAAGCGCAAACAGTGTCTCTTGCGGACTACATTGGTCGTATGCAAGAAAAACAAGAGAAAATCTACTATATCACTGCTGATAATTATCAGGCAGCCAAGTCTAGTCCGCACTTAGAAATCTTCCGTAAGAAAGGTATCGAAGTGTTATTAATGGCTGACCGTGTTGATGAATGGTTAATGTCTCACTTGACTGAGTTCGATGAAAAGTCTTTTCAATCTATCACTCATGGTGCATTAGATTTAGGTGACTTAGAAGACGAAGAGAGCAAAAAGGCCTTAGAAGAAGCAGAAAAGCAAGTTGAAGGTTTAGCTGAACGAGTCAAAGTGGCACTAGGCGATAAAGTCAAAGATGTTAAATTCACTCACCGCTTAACTGACTCTCCTGCATGTATTGTTGCTGATGAGCAAGGCATGACCACTCAGATGATAAAGCTGATGCAATCTGCAGGTCAACCTGTACCAGAAGCACAGTATCACTTTGAACTGAATCCTGAACATCAATTAGTTAAGTTATTAGCTGATGTGCAAGATGAAGAACTTTTTGCACAGTGGACAGGGGTGTTATTTGATCAAGCGGCGCTTTCTGAACAAGGTAGTTTAAAAGACCCAGCAAGCTTTGTGCAGAATTTAAACAAGCTACTAGCTAGCTTGGCAAAATAAGCAACAAAGAACAGTAGTTTGTTAACTAAAAACGGGCTTAGATGCCCGTTTTTGTTTTAACTAGGTAAAAGTGGCCTTATTAAGACCTTTGTCTTATATGCAGGGCTTATTATTCTTGTAACATTAAAGTTGAATGTGTAAGGTTGCGACCCTACTTTTATTATAATTTCATTATTCAGAGGACACAGCATGCGCATTATTCTTCTTGGTGCTCCTGGTGCAGGGAAAGGTACCCAAGCCCAATTTTTAATGGGTAAATTTGGCATCCCACAAATATCAACCGGAGATATGTTACGCGCAGCAATTAAAGCGGGTACAGAGCTCGGTATTGCCGCAAAACGCGTGATGGATGAAGGTAAATTAGTTTCTGATGAATTAATCATTGGTTTAGTCAAAGAACGTATCACTCAAGCTGATTGTGCTGGCGGTTTTTTACTTGATGGTTTTCCTCGTACTATTCCTCAAGCTGATGCCATGAAAGATGCTGATATTAAAGTCGATCATGTTATTGAGTTTGATGTGGATGATGAAGTAATTGTTGAGCGAATGAGTGGACGAAGAGTTCATCCTGGCTCAGGTCGTGTTTATCACTTAAGCTACAACCCGCCAAAGGTTGCAGGAAAAGATGACGAAACGGGTGAAGAATTGGCTGTTCGTCCTGATGATCAGGAACAGACAGTACGTAAACGTCTTGGTATTTACCATCAGCAAACAAAACCTCTAGTGGATTATTACACTGAGTTAGCTGCCGCAGATGGCTGCGCTTATCATAAACTTGATGGCACACAAGCAGTTGAAGCGGTAAGTGGTCAACTATCAACTCTGTTGAGCTAAGTTAGGACAGATTTAATTTGATTTAAGCCTGCTTTTATAGCAGGCTTTTTTATGACTTTTATTCATTTTTTGGAGAAATTTCGTGCACACACCAATCTCAGCTTTTTATGCAGGACTATTGGGCATTTTGTTTTTCTATCTTTCGGCTTTGGTTGTTAAAGACCGACTTAGTAAAAAGATACCACTTGGTGATGGAGACGATAATCATTTTCAACAGGTCATCCGTGCACATGGTAATTTTAGTGAATACACTCCTATTGTGCTTATTTTGCTTTTTATAGCTGAAGTTAATCTAAGTCAGCCAACTATTTTACATCTAGCAGGCTCAGCACTGTTATCTGGGCGATTTTTACATGCTTTTGGTCTGCGTCGCCATTCAGGATCAAGTTGGCAGAGAGTGTCTGGAATTTTGCTGACTTTTGCCTCACTGATAACCTTGTCTGTAATGAATATACTAATTTTATACCGTTAAATACAATTATTAGATACAAAAAACGGCGCTCACTAGGCGCCGTTATTTTTACACATAAAACAGGGAGGTTTTTAAAGCTTATTGATTGTTCTCGATAAGCTTACTGCCAATCTCTATCTTTCTAGGCTTTTTCGACTCTGGCACAACACGTTCTAAATCAACATGTAATAAGCCATTTTCTAAGTCAGCAGCTAACACTTTAACGTGATCTCCTAATTGGAATTTACGTTCAAAACTTCGCTCTGAGATGCCTTTGTGTAGGAACTTACGTTCTTCTTTGCCGGAAGCATCATTACCTTCTTTTGCTACTTTAGTGCCTATTACCTGTAAGGTGTTTTCTTGCACTTCTATGCTAACTTCATCTTTAGCAAATCCTGCAACAGCCATGGTAATACGGTATTTATCTTCAGCTAACAATTCAATGTTGTAAGGAGGGTAGGTCGTTTGTTTTTCATTTTTTGAAGCCGTATCAATCATTGAAGCTAAATGGTCAAAACCAATAAATGAACGGTAAAGTGGAGATAAATCGATGTTACGCATTGTGTATATCCTAGCAATTAAGCAATATAAAAATTAAGTTGCCCCGATGATCGGCGGCGTTTTTGGTAAAGATGTCCTATCACCAAACCCAGTATGGGGTGTGCTATCTAAATCTAGTTAACACGTCAGAAACAAATCCTGTGTTTCTGTGTCAACCCTTGCGGCGTCGACAAGATATATATGTAGCTGGCAAAGAAGTTTTCAATGTTAATATTGAAATAAACTTTCGATTTAATCATAACTACATGAATAATATGCAAATTAATCATAAGTTATTTTAAGGGTTGTTCCACTTCAGCCAGTGCATACACCATAGTGGTGTGATAATTATTGGTATATGATGCTCTGAATGAAGAGTAAAAAAATTTAGGTCACTCTTTTTCACGAATTCTTTTTCACGAATATATTGTGCAGCGCTCTTGGCGGCTTGTGCATTCATTGCGCTGTTGTAAATAGCTACTGTTTAGATTGTTCCTTTGCAAGTTTGCTAGTGTGATATTACAAATGCATGCTAGAAAGTTCTTTGTCTTTAATAAACTATTTTAAAACTCGCCAATAACGCAACATTGATGGAATTGAGTTACAGGGCGGGGTATTGGCGATGAGTTTAGTACCAATAAAAGTATACAAACTTAGGCGCTGAATGCGCTTAAGTTTGTATCAGATAGGCTTAAGCTTGTGTAGGAAACTGATAATCCTCAAAGGTTTTTCTCAATGCTAGCTTATTGAGTTTACCTGTTGCGGTGTGGGGTAATTCTTCAACAAAAACAACATCGTCTGGCATTGATATTTTGTGTAGTTTATTTTGCAAAAAATCTAACATCTGTTCGGTTGATACAGTTGTTCCAGGTTGACGAACGACCACCAGTAGTGGGCGCTCTGTCCACTTTGGATGGTCACGTCCAATTGCGGCCGATTCGGCTACTGCCGGATGACTCATTGCTGCATTTTCAATTTCTATTGAACTTACCCATTCACCGCCAGTTTTAATGACATCTTTAGTACGATCGGTAATTTGCATATAACCTTGTGGGTTAATAGTGGCAACATCTCCTGTGTCGAACCATCCAAGTTCATCCACTGGGCATCCTTCTGAACCAGGTACTTGAGATAAACCATAATAACCACTGGATACCCAAGGGCCACGGACTTTTAGGGCTCCAAAGGCAACACCATCCCATGGTAACTCTTGATTTTTTTCGTCAACAATACGCATTTCAATACCAAACACACCTCTACCTTGTAGACACTGTAAATCGATTATCTCTTCTTCAGACAAATCCTCCATGCCTGCCTTTTTGCAATAAATTGTGCCTAAAGGACTGGTTTCGGTCATGCCCCAACCTTGAATAACCTCTATATTATGTTGTTGTTTAAACCGTTCAATAATAGTTCTGGGGCAAGCAGCACCGCCTACACTAACACGAGACATACTAGGAATAGTTTTGCCCGTTTTTTCCAAATAATCTAGTAAGCCCAACCAGATTGTAGGTACGCCTGAACTAAACGTGACTTTCTCAGTTTCAATTAGGTTTTGTAGTGATTCACCATCGGCCATTTTAGGCCCAGGCATAACCATTTTGGAGCCTGCTATTAATGATGCATAAGGTGCTCCCCAAGCGTTTACATGGAACATAGGCACTATGGGCAGAGTGGTTTCTTTATAAGACGCCGCTACTACATCGGGCATACTGCCACCTAATGCATGCAGAAGAGTAGAGCGGTGGCTATACACCACACCTTTTGGGTTACCCGTTGTGCCTGATGTGTAACACATGGCACTGGCAGTATTTTCATCAAATTCAGGCCAATCAAAAGAAGTAGACTGCTTACTTATAAGTGTTTCGTAACATACAACGTTAGGCAACGTGGTATCAGGCATATGCGCTTCATCGGTTAAAATGATGTAACCCTCAACCTTGGGAAGATGTGCTTTTAGTGCTTCAAGTAAAGGCACCACTAACAAATCCACAAAAATAAATCGGTCTTCTGCGTGATTGATAATGTAGTTAACTTGTTCAGGGAACAATTTTGGATTGATAGTATGACAAACCATGCCACTGCCAGACACGCCGTAATAAAGTTCGAGATGGCGATAATCGTTCCAAGCCAAGGTACCAATGCGATCACCAAATTTAGCACCAAGCTCGACTAAAGCATTGGCTAACTGACGACTACGATTAGCAAAATCTTTATAGGTATGTCTATGTCTTGGGTTATCTGCTGTGACAGAAACAATTTCCGAGTCTGGGAAGTTCTTGTCTGCATGTCGTAATATTGAAGAAATCATTAATTGAGAGTTCATCATCAAAGCTTGCATATTTTTTCCTTTAAATTAGCTAAAAATTACAAAAGGGGGTACACCACAGAGGGCACCAAATGCCCTCTGTAATTAATGTTTTTTCTTGTTTTACTGCCATTTACCAGGCAGTCACGCCACCATCTATGGCTATGGTTTGCCCCGTCATATAAGAATTACCTGGAGACAAAATCAATAACATGGCATTGACCACTTCTTGTGGTTTGGACAAGCGTTTCATAGGCGTACCTCTGGCTAACTGTGCTTGCCCTTCCTCTGAAGCAAATTCACCTAAAATAGCAGTTGGGCTATAAAAAGGACAAATCGCATTGCAGCGCACGCCTTTTCTGGCGTATTCAACAGCGGCTGTTTTGGTCAAGCCTACTACTGCATGTTTGGCTGCTGCATATGCCCCACCTTTTGGTGCTCCGCCTAAACCAGCTAGAGAACTGATATTTAATACATGGCCTTCGCCTTGTTTTAGCATCGCCTCAATTTGGTATTTCATACCAAACAGTACGCCATTGACGTTGACATTAAATTGGCTGTTCATGGTGTCTTCAGTCAATTTATGTAAGGGGATAAGATCGTGAGCAATGCCAGCATTGTTAACACCAATATCTACCCGGCCAAATTTTTCTAAGGCGTTGTCTACCATGCTTTTACAGTCTTGCTCTTTGGAAACATCACATAACATTGATATTGCGTTGTCTTGTTTTGGCAATGAGGCAAGTGTTTCATCTAAGTTTTGTTGATTGATATCACTAATTACCAACTTACATCCACGTTTGGCTAGCCCTTGCGCTAACAAACGACCAAAGCCACCACCTGCACCGGTAATCAATGCTACTTTTCCGGTAAAATCTAATAACTCATCCATCAAATTGTTCCTGTTTTTATCTTAAAATTTTAAAAGGGTATCTACAAACAATTAGCATTTATAAAAATTAGAATTTATAAAAGCTAGTATTTATAAAAGCTAGTATTTATAAAAGCTAGTATTTATAAAAGCTAGTATTTATAAAGAGTTGCAATTCATAAACGTGAGTAATACTTCAGCGAGTCGTTTCCCTTGATCTTCTTGCAAAAAGTGTCCACCTTTTTCAACTGTCTCTCATACATAT
>OOFW01000094.1_pt1 | contig 12440 bp, 5 predicted proteins | sample 1670271 | NCBI WGS metagenome assembly OOFW01 (sample SAMEA98137918, study PRJEB22522) | marine metagenome | biome: marine biome; feature: marine water body; material: sea ice | place: Arctic Ocean | collected 07-Sep-2015 | depth 1.32 m
TATGATGTGTGTTTGTTGTTGTGTTTGTTCTGGCTTGTATGGTTTCTTGTGGTTGTGTCTTCATTTTACTGGTTTGCGAGGCCTGTTTTTTTTTGTTTGGTTTCTCATCCTCTGTATCATCCATCTCCTCACTTTCTCCCCTTCCATCCTCGTAAGTGGTGTGATTGGAAATGTCTTCTGAAGACAGCTTCACAGTTTCCCCCTTACTTGTTGATCGAAGTGTATTCTTCCGGTGAAGATGGCTTTCATAGTATTTTTCAATCCTTTTCTTGTTCCGCGATTGCGGGTAAGGGAACACTTGAAGTATATTTTGAAGACTATCCACCGGATATCTACAAGCCCAATCCAGTTATGTCACAGAATTTATTTGTTTTTTATTAAATAATTTCTGTGATATTTTCATGGTAAATCCATTTAAGGATCATTAATGGTTTTACATTTGCCAGTAATGAGGGTCACTGGTTCCATTCACACCCCCACTCTGTCAGTAGTAAATTATACCTACGCATGTTATACTTTTAAAAGTGTACTGCATGGTAGGACACATCTGTATGTGTCCCCTACTAATTAATCTTTGTAAGTGACTGTATGAATGACTTACTCCTCTAAGTCTTTCAGTGAGGTTAAAATGGTAGATTCTATTACTGATTACTTCTGTCATTAATGTTATTTCACTGTCATCACTAAGACCTTACCTTCGTAGTTAATATGGTTTTAACTATTTAGTTTGCTCTATTTACACTCTTTCAGTGGTTATGTAATCCTTACTTTTAACTAATTATGTAATATAATGCAAGGTGCATGGCATCCTTCCTTAAAGGCTTACCTGCCCCTCAGTGCTAGTGTCACCTGTGGGTGGGGAAGTAACGGTCGGTGGTTCATTGTCCTCTTCCCACAGTTCGTGATAAGCAGATGTTCCAGCTACAACATCATCCGCTTCTTTCACCTTTTGTTTAGATCCTTGGTTGAGTTCTCTCCACCATTCCAATAGTGGTCCAACGACTTCTTGTGGATGCTCAGTCCTGTCACGGTGTACCTTTGCGCATAGTTCATTGAAACGCACTATTCCTGCTTCTCTCCATCCTTTGTGGGTCATCTTGCGACCATCACTATACCTGATGCCTCCTTCGGTATATTTGGGGCTGACGTCTGACTCCCATTTCCGCTTGCGTCTCTCCATTCTTCCCAGTAACTCTGCTGGAGCCCTGGTCTTCCTTTGGTGATAAATATCTTTCCAGCGGTCATATTGGTTTTCCAATAACAGCAAAGTAAATGCTTCATCACTCACACTGCAGATACCTGCGTCATGTGTCAGATGCTCTGTCATCTTGGCCTTGAATTTCTTCTTCCCTACAACACATGGCACAAAATGTTGAAACAGAACAGATATACTTGGGTAGGTTCGTCCCTCTAGAAACTCGTCCATGGTGCAAACAACATTATCTGCGTCTTCGCATTCTGCCATATACTCTTTTACACTGATAGTTAGTCACACCAGTTTAGCAGCAGGTTCAACAATGTACATTTTGTTTTCACTTACCTAGAAATGCATATTTCATGCTCTTTGTAGCATCGTTGCGTAGTCGTTTTATTTCCATGGTAACTTGTTTCTTTGCTGTCTCCCACCAAATTATTCCCTCCTTTGAATGAACCTTATTGCACCCAGCCAGCACAAGAGAGCAAATACTTCGCTTGTCTGAACAGTAGTCCAAGTTTATGCCTGCTCCTGTAATGAATTTAAGTTTTGGAAACACAGAGGTAATAACGAATTCTGCAACACTCGTTTTATCAATTGTTACCAGTTTCATTTCATCATCGATCTTGTTCCAACGGTAGCTTGGACCTTGTTGCATCTGCATGGTTAGGTCTACGCCACTGGCCAAGGTGGCACTTTCGTACATTCTATCAGGCTGCTTCTCTCTGCCAGTTGCCCCAACAGGAGCTGGTATAAAGCCCTGTTTCGCTCGTGCACTGCTGGTTGCATACTCTGTGTGATCATGCTCTTCCATCTCGTCATCATCCTCCTCTTCTTGATCGTTCAAATTGGCCTTCCTTTTTTGACTTGAATCTGATAAAGATTCGTCGTCACTGTAGGCCCTCTTTTCTGCTGCCGGCTTCCTGTTGTCCTGTTTGTCATCATCATCTTCGTCGTCAGACTGGTCGTACCTATTCCTGCTCCTGCTACCAGACACACGAGAAGAAACCTGTCTTATACTAGTAATGGGAGATAGGCTGGTATGGACCACTGTGTCCATGTCGGAATTCCTTTTAGGGTGTCTCGGTTTGTTACTTAACTTCTTTGATCCCTTTGTTGCCGTTTTGGCTCCTTTTCGAGTCTCATTTGAGGAGGAGGAGCGATGCGACCGTGCTTTGTCTTTACTACGTGTCGCCATGGTGATTTTGGTTAAGCTTGGAAGTGACAAGGAAGTGATGCTAGGTAGCAGCACCAAACTCTGTCATTGTTTTTTGGCAGTAATAGGTAAGTCTACAGTGTCCCCAGTACCTAGTTCTACATATATACTTAAGGGGACTAAAATAGTACTTTAATATATCTTTAAATAGACACTATTTCAGTACCGATTTGGATGACACCTTCCACGGCGCGCGCAGCAGCACGGTCACAAAATGGACCTGTTCTCATAATTTTTGCACAACAGCAGAAACAACAGCCTTCATTTGCACCCTTCTCTCTCTCTCTCCTCGAAATCGCCGCCGTTTCGATTCGTTCGAAGCCGTCGCCAACCGTCCAGTCATCCGGCGCGACCCCACGGACGTGTTTGTAAAAAAAACCGTCAACAGGAAGCCTTTTTAATCGACCAAAATCGGAAACAGCAAGAGTTGGCTCCATTTACAGCCACACTTCTCTCTCCCTCTTCTCGAAATCGCCGCCGATTAGATTCGTTTCAAGCCGCCGCCAACAGCGCAGTCATACGCCTCGACCTCCTCGACGTGTTGGAAAAAAAAAGGTCAACAGGAAGCCTTTTTTAATTGGCACCAAACAAGATCACCAAGAATTGCCTCCATTTGCGCACTTCTGCCGCTCTGCCCTCTCGAATTCGCCGGCTTTTTGATTCGTTCCACGCCGTCTCTACACGTCCTGTCGTTTGGCCCGACCACGTTGACGTGTACAAAAAAAAAGGGTCAACAGGAAGCCTTTTAATTATTTTTGATTACCCCACAATCAAGAATTGGGACTTCTTTCCTTCATTCCCTTCCAACGCCTCTCAATCGCTCGCATCCACGGTCGCATCAATTCCTACCAGCCCGCCTCCTCTTCTGTCCTGAGCCAATCCCCGTTTGCCCACATTTCCCTACTCTCCAGGTTGAGTTTGGTTGTCCGGGATATTGCTGGAGCGGCTACCTCTCTGTGAACGCCTGTTCCACACTCACCTTGTCCGCGTCTCGCCCCCTGTTCACTCTCACCGTTTGGACTAATCATCCTGGTTGTGGTAATACGGGGCTTGAGACGATCAAACGCGCATCGAGTGTTGGTAACGGGTTAGTATACACGGAATAGTCCGTTTCCACTGACCGGGCAACCTTACAAGTACTCACCCTGGAAAGTTGGGGGGCTGCAGACACTAATCTCTTGCTCATTTTGGTGGTCAATTCGTGTTTTCACAGCACCTTACTTGCCAGGTCGTGTTTGGTTGTCCGGGATACTGGAGCGGCTACCTCTCTGTGAACACCTATTCCACACTCACCTTGTCCGCGTCTCGCCCCCTGTTCACTCTCACCGTTTGGACTAATCATCCTGGTTGTGGTAATACGGGGTTTGAGACGATCAAACGCGCATCGAGTGCTGGTAACGGGTTAGTATACACGGAATAGTCTGTTTTCACTGACTGGGCAACCCACAAGCACTCAACCTGGAAAGTTGGTGGGCTCACGACATTAAAGTCTGCCTCATTTTGGTGGTTCTATCGTCACAAGTCGGCTAAACACCTCTCTGTGAACGCCTATTCCACACTCACCTTGTCCGCGTCTCGCCCCCTGTTCACTCTCACCGTTTGGACTAATCGTCCTGGTTGTGGTAATACGGGGTTTGAGACGATCAAACGCGCATCGAGTGTTGGTAACGGGTTAGTATACACGGAGTAGCACCTCTTGTTTGCGATCGGACCACCTTACCTTGACTACGGGTGAGCCCACATTGTTGTTGCCATGCAAGGAGAAGAGGCCCAGTCTGCTGATATCCCAGATATTGTATCTGGGGTCCAGGAAATCGGTGCAGAGGTGGAGTCAGCCGAACTTCCTGGTTCGGAGAGTATTATAGCGGCTAGTGCGGGGGCAGATGAAGACTCAGTCCAACCTCCTGGTTCAGATAGTATTCTATCGGCAGGGATTGATGGACATGATCGCCAGGAGCAGGGAATGGATGTAGACATCCAAGAAGAGGCGTCTGGCGAGGATGGTACGAATGGAATAGTAACGGGGGAGGTGGAGGGTAGCGTGGAGGAAACAGAGGAGGAAGAGAAAGTAGAGTCGACTGATAACGAAGGACCCTGGGAAATGAAGGATGATATTTCGGAACCAAAAATCCAAGACATCGTTATTTCAAAGTTGAAAAAGTATCTGCTCTTATACGAAAATACAGGGGTAGCACATTCAAATCTATCCGATCTGGTGTCTACTGTATACCCCAGCTACAAGCTTCGTTTTCTGGCATCGCTGGTCAGAAAGCATAAGCGCAATAAAAGGCAATCTAAGGGAAAGGCGGCAAAACCAAGGGGTTTGCAGGTACTGTACTACAAACAAACAAAGAAGTCGGGTGTTGACCCAGAGTTAATTGTTCAATTCTTTTCGGCCTGCTTTAACCATGGAGCGGAGGAGGTTAAGAAGGAATTTGAGACCATGGTGAAATCACTGGTTGATTCGACAAGTACACACATGATGGTAGTGGCTGTGGACTCTAACATTGAGGACCAAATGCATATAGTTGCATGCGCCATATGGTTTCACGACATTTCGGCAGGGAGTTTTATTCCACTACTAGGTGTATTGGACCAGGGCGACGACAGCTCAATAAAACTATCCTCAACTTACTTTTCAATTCCACCCGAAAACGAATATGCCTCGTTAATGCCCACGGACGATTCCATTGGTTCCTTCCAGGGACACGATCTTGGTAAATTTTTAATTTCCTTCATTCAACTCATTTCCGCGTATGGACCGCGAGGCGGTAATCTTGGTATGACCTCTTTGAAGCTATGGCCAGTATCACAAAAATTCAAGCGCCATCATATTTACCTCCAGACACGGGTCGAGGAATTTAACCACGCGTATTTTGTGTATGTCCAATATGGATTTGAAGCCTACAACGTGACACGTTCTTCTTTCCTCTGCAACGAATATTTTTCGGAAATTCCGGTCGGTCGTGGAATCAAAAAGACAAGGATTAAAAAAGAATATGCTTCAGGCTACTATTACAATGATTGTGCACTTCGCCGGTTTCGTCTCGATAACTATGTGCTATCAACTGTACCTCCCAAACTCACACCGGAGGATCCTGTGGGATCATCTATCAACAATTATTCCAATTGTCTGATACCAATTGATGGAGGATCGGGAGTATATCGAGAATCCACGGATGTGTTTCTTCACCTAAAGCATCTCTCTCAGCTTTACCACAAAAAACCAATGGACGTGACTATGGAAGATGTCAAGGAAATTCTACTCCTTAATAACGATCCTTGGAGTTCACTTAACTATGATGAAAACGCCCCCAAGAGTGATTGGATACCTATTGTAAGCGTGGCTTGTTACGACGAGGACAGTGTCATAGAAAGTTTGCGTGAAGACACCCGGTCCACCCTGCTGCCAGGTTGTCGATTGAAGCACAATACATCCCGCAACATATTAGTGGACTTGGCCACTGTACTGTACCAGTGCAGGTACAAGACATGGGATGACGTGCCGGATAATGACTCGGAAGATACAACTGAGGCCACTCTACCCGCAGAGGAATTTGCTCTTGAAATGAGATGGAATCTGGTTGGATTTTATTTACGGTTGTCCCACTGTTCCTTCTGGAATGAAACGATCCAACACTTTGCACAACTGATTGCAAGTGAGTACTGCATGAGGGTAACGGTGAACGATGATGCCTTGTACAACCTACAGGATAACGAATACGTCGACATTGAAGAAAATTCACTCCGCACAGGTGAAAATTGGAGTAATACGTTCAAAGTGCTGGCACGAAGACACATCGTTGGTAATGCACCGACATTATGGTGTGATCTGTTTGCTCTGTCAATGCTTTTCAACCAACAGCCCCTGAACTCCCAGCTATTGATTGTGCCCTGTTATTTCGAAATAAGTGGTGGAATGGGATTGCCTGATGATAAAGGGCTTCTTAGATTTACCGTGGTACCACCCCAGGCAATGAGTTCCCTTGAACCTACCCTACCTACTGTAGCCGAGCTTCTGTCCAATCCTTCGGCCGCTACTCCTATCATCGTACTTCCGGTTTTAATGTATGATCAGAACCCTCATCTGCTGATGTCAGAAGAGTCGGTGTACCCCCTTTTCTACAGCAAGACTAGCGCCGATTACCTAGAATCCCTAGACGCGGACTTGAAACAGAAGGACAGCATGGTCACCGATCATTCTCTGGATAACCCCATAACGCACTGGAGTCCAATGTTACTATGGTTCGATAGTTCCGAGATATTCCAGGAGAAGCAGAAACACCTGGAGTTACTTAATAAATCCAAAGAGACAGCCGAGGATGAACTACAGAAAAAGGAAGCGGAAGAATTGAAAAGAAAGGCGGACGAGTTAAAAAAGAAGTCAGACGACGACAAGAAGAAACAGGAGGAGAAAGAAGAAAAAGAAAAGATGGAGGAGAAATTGTACCAAGAAAACAAAGACAGACAGTGGATGCAGAAACCCAAAAAATTGTTCAGCAAAAAGATATCTCGAGAAGTAAATGATACCTGGCTTGAAGGTGACAGGGAGATCGACAAGAAAAACCCAAAGTACATGTACGTGGACCCGGGCCAACCATGGACGGATAGGTACCTGGAACATGAAGAACCACCTACAACCAAATGGTGGAACGAAGCAAGGGAGGGACTTAGAGACGATTTCATACCAGACGAGGATCATATTTTCGACAAAGATGATTTAGAGGAATTGGCCGACACAGCAACCGAGGCAGAAAAAACTAAGGTGAAGTGGCCTTTTATCCTTCAAGCGGCAACTAGTATGAAAACAAATGTTCGCCTAATGCCCCAGGGTTTGGATCGTCCATACACTGACCAAGAATTTGTCGACCTAGCTTGCCTTCTCGATCCAGGTCGGGGAGTTGAATGTGACACTTATCAGAAAAAAGATCATTCAAAAGTCGTGGTGATGGTGGATTCATATAAAGTAGTACGGACCCTGGCGGAATATAACAGGAACAAGAGACAGCCCAAGCGCGAAGAACGGCAGAATTTCGAAGTATACAAGAGTTGGCTGAAGAAATATCTTGACTATTACAATCCGGGTTTTTATGAATTCTTCGATACCTCGATCAATGGAACGAAGGTCAGGGTTGTACACAACGCTAAAGCTTCAAACTACCAAGGCGATAATGAGCCAATGGGTGAATACGAGTATTGCCACGACGTAGTACCCCTACCCAAGAATCATCGGGCTATGTTCCTAGATAGTACATTTGTGTCAGACTACGCCTCGGCTACAACACAGAAGGATAGAATGAAAAGAAAAAGATACGCGAAAGAGTACGAATCAAAAATTAACCCATCCACTAAATTCGACTTCGTACCATTCCCCAAGACTATGTCCGATGCAGACAAAGTGGGAACTGATTCAAAGTATCACATACCTGGTGAACAAAGAGTACCTGCCAAAGACGTGCAGATTACAGCGGTGAAAGCAGAGATAACACGTTCGACGACCGGCAAATTGGATCATCCTCTAACGACTGATGACGTAACAATTCGTTGGCTTGGACTACAGGATGGAAAATATGTAGGAGTTCCACTGGAGTGGGTAGACCTAAACGTTGGTGATGATGTCATGGCCGAGGCTGTACGGCGAGGGATGCGTAAATTAAGGGGGGAACGCCATGGATGCGAAGATCGTTTTGTCAGGCTACCCCCAGGGGATACACGAGAAGACCAACCTCCAACAGAATTGTGGAATTCCGAGTTAGGCCTATCCTATTATTGCCAAGAGATGATGGACAATTGTTTGATGGGAGGATTCGCCAATGCGGTATGCAGCTTATGTGGCGAAAACGCCGCCGAACAACTGCTTAATGGGTGGAATCCTTTCGATCACCCAGTTCACGAACGTTGGCAAGCTTTCTTCGGAAAGGTCACTTCAAGTCTATCACCAACATTGGGAAGGGTGCAAATGCAAAAACTAAAAGGTACTTTCAGCTTGAAAACAGACGATAACATGCCCATTGTTTTACAACTAAAGGGTAGGGACGGTTCCGAGACACATGCAATCACCGTGTATCAGGGGAACATTTACGACTCCGCAAGCAAACACATCTTAAAGAAGACAGAGACCACCTTGAACTGGTGTTGTGGTCCGTTTGGATTCGACAGGACATTGAGATGCTACGTTCTGGTAGTTGTGAGTCAATCCAAAGCACCAAGTAGGCCGAAGAACATTCAGAAGAAACACAGGAATCGCGTGAGAAAATAAATGAATGCATACTACTAAATATATAAAATTATTTGTGAAACTCGTCCGCCCATAACTTTCTTTCCCACACTTCGTGATATACATTACTTTCGGGTCCATCGCGGGGAATCATAAGACAATGTCTAACAATGGCGTCTACAGAAACCAAACAAATCATCGGTTCCCTTTTTTTACGGTCCCAAAAGGCAAGTTCCCACTGTGTGGTGAACACACTTGATTTGGTGTAATTAGTGGAACATGGCCTAACAATGCACATGATTTCGTTCTCTATTTCTACAAATCCCATTAGTTTGGCTGGAGCGTAATCGTATTCCCCATCGGTAGCACCAGCATCCATGTGTGCCACATCAACTGCATGAGTGGATCGATTACGTCGACTCTGACGTTCTTCTTTGTCCCAACGAAACATAGCCCAGTCAAACCATGGTCCAATCGCTTGCCTGTAATTTGGATGAGCCCGAAAAACTTCACCTTGGCGTTTGTACTCTGTAAAAAAAGGTAATTGTAGGGTATCCGAATCCAACATGTGATATCTTGAAAAATAAAGTGTAATGTAATCACTTATTTCACGTGGTATACGACCCGGATCTGATTCTGAGGTCCACCCGAAATTTACATCAATGCGGTCAGGGTGGCGCTGCAGCTCAAAAATTCCCTTGGAGGCTAGGCGCGATAATCCGTTTTGAACGCCGGGGTCAACTTTAGATTCAAAACCGGGGACTTTGGTCTTCATGGCATCATAGGCAAGATCGAGAATATAGGCGTCGGCCCGCCGATTGGCTATCTGCCAATCCAACACAGACTTTCTCCCCTGCGTCATTTTGGCGGGTTTCTTTATGTTGTCTATGTGGTTGTGTTCTGAGGATCCAGTGTGATAATTCTGGTGGGCCCCAAGTGAATCGATGTCGTCTGGAACATGAATTTGCTCATGATGTTTTGCAGTTTGCCAACCCTGGCCACGATCTCGTGGCCACAAAGCAACCAATTGAGCCAGCATTGTTTGAATTGCAGTTCTAGCTGCCTCTTTAGCAATCGTATCACCAGCTTTCCAATAAAAATCCTTTTTTAACCACATCCAGTAGCATAACAATTGCTGAAAGACATAACGCATTTGTTGGGCCTTAAGAGGGCCAAGAGTTACATTGAAGAAATGATTTCCCTTGGATGTCAAAGACAAAACAACAACAGTTAACATGATACCAACATTGGTAGATGCCGTTATGTCAGTTAACTTGGATATACCATCTTTGAATAAAAGTCTGGGCATCGTCTTTTCAGTTCCAGCAGATAAATAATGTTGCCTATCCCAGTCACGGAATTCTTTTACGAGCTTATCCAGACGAATGCGTCCGCTTAACGATAGATGATCTTGAATGAGGATCTGCAAACTTTGTTTCATGAGTCCGTTCTCAAGAGCATGAAGCGCCTCTACCACACAGGCAGCACTGAATATACCATACTTACAACCCCCGTAATCAAGTGGAAACCATGCATTGTGCACATGATATTGGTTGATATTATCTAACTTTTCGTACTCGCCATCTACCACCAGTTGTTGTATACGCGACATGATCATCCGTTTACATTTGAAAAAAGGATCATCAGCGTCCGACCCTTTCACGTTACACTTGCGACACAATCGTTGCATGGTATTGCTGTAACAGGGTGAACAGGAACAAATTTTGTCACCGCCCTGCATGTCACCAATGATAAAGCAAATGGGTACTTTCAGATTTACACATTTGGTGACACCACCAAGAGAAACATTGATACCATCGAGTGCATGGGGTTGTTGTGCCTCGAGAAGGGTTGCGAGGATAGTTTCAAATATAGCATGTAGTCTTTGGTATTTTAGGTGTATCGATTGGCCTTCCCGCATACTATTAGATTCATCAATAGTAAGATCATATATATATCCAAGTGGACGCCAGGCAATAGGTTGATTGCGTAATTTTTGATTGAAAAGGGTAGTAGAAAACATGAGAGGCCAACATCCGGCAGTACTCCCACCAGTCAATTTTGCTTCATCACAGGCAAAACAGATAGGAACCAACAAATCCGTAGAAGGATCTTTAACACAAGTTTGATAAGCCTTCTTATACCACCCAGCAGAATTGACAGGACCAATATTACCGTCAGGAGATACATATTTGCCAAAGGGGTCAACTGGATTGACATCTAAATTGTCAAGGGTACCAGTCAAATCAGGGTGACTAAGCAAAGAATGGAGACCGTCGACAAAGTTAAATCTTGTTACTTCCACCCTCATCTTATCTCCAGGAAGCTCGATGCAAATTTTCTCGGGACGAAAATGATCTAGATGAAGTTGTGATTGAAGACTAGAAATGAGAGAGTCCTTGGTCCCATGACGGGGAACAAAATTATAACCCAAAGTATGAGCCTCTCTTGCCCATTTGAGAACAGAAGAGTAAACAAATTTGGGAGCCTGGATATCATTCAATATTTTGGCAAGTTTGGTTTCTACATATTGAGCGTCGGTATATGCTAATCCAAAACCGGTGGTTTTCTTCTTATCAGCAGGATGACCGTCGTTGACATGTGCGTTTAAGGGGTCACCAACATCTTCAGAGCTTAGTCCGTCAACGGAATTGCTATCGCCATCCGACCAGCATGGAAAGGAGGTGTCGTCATCCTCCCCGAGGTCTGTTCCCAAATGCTTGCTGGTGTCGTTACACGGTTCTTGATTTGGGGGCAACTTAAAGGTGAAGGTTTGCTCTGTTGTTGTCCGGTATTGTGGTGAGGGATTGCAGAACAGGTTATTCGAATTGTGAAAATGAAGTGAAAGACCCCGTTGTGTATCAAACGGTCGCATACACATAGGATTGGGGCATTGAAACTCGTGAATACATTCCTTCCGTTTAGTTGCCAGAGGCAAAGACGGCTTGCTGTCATGGTTGGGTTGCGACATGGTGTGTATGTGTGAGGATTGGTGGCCGCCAGTGAATTTAGTATTGACACCTGTGAAACCAATAAATGGATTACATAATTTTGTCATGAAGATTACAGATTTCTGTCTACTTCAAATCACCAGCTAATTGTTACTGATGAATTTACAAGTATAACAGACTGCTGTAGGCAAATTACTTTAACATTAATGAACAAGTTGATCTTAAATATAAACATATGTTAGGATTAGGTGTGAATCCATGACTACAACTACAACTGTAAACGTGATAGTGACATATTTATATTACATCATTGATGTAATAAATAAAACAGTTATTCTATCAAATAATATATGTCACAGTTAACTCGCTATTTAGTACAACAACGAACCCTGTTATATGACAACATACATACTTAATCAAATTATTGTATAAAAATAAAAACTTCGGTGGTTCGATACCGATATATGTAAAATAATTAAATAGAGAGGTCAAAATATAAGATAATTAGGTAAAATAAATAAAGAATTAGGTTAAAAAATTAAATAATTCCGGTGACTTAACTGGATTGGCCTCCTAGATGTGCATGCTCCTTGGATGTTTCATCCTTGTGTTTCTTATTGGCACCTGGTGGGATGGAGATAAAAGCCGCTTTTTTGTTGGAGATACTCTTGATTTGACTTAACAGGCGTTTGTCAAAGTTGTTTGTCACCCAGGAGGTAACTAGCTCCTTCAATTTCTTGGTTTCATTGCTGTAACCATACCATTTTGCAGGAATGATCTTCTTCTGTCTCTCAACTGGTATAGCACAACCCTTCTCGTCCAACAGCATTGCGCCGTCCTCGTCCTTATCGTAAATAGGAC
>OOFW01000095.1_pt1 | contig 12339 bp, 16 predicted proteins | sample 1670271 | NCBI WGS metagenome assembly OOFW01 (sample SAMEA98137918, study PRJEB22522) | marine metagenome | biome: marine biome; feature: marine water body; material: sea ice | place: Arctic Ocean | collected 07-Sep-2015 | depth 1.32 m
GTGTACTGTTGGCTGGATTATCACTGATTTTCTCATTAAAGTTGTTGAATAACCTGACCCAACATCGAGTCAACGGCCGAAATGACTTTTGAATTCATTTCATACAAGCGTTGACTTTCAATCAAGTTGACGAGTTCTTCTGTGACATTCACATTAGAGGTTTCAAGCGCCCCTTGGACTATAGTGCCAAGGCCTTGTAACCCAGGCACCCCCTGAATTGGTGCGCCGCTGACAGCGGTTTCGACATATAAGTTCTGCCCAGATGGCTGCAAACCTGTAGGATTAATAAAATCGGATAAACTAATCTGTCCTATCACTTGCGGTTCAGCTTGACCTCTTACGGAAGCGGAAACTTCTCCATCCTGTGAAATGGTTAATTGCTGAGCATTTTCTGGTACTTCGATGGTTGGTTGTAATAAAAAACCCGCACCTGGCGTCACTATTTGACCTCGATCATTCAAGGTAAATTGACCATTTCTAGTGAAAGCAATGGTGCCGTCTGGTTGTAAAATTTCAAAAAAACCTTTGCCTTGTACCATCATATCCAAAGAATTTTCAGTGGTGAGCATATTGCCTTGAGTGTGAGACTTTTGCGTCGCAACCACCTTACTACCAGCACCTAACATCAAACCAGAAGGAAGCGCTGTATCTACAGAAGAACGGCCACCCGGTTGATTGATGTTTTGGTAAAGCAAATCTTCGAATATCGCACGGTCTTTTTTGAAACCGACAGTGCTGGCGTTAGCCAAGTTATTTGATATTACTGCTACATCAGTCTGAGCGGCATCTAAACCTGTTTTACTTATCCACAATGCAGGATGCATAGATTGTCTCCTAAAAAATTTATTTATAAGCTCAATTTATTTACGTTCGTAATGATAAATTTGTGGTGAAAATTAATGCAATAACTAGGTTATATAATTCGCAACAATGCATTACCACGAGTATCAAGTTCTTTTGCTTGTTTCATCATTTTAATTTGCATTTCATAATGTCGTTGCAAGTTGATCATATTGACCATTTCTTCTATCGGGTTAACATTACTGCCTTCAAGCACTCCTGTACGGATGCTAACCATTACACTCTCTTGTGCTTGCTCACCACTTTTTAATCGAAATAAGCCATCTGTCCCCCGCTCCATATCCCGTACATTTGGGTTTACTAGTTTGAGTCTACCCACTTCTTCTAAAACGGTTTCAGGTGCACCTTGAGGTCTGACAGAGAGCGAACCATCATTCGCTATATTGATATTAGATAATGGGATAGGTAAAAATATCGGTCCTAAATCACCGATAACTGCATTGCCGTAAGAATCTTTAAGCTGCCCATTAGAACCTAATTCAAAGCTACCGTTGCGGCTATAGGCTTCATTGCCTTGTTCATCTTGAACTGAGAACCAACCATCACCTTGGATCGCTAAATCCAAGTTTCGACCAGTCTGGATCATGGCGCCACCTTCAAAGTTATTAACGGCATTTTCTGTCATAGAAAACACTCTGGTAGGCAAACCTTCGCCGAAAGCAGGCATGGCTCGTGCCTGTTCAAGCTGAGCCTTAAAACCAGTAGTTTGTGCATTAGCCAGGTTATTAGCTCGAACAGATGCACCGAGTAAGTCTTGTTTAGCGCCACTTGCGGCGATGTAAAGTAATTTATCCATGACAGAATCTTGACTTTGTTGGATCTTAGTCAATGCAACTGCAAGTAAGATGCCATTTAATAAATTTAAGCTGTGATCTACTCAAGCAAAAAAAAAGGCTGCGCAAACGCAACCTTTTAAAACTTTCCAATAATTTATAAGCGTGTATAAATTTCAGTGTCTTGTTAACGGATATTGAGTACTGTTTGATTAAGCTGGTTATTCACCTCAAGGGCTCTTGAATTAGCTTGGAAGTTTCGTTGTGCAATAATCATATCGATGAGTTCAGTAGTTAAATTTACATTTGCTTGCTCTAAGGCAGATGAGTTAATTTCACCGAAGGTACCTGTGGTGGCCTCTCCTGCAAGTGCTTCACCTGATAGAATACTTTCTTTCCATTGGGTACCACTTTGCTGTGTTAATCCTTGATCATTAGCAAATCGGATAAGTGCGACACGTACTATAGGCTCTGATGTACCGTTAGAATAGGTGGCACGCACCAAACCATCAGGGCCAATGTCAATACCTGTTAGTCGACCGACTGGTAAGCCATTTTGCTCTAAAGAGGTGACCTCAAAAGCCGAAGCAAATTGTGTGGGTTCATTAGGTGTAGCATTAACGGGATCTAGTCCAAAATTAGTGGAGACTCTTTGGTCAGGGTTTGAACCATTAATCAGTATGCCCGGGCCTAAAGGTTCAGAAGTAATATCTCCGGTGAGAACAGGAGCGCCATCTGAATTTTGAATTCCTATAAAATCACCGCCACTACTGAACTGCATTCTAAACCCAGCAACTATATTTCCCGATGTTTCACCAACAACATTGTCTCCAGCTATGGGGATAGCGCCTGGGGTTGTTCCTTCCGTATCTAATGGCTTACCATCAACATAAGTGACTCCGATCCACTCATTTCTGGGTGGGGTAGCTGCAACCGCTGCTGCATCCTTCATAAAGTAATAGGTCATTACATGACTATCGCCTAAAGTATCGAATATTGTGACCGAAGTGGCAGCATTATACGTGAGGGGATCATCTGGGTTGAATAAGTCTGGATTAACGGGGACTGAACCAGCAGGTAGGTTCATTTTGATTGATACTTCTGAGGTTTCTACGGGTGCACCTGATGAGTCGGGGATCCTTACTGGAACTGTTGTACTTAAAGCCACAGAAGAAGAGCTACCGTCTGTGTTAACCGGAAAACCTAATAAATTATCACCGGCAGAATTCACCACGAAGTTCTCTGAATCTAACTTAAATTGACCTGCTCGGGTAAAGGAAAAATCTCTCGAGTCTAAATTAGGGACAGTGCCAAAAAAACCGTTGCCGGTAATAGCTAAGTCCAAAGCATTGTTAGTGAACTGTAAACTGCCTTGAGAAAACTGCTGCGCCACATCTTGAGTCAACACACCATCGCCCACTTTTGTTTTACCGCCTGCCAACAAAGATTGAGCATACACGTCACCAAACTCTGCTCTGGACTCTTTAAAGCCTACAGTATTGACGTTAGCAATATTATTTGCTGTTGTATCTAAGTCTCTTTGTGCCGCTGCCACACCACTTAACGCTATGTTAAAAGACATATTTTATTTCTCCTGTTAACCGCCGATTTGTATGACATCTTTAAGAGTGACACTTACACCGCCGTCCAAATTTAGAATTATACCTTGGCTACTTGCAGCAAGGCTGACACTGTCTACATGTCTTATGATTGCGGTGGGTAGAACCATTGACTCTCCTCCTACATCACCTTGCGCACGTACTAAATAATTGCCAGCCGGCATTGCATTGCCGCTTGCATCGGTTCCATCCCAGTTAAACTCAACATTACCAGCTGTTTGAGTTCCAGCACTGATTGTTTTGATCACTTCACCCATTTCATTTTCAATAGTAATATCTAGACCTTGTACGCTTCGTTCAGCAATAACTACACCGGATATTCCTTGCCCTTCAGCAGATACATAGCCGATGTCGCCTTGCAGCAGAACTTCTTGACCAATCAAACTAGATGCCTGCAAGGCCTGGTTTGAAGTCATAGACGTGGCAAAGTCACTGAATTTAGAATTGAGTTGCTCTATACCATCAGCCATTGTAAAACTTGTCATTTGGGAAACCATCTGATCGTTGTCGACTGGTTTTGTTGGGTCTTGATTAGCTAACTGCTCAGTCAATAGCGAAAAGAAGTCTTCTTGGCTAAGGGTTTGGTTACTGCCATCAGAGACTTTTGTAGCCTCAGGCTGCCAATAAAGTGAACTATTTAAGCCGTTGTTTACTGTATCCACAATTGTTCCCCTGAATCTATCATTCTACTAAGTCCTATGCCTTTCATATTACTGCCCCTGTCCAAGTCTCAGAACCCCTCTGAAGATTCGTTTGGTGGTGTCAGCTACCTGTACATTGGTTTCATAAGCTTTTGAAGCAGACATCATATTAGCCATTTCTTCGACTACATTGACATTAGGTTTATAGATGTAGCCATTTTCATCTGCCATGGGGTGGCCCGGGCTATATTCAATTTGTAGAGGTTTAACACTCTCAACTATTCCTAATACTTTGACCCTAGAACCAGCAGTTTGTAAACCTGCCGCTTGGTTTAATTCGGCAACAAATACGGGATGACGAGCCTTATAAGTAGCATCGTAACTGCTGCTAACACTGTTGGCGTTAGCCACATTACTGGCAGTGGTGTTTAAACGCACGCTTTGTGCACTCATACCAGTACTAGCGATATCCATAACGTTAAATAGGCTCATTACGACTGACCACCTTTAATTGCTTTTTTCATACCCTGAATTTTTCCATTTAGAAACTCCATGCCAGCTTGGTAACGTAAACCGTTGTCCAAGAAGGTATTTCTTTCAACTTGTACGTCGACCGTATTGCCATCCCCCGTATCAGGTTGATTTGGAATACGGAACTGCAATTCACCAGAGCTTTGCATTGAGCCTTTTATATGATTATCGTGCGTTCGGGTTAAATTATTAACATTAGAATGTTGTGCACTTTTCATAGCCTTTTGAAAATCAATGTCCCTAGCTTTATATCCGGGCGTATTAGCGTTAGCTAAGTTTCCTGCTAAAACTTCCATGCGGTCGGTTCTGATCTGTAGGGCTTTGTGATGAAAACCCATCAATTTATCTAAGTTGATAGCCATGTATCTCTCCTTTATGCAACTAAACTAAGCAAAGGTTGTGCCATAGGCATCATTGCTTGCTACATTAAAATAGAAATAATGAATTAAATGAGGTTTTCAGTGGTTTTATAGTTGGTTTACAGTGGCTTACAGTGGTTTTTTTAGATAATAAAGACCAGGGTTACACTTGATCATATCAAAGTTGTTGGTCAAACCAGAGATAGACTCAGAGGCACCTAGGAATAATATGCCATTGTCTTGCAGGCAAGCGGCAATCTTTTGCAGTATCTGCTTTTTCACTGCAGGGGAAAAATAAATAAGCACATTACGGCAAAAAACAATGTCAAATTTTCCAAGAGATGAATAACTTTCTAACAAGTTAATAGGTTTAAATTCGGTTAAAGCTCTGACTTGTGATTTTAATCTCAGCATGCCTTTATCTGCCGGTTCAAAAAAGTCTGATTTGAATTGCTCCGGCAAACCGCGAGAAATCGACAATTGATCGTATTCTGCAGCTCTAGATCGCTGCAACATTTCTTGCGAGATATCGGTTCCAATAATCTCAATACCTGCACGAAAACTACTTGATTGTGATTTTTTAAAATTCAATATAGTCATGGCGATGGAATAGGCTTCTTGGCCTGACGAGGATGCCGCACTCCATATACGCAATGATTTACTCTTATTAGAATACTGACTCAATATAGGATTTTGTAGCAACTTAAAGGGGTAATCATCACGGAACCATAGTGTTTCATTAGTCGTCATGGCTTCTATGGCTGCAGATTGATGTTGCCGATTACCTTTTATTATAGAATCTATAAAAAAACCAATAGACGTAAAACTAAATTGTTTGATTAAAGGGGCCAACCTACTGCGAACTAAATACTGCTTATTGTCTCCTAAAACGATACCGCAGGCTTGTTCTAAGAAATAGCTAAAAGAAACATATTGTTGTTGATCGAACTCTTTTTCCGTCACTTAATATTCTCTAACGGCATGTGTTAAAAATCCCAATAAGTAATAAATTTTCATTAACTTTGTCATTAAATCTTCTAATTGCCTACTAATCGTTTCCAAACCACTTCTGCACAGAAATAGCTAATTCATCAGGGTGAAATTTAGCAATAAAATCATCAGCACCTACTTTTTCAACCATTGCCTGATTAAACACACCGCTCAAAGAAGTATGCAAAATAACATGAAGTTTTTTTAGCTCTGGGTTATTTCTAATTTCTGCGGTTAGGGTATAACCATCCATTTCAGGCATCTCAATATCTGATATTAATACACCTACTTTATCGGTTATATCACCAGTCTCGGCTGCAATTTCTTTTAATCTTACTAAAGCTTCAAGACCATTTTTAGCTAATTCAATTTCTAATCCCAGTGGAGACAGGGCTCTCTTAACCTGATTGCGAGCAACGGAAGAGTCATCAGCAATAAATATAATTTTTTCTTGTTTGTTTTTAACCTGCATCTTGCTAGCGACATCGTCACTTAAATCTGTGTTGACTGGTGAAATATCATTTAAAATCTTTTCTACATCTAAAATTTCTATCAATTCACCTTCAATTTGAGTGACAGCCGTTAAATAACTTGCTTTACCACTACCTTTTGGCGGCGGCAAAATGGACTGCCAGTTGGTATTAATAATACGCTCTACAGAGCACACTAAAAAACCTTGAACTGAACTATTATATTCAGCGATAATAATAAACGCTGTGCTCAGGTCTTCAATCCTCTTACCACCTACTGCCAAACTCATGTCAATCACAGAAATAGTTTGTCCACGAATATGGGCAATACCCCTGACTAGCTTATTTAATTTTGGCATGGATGTTAGTTTCGGGCACTGCAAAACTTCACGTACTTTAAATACGTTAATACCAAATCGTTGTCTTGAATTGAGTTTAAATAACAACAACTCCAATCTATTTTCACCAACCAATTGAGTGCGTTGATTGACCGAGTTAAGAATTTCAGACATGTATGACTCCATTACGAATTAAAAGCGGCGTAAGTTTTGCTTATGCTAGGGTTGTGTAAAAGCAATTAACAGAAAAATTGCTTAATAAGCGCAATAAATTGACACACAACGTAACTTATTAACCTTGCTGAGTAATAGTAACCTTTAAGAAATCTATTTTAGCGTCTAAATATTGACGCCTCAAACTCAAGTTAATACGGCCATAGCTTAGACAACTTAACAACAAGTGAACATGAATAGATTACATTATTATCAAACATTAGCCCGAATTATCGCAATAACCAGTTTTATATATACTGGTATAACGGCGGCAGAGGTAAATAATTTAACGAAACAACAATTAATTAAGCAAGCTGAACAATTTGTCCTTAAGAAACTCAATCCAGATCTTAGCAAAACAGTTGAAGTTGTTGCGATGCACATTGATGAACGTGTTAATATACCAAAATGTAATTCGGCTCTAATATTTTCTTCAAGTCCGGAAGCACTTAGCCAGTCAAATGTATCGGTGAAGGTTCAATGCCATGATAACGACTGGTATATGTTTATGGTGGTCAAAGCAACCGAAACTCAACCCGTTGTTGTTGTTTCTAGTGCAATTAGCCCAGGAACATTATTAACTAATAATAATCTTCATGTAGTAAATATGAATAAAAATCTTTTAAGAGGCAGTACATTTGCCGATATAAGGGACGTAGTTGGTGCCAGGATGAAACGCCGAATATCCGCGGGAAGACCTGTTGACCCCAATAGCTTATGTTACGTGTGTAAAGGCGATAGGGTGACTATCTCTGCAGGCACTTCTTATATGCAAGTGAAAACCAGTGGCGTTGCCTTAGAGGATGGCAGTATGGGTGAAACAATTCAAGTAGAAAACAGACGTTCGAATAAGACAATACATGCTCGGGTTGCAAGTACAGGACAAGTAGAGATTGGTATTTAAACGTATCGAAAGTACCAATCGTTTGTCTATATTTATCAAGTACTGTAGATTGCAACAATAGCTAAAGTATTTTGAATCGTCGCCGATAAACAAACGTAAGTAATCAAAAGGTAGTGGATGTACAACATGGCTATTAACAACATTAACAGCGGTAGCCCCAAAACGTCGGTTAACAACCAGACGCTTAGCCAGCAACAGCTGACTTCGAATAATGCTAACGCACAAAAAACAGACGCGCAAAAAAATGCCGTTCCTGCTCGCCAGGACTCAGTGTCATTGACTTCATCTGCACAACAATTTAGCCAAGTTCAGAGGAAAGATGTTGAAGCGCCAGTAAACCAAGAAAAGGTTGATAGATTAAAAAAAGCGGTTCAAAGCGGTGACTATCAAGTTAATCCTGAATCTTTAGCTCAGAAAATTTCAACATTAGAATCAGAATTATTTGGAACTAAGTTTTAATGGTATCATAATGATTTTTGCCTTCACCTGAGAAAAAAACATTATGCCTGAACTAAAAGAAGCGATAATAAGTCAACATAACTTCCTACTTGAGTTACAACAAATTCTCGAAATTGAGCTTCGTCTTATCAGTAGCAGAGATGCTGAAGCACTTATCAATATGCTTAAGAATAAAGAAGCCTTGCTCGACTCAGTTCAACAACAAGATGCTATTATTGCCAACTTGTACAAAAAATTGAATTCAGAGCAACAAAATGACGAAGAAGTGGTTGCATTATTTAATCAAGCAAAAGAAATGGTTTCTCAATGCCAGTTTCGCACTAAAATCAATAAAACTGCAGTAGAACAGGGCCAATTGCGTCTAGAACACCTCCGCAACCTTATTTTGGAATCAAGAGCAAAAGAGTCAATGACTTACGACAAGACAGGGCGTACTCAAGGTGGCAATTCTAGTGGTGGGATCAGTGCTTAGGTTTCGAGCTTTGCAGTTGTTTGTTGAATAATTCGATCTTCTGTTAAAATACCATAACGTAACTTCGAAAAAAATCTACTATACCTCGCAACTTTCACTCTTATTTTATTATATTTAGGCGAGTCGCTCGAAACTCGCATTTGATTTTACTTTAATAATAATGAACTTTTTTGACACGTTTTGGGCGCGCTGTTGATAGATAAATTTCATTCACCAATTTAAAGTCTAATTCTAGCTCAGTTGCATAAGTATCATTACCTACTGGGTAACTCTTGACTACTTTTGCACCTCTGATCACACCTTGTACTGAACTGTCTAAACGTGTGTTTTTTATCACCATACGTTCCAAGGACTGCCCACTATCAACTTTTTGCCCATATACCTGTTCAGTTAATTCACGGTATGCATCTAACTTTGAAGCTTTGATTGCCATCAAAATTTTACTGGATTCACTTGCTCCTTTTTGGTCTGAAATAGGTGCATAACCTACAGCCGAAATAACAGGATACGTTTCTGGAGCAACAGTTTCCCACTCAACATGCTTATTGAACAAGCTTGAACAACCAGCCAAACATACACTTAACAAAGCTGTAATTACTAATTTTCGACGACCTAGTTTGTTCACGTTTAGTATATAAACCATTTTCCTAACACCCTGCAGTTCATGCTATCAATACCATCATAATGTTTATTACATGCAATAACTGCACCCAAAAAACTCTATACTCATTAAAGTATGATTTATGCGTAATTTAGGTATGATTAATGCATTGATTTTTCTATTAAAGTTTTTGTTAAATGCTTTTATTGAATGCATGTGCTTAACAATTCTTATTCCATAGAAAATACGTTAATTATAATCGAAAATCAGTTTAAATTTTACGATCTAACAACCCAGTATTCATATTACTCATATTAAAAAGGTAAGTTATGCAAGTAGCTAAGATTATACAATTAACCACCGTTTTAATATTATTTGTCTGTCATCCTGCACGAGCTATTTGGTTTGAGGCTACTGGTCAAGCCGTTATCTACGATGGTAAAAAAGAAGTTGCACGCCAACAAGCGACTCAAGAAGCCATCAAACAAGCGCTACTGTTCTCTGGTGCATCAGTCAAAAGCATACAGTCACTTACTAATGGTCTGCTTGAAGACGATCGCTTTGAAATCCGTACTTCGGGTGAAGTCAATAACATTGAGTTGATTGATGAAATTTATCACCACGACTTCGTTACGGTTTCCATAAGAGCAGATATATTTCCACAAGAAGCCATGTGTCCGGCTTCAGATTACAAAAAAAATATTGTTACTACATGGTATGCCATCAATAAACGGCAACAAGGTGCCGACGGCAACCTTTATGACTTTGGCAAAGTGTTGGCTGAAAAGCTGCAAGGAGAAGCCCGAAAATATGCACGATACTCATTTATAAATAGAGTTCAACCCTACTACTTAAGCCCCACAGATAAGGAAAAGCAATCAATAGCGTCTAGCCTCGTAAAAAAGACCAATGCACAGTACGTACTTTTTGGTGAAATATTAGAGTTTGGTATAGAAATATCTGAAACTTCAGGGTTAGTGTTTTGGAAAGGCGATCAACACAAACGAAATCTTACACTTGCATTCTCGATGTATGATGGCAACACCGGTGAAATAGTTTTACAAAATAAACAAGAAATATCAGCGCCATGGGATTTCGCTCTTAACAAGTCTATAAATAGCAATAGTCGGCAATTGTGGGACTCAAAATTTGGCTTAGCAACTGAAAAAGTCATACAGTCAGTCGTGCAATCAATAGATGAATCAGTGAAATGTTTACCTGCATTTGGACGTGTAATAAAAGTCGCTAGTGAGAGCGTGAGTATTAACATAGGTAAACAGAATGGCGTGAAACAAGGTGATAAATTGACCTTATTTAAAGTAAATCAGTTTTTTGATGATCAAAACAATTTACACAAACAATTCCAATTACATCCAGAGCAAGTTGTTGTCAGACAAGTTTTTGCCGAAACAGCTGTCGTTGCTTCAGTAACGGGTAGTCCTTTGGCCAATATTCAACCAAATGATTTTGTAGCACGAAGATAAAAACACTGGAGGGTTTAAATCCCGCCTCCGCTAGTACATAATGCACCGCGAAAAGTAGTCCGACACTGAACTCGTCGTCCCCGTAGTTTAATGGATAAAACAAGGCCCTCCTAAGGCTTAGATCTTGGTTCGATTCCAGGTGGGGACACCATTTATTTTTATCTGATAAGTGCAGCAGAGCCAACCTTTACTCCCATTGCTCAGATAGCTATGTATAATCAATATCATATTCATTTTAATGAAGAATTACATAGTGACTGACCCTTTAGATGACATGCCGAGAATCAAGCTAGAAAAAGATGACTTAGAGTCCTATCATCGAACTAGGGCGCAATCAAGCAAGAAAAGCTCGGACAAAAGCAACCTATTGGATCAATCACCCGCTGAGTCAAACTCCCCGTCGTGGTTTGCTGTTTTATTTTTACTTGTCATTATTATTGGTTCAGCAAGTTATTGGTCGTTTGAACAATATGCATTATCACAACAAGCACAGAGGCGTATTGCCCAACTAGAGAGCCGCCTGTCTGCGACAGGTGAAGACATGGATCAGTCAGCTGCAGCATTACAAATTAAAGTATCTGAACTAAGCACAAAGACCGAAGATTTGTGGGCACAAATGGATAAACTTTGGGCTTCAGCTTGGCGACGTAACCAAACTGAAATTGGCGCATTAAATAAAACTTTGATGACTTTAAAAGCATCAAGTGAAAAAAACACAAAAACCCTAAGTAATGAAACTGCGGATAACAATACGACTATTGAGTTTGTAAAAATGCAACTAGAAAATCAATCAGCATCATATAAATTGTTAAATGAAAAATTTAGCCAAACCAACAAAATAGATTCCGATTTTGAACAGCAACTTGCAACTTTACGAGAAAAACTTATATCAACCGCATTAGCTAATAATAACTTAACCAATCAAATTGATGATCTACGCCGAAGAGTATTAGCAGCAGAAAAAAAGGCAAATGATGTCAGACTATCAACAGCACCCATTATTGCGCCACAGTTGTAAGAATAAGATAAGAAATAGAGCCGAGCCATCAATAACGCAAGCACTCTATTTTTTATCAACAACCGAATTATTATTCAGCAGGGGTTCCATCCACTCTTTTGGCTACCGACTCTTTAATTAAAGTTTGTAACTCACCTTGTTGAGTCATTTCCATAACAATGTCACAACCGCCGACTAGTTCACCATCAACCCAAAGTTGAGGAAAAGTCGGCCAGTCGGCGTATTTAGGTAATTCGGCTCTAATATCAGGGTTTTGTAAAATATCGACATAAGCAAATTCTTCTCCGCAAGACATCAAAGCTTGTGTCACCTGAGCAGAAAATCCACAGTTAGGTAATTTCGGTGAGCCCTTCATGTATAACAAAATAGGGTTTTCTTCGATTTGTTGCTTAATTTTTTCAATAGTATCCATAGCGGCTCTCATTTAAATTTAATTGTGGTTAAGGTAAATAGACTTCATATATTATGACAAGTTTAACGTTTTCAAGTACTGATTAATACTCTATTGATCTTTTGTTAGATCTTTTTAGTAACTTACTTTGCATGAATTCATCTGAATTAATAAGTTACACTTGAAAAAAATTCTCATGCCGCAATATATAAAGA
>OOFW01000097.1_pt1 | contig 12264 bp, 12 predicted proteins | sample 1670271 | NCBI WGS metagenome assembly OOFW01 (sample SAMEA98137918, study PRJEB22522) | marine metagenome | biome: marine biome; feature: marine water body; material: sea ice | place: Arctic Ocean | collected 07-Sep-2015 | depth 1.32 m
ATTATGGGTGGGAGTGCCAGGATATGAGCGTGGGTGTGAGTGGGCAACTTCTGATGGTTGTCGGGGAGAGGTTCAGCGGAGCGGGCGATTTTATTGGTGCGCCGGTAGAGCAACAAGGTAGTCAATATCTTGGTACAACTGTGTCGGTTGTCAATGTTGACTTGGCATTGACTGAAGGGCGATTGACCATCAGCGCTCTAAATATAAAAAACCCCCAAGGCTTCAGTGATGAAAACGCTTTTAGTGTTGACGCGGTTACACTAGATTTAGGCAATGTTCTCAATGAACCTTATGTAATACAAACAGTTAGCATCAATGCTCCGGAAATTCTTTATGAAGTAGATGCGGATGGTCAGGGTAATCTGATAATAATAAAAAACAACTTAGCAGCGAATCTGCCAAAAACTGAAAATGAACAACCTGCACCAAAAGATACAGCTAATCCTTTGGTAATTGTTGAAAACGTAACTGTAAGTGACGTTCGTCTTAAGTTGAATTTTGAACAGCTTTCAACTGGCGATCTAAATATAGAAACAAAAGCTTATGAGGTTACCTTACCCACTTTTAATGCGGGCCCTATTGGCCAACCTAGTGGCATGCCAGCAGATCAAGTAGGGGTTGCTATATTTAATGCCATGCTCGATAACGTGATTACTGCAGCTAAATCTGAAGCAAGAAAACGGTTAGCAGACGAGGCCAAGAAAAAAGTGAATAAAGAGCTCAAAAAGCAAAAAGGTAAGCTGTTAGATAAAGCGAATGATAAGCTCAAAAGTTTATTCAATTAAGCCTAATACCCATCACTAAAGATTGATATAACGTCTAAATTTGTAGGTTGTTTTGCATTATACATAATGCAAAACACTCTTTCCCCTGTTGAGCTTGTCATACACAAACTGCAACTACATTCCTTTGTTAATAGTGTAATACCCTGACGTATCGATAAACCCTGAACGTAAAATGATTTTTAAGCTCAACCCACGAAATTTATTTAATATTATCAGTCGCTTAAAGTAAATCATATGGCACTTTAATTAAATACGTGTTGAAACAAAACGAGAAGTTTACATAACGACAATAAATTTGGCGTGGTATATAAATATGCGTTAAAAATCACTAGGACTAATCGTAATTAAACATTAGGATTTTGTAATGTCTAGTATCAGAAAATAAGAGAGATGTAGCATTTCAACTTGATCATAGGAAAGTCAATATTTTATGTGCATAGTGAAACCCATTAAATATGTCTTAAGTACGCTAAAATATTTAATCTTCTTCGAGGCGTACCTTTAAAATCCCTATCAAAACCGCACCATGCGTATCTAAAAATCAACACTTTCGCCTTCGTTAAGAATATAAAGTGGCGTCTTAGGCTGCAACTGATTGTGCATATTCAACAACCTAAGAAGGGCAGAATGTGAGCTATGGTCGCCCATTTTCCAACTTGAATTGCCATAACCCCAAGGGATCATAACCTTACAATTTAATTCATCGGCAGCTACCAAAGCATCCTCTGGTGTGGTGTGAACATAGCGATACCAATCAGCATCTTCTTCATGATAATAAGATGCAATAGGGATTAAGCAGACATCCATATCACCATACCTTTGCTGAATGTCTTTAAAGTGCTTCGAGTAACCTGTATCTCCCGCATAGAAGAGGCGCTTTCCGTTATGTTCCAACACCCAGCCACCCCATAGTGCCATGTCGTTATCTTCGTAAAGATAAGGCACCCAAATACGACTACTAAAATGATGTGCAGGAACAAAATGAATAGCAACATCATTTAATTTAGCGGATGAAAACCATGGCATTTCTTTTATATTAAAACCACTGTCAGGGAAATGTTTGGCAAACCCTAAGGGAGTAAAATACTGAGGACTTGTGCCCATGTCATTAATGTCGTCTTTATTGAAGTGGTCGTAGTGAACATGTGAGTACATAACGCCATTCACTGCTGACACTTGTTGCTTATCTAACCAAACTGGCGCTTTACGATTGAAACCACTATCAAACCAAAATGCCCAATTCACAGGCCAGTCAAATTGTTTACTCACAGGGTCGATGAGAAATGTTGTGCCATCACCTGCTTCTACATAAAAACTGGCATGCCCCAACCATTTTATTGAAAAGCCAGCAGCAATTTCAGAGACATCTTGCTCACCTTGAAAAAGGCAGTTTTGTGCAGGTGACTCCGTTTGGCAGATTACATTTGTAGAAATCGGATAACAGTTTTTTGTGCAAGTGAATGGATAGCTCTTTTTACCTGGATATAAGTTAGCAAAGCGTACACTTTCTGGTGCATCATTTTTATATTTTATTACCGAGTCAGTTGATTCAATGCGTTGCACGGTATTATTTGAAATACATCCAAGGGCAGACCAAACCGTCACAAAAAGCACTACGCACTTTATCATTTAAAATCTACTCAATTGGTACAATGGGTGGTGTGGGTATATTACAACGAACCATGATTCTAATGCCTAATTATTGTTTGTAATAAAATTTGTATTCGACTAAACAAACCTAGAGGGCCTCAATGTTTGAGTCATACATACACATAAATCTTAGATATAACTTGACCCAAAGCAATAAACCTTTTAAAGTTTCAGTAATTACTGAAACTTTAAAAGGTTTATTCTAGATGAAAATGACACCGATGATAGAAACTTTCGTTATGCACTTTGGTGAAATGGGAAGTCGCTGGGGATTCAACCGTACAGTGGGGCAAATGTATGCGTTACTGGTCATCACCAAAGATCCCATCAGCGCTAACCAAATTGCTGAGGCTTTGAGTATTTCTCGCGGTAATGTGAGTATGGGTTTGAAAGAATTACAGTCTTGGCAGTTAATACAACTTCATCATAAACCTGCAGATAGAAAAGAATATTTTCAAACCAATGGCAGTATTTGGGATATGGCGAATCGTGTGTTTGAAGAACGTCGTAAACGGGAAATGGATCCAACGCTGTCTTTGTTAAGAGATATTTTACTCGATACACCAGCCAATGAAAAAGAAGAACATGCCCAACAGAAACTTCAAGAAGTGCACGATTTACTTGAAGGCATTACCAAATGGTCAAGCGAGTTACAGCGTTTAAGTCCAGAAAAGCTCGACACTTTGATGAAGTTAGGCTCTGGTGTAGGCAAAGTATTGGATATGAAAGATAAATTACTTAGACGAACTAACGAATAACTCGCACGCCAGGCTACCAACCATCAAGTAGCGAGTAACAAATAACAATTTTTCTCACATATTAAATGAGGTGTCCCATGGATGATGTCTTCCTGTTGTCTCGCTTACAATTTGCGGCCAATATCAGTTTCCATATTTTGTTTCCCAGCATTACGATAGCGTTAGGCTGGTTCTTATTTTATTTCAAATTACGCTTTAATCTGAGCGGGCATCCTGTGTGGATGCGTATCTACCGGTTTTGGGTCAAAGTGTTTGCCCTTAGTTTCGCCCTAGGCGTAGTAAGCGGCATTACGATGTCGTTCCAATTTGGTACAAATTGGCCGGGTTATATGGAGACAGTGGGCAATATTGCGGGGCCACTACTAGGCTATGAAGTGCTCACGGCCTTCTTTTTAGAAGCCACGTTTTTGGGTGTTATGTTATTTGGCATTCATCGTGTTCCAACCTGGCTGCATACCTTAGCTACGTTATTGGTGGCGGTGGGCACAACACTTTCAGCTTTTTGGATTATCGCGCTCAATTCGTGGATGCAAACCCCAGCAGGGTTCGAAATGCGTGACGGTGCGGCCCATGCATTGGATTGGTGGGCCATCATTTTCAACCCTTCTTTCCCTTACCGCTTAACACATGTGTTGTTAGCTTCTGCTTTAACCGCCTCTTTTTTAATTGCTGGTATTTCTGCCTATCGTATTATTAGAGGGGATAATAAAAAAGCACCACGACTAGCACTAAAATCAGCGGTTTTTGTTGCAGCAATACTGATGCCTTTGCAAATATTTGTTGGCGACTTACATGGTTTAAATACCTTAGAACATCAACCCCAAAAAATAGCGGCGATGGAAGGTATATGGGACACACAAAAAGGTGTGCCTCTTCTGCTGTTTGCAGTGCCAGACGAGAAAAATCGTACTAACCATTTTGAAATAGCCATTCCAAATATCACTAGCATTATTTTAACGCATGATCCAGATGGCGAGGTACAAGGCTTAAACGATTTCATTGGCGAACATCCACCTGTTGCACCTGTGTTTTATGGATTTCGTATTATGGTGGGCACTGGCATGTTAATGCTTATCATTGCATGGCTCACCAGCTTCAAATTAATTCGTCACAAACCCCTCAGTAAAGGTCTGCTGTACAGCCTATTCGGTATGACATTTTCTGGTTGGATAGCGACGTTAGCAGGTTGGTATGTCACGGAAATTGGTCGCCAGCCTTATCTGGTGTCAGGCCTTTTGAAAACCTCAGATGCGGTTACTAACATAGCACCAGAAAACGTGATGTTTAGCTTTGTTTTGTATCTTTCAGTGTATGTAGCGTTATTGATTGCCTATCTTCACACCCTGTTTTTAATGGCGCGAAGAGCGGTAGAAATAGAAGAGATCCAACCTGAAGAAAGGCTGCTGCAAAAGAAGTTTCGCCATCCGCCCAACATAACACAGGCAACATTATCATGATTGCAGACGCTAACTTACCAGTTATTTTCGCTGGATTGATGGCCTTGTCTATCATTGTTTACGCAATTTTAGATGGCTATGACCTAGGTGTAGGCATACTTCTGCCTTTAAAAAATGATCAACAGGCAGATCAAATGATTGCTTCTATTGGGCCTTTTTGGGATGCCAATGAAACATGGTTAGTATTGGCTGTGGGGTTATTATTGATTGCCTTTCCAACCGCTCACAATGTCATTCTAAAAGCGCTGTATATTCCGTCAGCCATCATGTTAGTTGGCTTGATACTAAGAGGGGTAGCGTTTGACTTTCGGGCTAAAGTGGCACAAGTCAATAAACACCGCTGGAACCAGATATTTAAGCTTGGTTCTTTTATCGCCTCCGCCAGCCAGGGATACATGTTAGGTAGTTTTGTGATGGGTTTTGAAGACTCTTTTATCGCTTATTCATTTGCTGCATTAAGTGCAGTGGGTGTGACTTGTGCCTACGCATTAATTGGCAGTACATGGTTAATTTTAAAAACCTCTGACGACTTACAATTACGCGCCATAAAATGGGCTAAGAGAATGGGTAAAATAAGCTTTGTAGGCATATTGGCGGTGTGTATTGTGAATCCAATGATCAATCAATTTGTATTTGAACGTTGGACTACCCCACCTTTTGCCTATTTTATGGTTATTGTGCCATTCGTTTGTTTTACCTTGTTATATATAGGTAATAAAGTGCTAAAGCAGTTACCACTAGAAGGCGACAGCGGTTGCTGGCTACCCTTTTTGATCACTGTAGTGATTTTCGTATTTTGTTTTTGTGGGCTCGCCTTTAGTTTTTATCCTTATGTAGTGCCCGGTGAATTAACCATTTGGGATACGGCCAGCGCGCCTGAGTCACTGCGTTTTATTTTGTATGGCGCGCTAATAGTTATTCCCTGTATTTTGGGTTACACCGTATTTTCATATCGGGTATTTTGGGGCAAAGTGCAAGATTTACGTTATTACTAAGCATAGTTTCATATCTACATTTAGTACATTACTTGGCTTCGTTTTGCTGCTTTGAAAAAAGCAGCAAAACATCATATGAACAACCGACAACATACATAACTGGTTGTGATCAATAAATTTAATAAATCACAGGCTGAAATTTAACACTATGCTGAAATCTATATTTGTCCTTCCTTTGTTGCTGGCCCCTTTATGGCTACCCACTAGCGCATTAAACAAAGAAGTAGTGGAATATGAGTGGTTATATGGGGGGGGGAAGTAACCGGGAATCAGATAGTTCAGTATGAAAATAATAATGTCACCATCAATTTTGAATTTTCTGACCGTGGTCTGGGCCCTAAATTAGTTGATAACATATTATTATCTAAGAAAGGCATTATCGTAAAACAAACATTATCTGGACATTCATTTATGGGTAGTGCGGTAAGCGAAGTGCGGTAAGCGAAATATTTACTTTGTTTGAGAAAACGGCAACATGGAAAAATGACCTAGAGTCCGAAACGAGAAAGTTGAAGCATGACAACTACTTTTATATCGCAGCAAATCCAACGCCTCAAGGCCTCGAATTACTTATTAATGCGATTCAAAAAACACAAGATAAATCAATATCACTATTGCCGTCAGGATCAGCAACGGTTGAAACATTAACGAGTTATGAAGTTGCCTTACTTAATGAAAAAAAGACGGTAACTTTATATGCAATTAAAGGCTTAGGTTATACACCTGACTATGTATGGTTAGACGGTAATAACAGGCTCTATGCCCTGGCATATGGTTCCATCAGCATGATCCGCAAAGGAAGGTCACAAAACATTGAAACGTTGCAGTCGATACAAGATCAGTTGCTTAGTACGTACATGCAAACAGCATCAAAAAAAAACAACTGAAAAACTCCCAGAGATTACAGCAATAAACAACGTCAATATTTTTCATTCAATTGACTCTCACCGTCAAAGAAACATGCAGCTAATCATTAAAAACGGCAATATTGTGGAAATAAATTCCACTGCCAAGACATTCGATGATGCCAAACAAATTGATGGCACTAACAAAACACTGATGGCAGGTCTATGGGATATGCACGTACATACTGCTTTAGAGGACGGACTTTTTAACATAGCGTCTGGAATCACCAATGCGAGAGACGTCGGAAGTGTTTATGACGAGCTGTTATAGATAAGAAGCGCATATGACACAAACAAAGTAATAGGGCCGAATATATATCCAGTTGGTTTAATAGATAAAAAAACAGATTTGTCAGCACCAACTGGAAAGCTTGTTGAATCATTAAGTCAGGCGATTGAGGCAGTTGATTGGTATTTTGAAAAAGGCTACACACAAATAAAGCTATATAGCTCTATCGAGCCACAATGGATAAGACCAATATCTGACTACGCCCGCACTAAAAACATCAGAGTCAGTGGTCATATTCCAGCTTTGACAAATGCAGAATTTGCAGTCAAAAATGGCTTTAATGAGATCCACCATATCAACATGATCTTCAGAAATTTTCTCCTTGCTGAAGGTGAAGACTATAGAGGCTCAGCATTTACTTTAGTGGGTGAGCGGGGGGGGAAATTAGACTTGGGGTCAAAAGAAGTGACTGATTTTCTGTCACTGTTAAAAGAGAATAGTGTTGTAGTTGATCCTACGTTATCTATTTTCCACACCCTATATTTAAATAAAGCAGGAGAGCTAGACCCCAATTTCTTGGCGATAGCGGACCACTTACCCGTTAACATCGTTAGGGATTATTTACTTTCCCCTGCTCTCGATATTAACAGCCAAAATGAGTCTTTGTATCTAGAAACGACTGTTGCTTTACGTAAAATGACAAAGCTTATGTTCGATGCTGGGATAACAATTGTTGCAGGCACTGATTTTATGCCAGGGTTCGGTCTGCACAGTGAAATGGCACTATTAGTCAAGGCTGGGATACCAAATTCAGATGTTTTGAAAATAGTCACTATTACGGCAGCAAAATTGAGTGGGCAGGATGAAAGGGGATTTATCAAAGTTGGCAACTATGCAGATTTAATATTAATTGATGGAGACCCTACACAAGACATTAACGATATTAGGAAAATTTCACTTGTATTCAAAGACTTGAATGTATATTCGCCCAGTGCATTATTTAAAACAGTAGGAGTGGTTCCGTTTTTAAAATAATTTTTTTTACTTTAAAAACAATGACAAGAAGTAATGGCAAGAGGTGATAAGAAAATCAGCCATGTTTAATTTCCTAAAGTATTTCTGACTACTTAAGATCTTATCTAATGGCTTACAAGGCGGGTGATACATTCCCAATGCCTTTAAAAAAGGCATTTTGCATTCTAAATTAAACACCCAACTATATTGCACAGTCGCTGTGCTTTAGACATTCAATAATCACAGATCACCATCTATTCACGATAATTTGTCATAAAAAAGCATAACACACTAGATTTTTGTAAGTGTTTAGATAGATGATAAGTACTACGAAATTTATCATCTTAGGCAAAGGCGTGAAATGGAACATATAATTACTTGGTTCTTCAAAGTGGCTAAAATACGATTGATAGTCGGTATGTGTGTAATCTATTTAATATTCCCACTGTTTCTTCTTCCTAATATTATCAATACTGGCAACGTTGGTCCGCTCGACTTACTATTTTGGTATAACCACGACACGCTTTATAATATGTTGACCAGTTATGGTGAAGCCCTTCGCAGTAGATATATCATTGGTTTGTTAACTGCTGACCTAGCCTACCCCATTTATTATGGTACTTTACTAGCCGTGATACTGACCTTGATCATAAAGAAACTATTGATCCCATTTACTCAAAAAATTATTTTTATACCTTATGTTGCGGTATTTTTTGATTTAACTGAAAACTGTATCCTAATTTTTCTACTCCGTACTTATCCTACTAAACATAATGTAATTGCAGATATAGCTGGGTTTGTCACAGCTACAAAATGGAGTGCCTTTGTCATCATAGCCATGGTTTTAATCTATTTAGTTGTTTACGGTTTACGTAACAGGAAAAGTGCAGGCCAGAACCAACAACGCCAATAACGCCAACAAAAGAGCAACCATTAAACATATTAATTTAAAATTCTCGGCTTGCTTTTTTCCTTTACTGAACAGCCTTTTTAACTCGCAAGCATCAGTGAGCCAGTTGAGTACTTTTATTACAGCGAAATATGAACAACCATTACCCCTTTTCAAATACTGTTCGAATGAGTAATTTGATGTTTCTATCAGGCTAATTAGACACTCTACCCAGCTCCAATAAGAGAACTGAAGGTAGGCATAAAAAGCATACTGAACAAACTTAGACGACAAATACCTTGAAAAACATCGTTAAAACAAGTTTGGTGTGCAGCAAATCATGCATTTTATACATGTTGAACCACAACCCTCAGCAGAAATGTTATCTGATTTATATAAAAGCTTATTTCTTTTAATGTCACAAAGCTGTCATTTCTTCGTCACATAAATGTCACCGTATTTTCATATGCTACTTGTCATTAAAATAACACATAAAGGAAAAAAGCGATGCACGTAGTCAAATACTCTAAGTATTCAGCCCTTGTTTTAGCAATGAGCTTATCTTTAACTGGTTGTTTTTTAGAAGGTGATGATGGGGACTCTGGTGCGATAGGTGCTCAAGGTTCAATAGGAACAGATGGCAGTGATGGTCAAGACGCCAATGCTAGTATAAGTCTGAGTTTAATTGGGCGAATTCAACTAAATCCTAGCGACCCTGAAGGAGCGGCTGAAATAGTTCAATTTCATCCGGCATCGAACACTATCTATGCAATCAATGGTGCTGCTGCTGAGCCTACAATTGAAATGATTGATGCATCATCTTTAACCTCTGAAGCTTTGGCCAATCCTCTATCAGGTGAAAACCTAACGTCTATTGCACTAGTATTGCCCACTGAACAAGGTGGCATTATATTAGCTGGCCCCACCAGTGTTGCAGTATCTGGTGATTGGATGGCTGTATCATTGCCCGCAGAAGATAAAGCAACCAATGGCATGGTATTGTTTTATAACGGACTAAATACGTCCTCGCCGACTTTCGTAAAAGCGGTAGAAGTAGGTAACTTACCCGATATGGTCACCTTCACACCCGATGCAAGCAAAGTGTTAACTGCCAATGAAGGTGAGCCAAGTGGTGATTACAATATTGACCCAGAGGGTTCGATATCAGTCATTACGATTGTAGATGGCTCGCCCAGCGACACATCAATCAATATCAGTTTTTCCGACTATAACGGCAAACAAGCTGAGCTGGAATCCCAAGGAATGCATTTCCCTAATCCATCTGGGCGCACTATTAATGGCAAATTGATCAGCACTACTGTCGCGCAAGATTTAGAGCCTGAATTTATTACCACCACTGATGAAGTTGCTTATGTGGCACTTCAAGAAAACAACGGGTTAGCGATCATTGATTTAACCAACAACAGTGTGCAAGTGATAGGCCTTGGTTTTAAAGACTGGAGTGATTATCAGTTCGATGGCATGGAGGATGGCTCAGTCAGTTTTAGTCAATATGATGATCTATACGGTATGTATATGCCTGATACCATCGCCTCATATCAATGGAAGGACGCTAATTTTATATTGACCGCAAACGAAGGTGATGCCAGAGAGTACTTCTTCGATACGTTAAACGCTAACGGCGAACAAGATGAAGACTTATGCAACGCAGCAGGTGGGCAAGACTTTGACGAGGATGATGGTTGTTTATCTTATACCGAAGAAACTCAAGGTCGCCGTCTTAATTATGCCCCTGGCTCAAATTTGGACACTATCGCCGGTGATGATCCAAGAGACTTTGACTTCACTGCCTATCCATTAGGGCGTTTAACTGTTACCAAAATGTTGGGTGACAGTGACAACGATGGTGAACATGAGGCTCTTTATGCCTATGGCGCTCGATCATTTACTATTTGGGATAATAATGGGTTAGTGGTATTTGACTCGGGTGATGATTTTGAGCGTATTAGCGCTTCTATTCATGGTAATGCGTTTAATAACAATAATGATGAAAATGAGGGAGACGCACGTTCTGCGAATAAAGGTCCCGAGCCTGAAGCATTAACAGTGGGTAAAGTAGGTGATAAAACCTATGCATTTATTGGTTTGGAGCGTATGGGTGGAATTTTTGTTTACGATGTCACTAACCCGTATGACACCAAGTTTGTCGACTATGTGATTAACCGCGACCTTACCGAAGGTGGTGACCTAATGGGTGACAACGGCCCAGAAGGTATGGCGTTTGTTAATGCTAATGATAGTCCAACAGGCAATGCTTTAGTTATCATCGGTAATGAAGTCAGCGGCACAGTTTCGGTATGGCAGATAACAGAAAAATAAGTTTCGAGCTATGTAGCCTGTCACGCGTGATACGCGCTACGCAAAGTGTTTCCAATTCAGGTTTGACTATCAATGAAAAACGGCGTTATTTTATCAAATAACGCCGTTTTTTTCTTTTCTTTTCTTTTGCTTCAAGCTCGAGGCTAGAAACTCTCAGCTGCTTTTATACTGCATATTTATCTTTCATCAAATAGGCAAAAGCGGTGTTAAATGCAACTTCTTGGAACATTTTCAGACCGGTGTCGGGCATAGGCACAAGAACAGGGTTACGCTTTAATGATTCTTTAATAGCAGTGGGAGACAACACTATTACTTCAACATCACTTAATAACTCTAACGCTGCTTCCATTTTGAAGCCTATAGCACCACCAGCAAATTTGCCTTTCATTGGACGTTGACGAATAACAATTTTCTCAACTTTGTAGTCTTGTACTAATTGCGCAAAAGTTTTTTGAAAATAACGTAAATCTTTATCTATGGCGTTTTTAGGCAGTGATAGTTTGCGCGTATGGCAATCAGGAATTTGGAACACTTCTTCAGCCAAAGATAACAAACAAATATTTGCATCATTACCACTTAACTCAACACCGATTACACGCATAACTTTTTGCCCTTAATTTTAATTTAAACTTGAATTTCAAGGATTATAACTTAATTCCTAAAAATGAGTGATACCAATGCATCAATAAAACAATGTTGAGTGAAATGCTACTCTAGACCAAAATATATGATCATTAAATTATCAATTCAAAGGTACAAAAAATGCTAACTCTTTATGGTTTCGACGTCAGTAACTACTTTAATATGATTAAACTGGCATTAGCAATTAAAGGTATTGAATATAAAACGGTCATCCTTTACCCCAATCAGTCAGCTGAATATCTGAGTAAAAGCCCTATGGGTAAAGTACCCGCTTTAGAAACAGATCAGGGAGTTTTAACTGAAACCAATGTTATCCTTGAATATCTAGACGACACCTATCCAGACAAGCCACTTTATCCTAGCAATACGTTTGAAAAAGCTAAAGTTAGGGAATTAGTTAAAATGACAGAGTTGTATTTAGAACTACCCGCTAGACGTTGCCACCCTGAAGTTTTTTTTGGACAAACGGTCGATGCTCTCACTAAAAAAGAAGTTAAGCGGGCTTTATGCAAAGGTATGGAAGGCTTGGCTCGCTGCGCGCAATTCAGCCCTTATATGACAGGCGAGCAACTGACAGCGGCAGACATAGTATTTTTGTAC
>OOFW01000098.1_pt1 | contig 12234 bp, 10 predicted proteins | sample 1670271 | NCBI WGS metagenome assembly OOFW01 (sample SAMEA98137918, study PRJEB22522) | marine metagenome | biome: marine biome; feature: marine water body; material: sea ice | place: Arctic Ocean | collected 07-Sep-2015 | depth 1.32 m
GTCATTTATATAGTTCCAAGCATCAATGGCATCACAAATAGGCGTTGGAAATTTATATTCAGGGGATAACCGATAATCTACGGAAATAATATTCATGTTGCCGTGTTTGGCTAAATATCGGCAAAATCGATCATGGGTATTTATACTGCCAATTACGCAGCCGCCACCATGAAAGTAAACGAGGGTTTTATGGGGCTTTTTTGCTGTTGATTGGTTTTCTTTTGGTTGGTTTGCTGATGATTGGTTTTCTGCTGAATGGTTTTCTTTTGGTTGGTTTGCTGATGGTTGGTTTTCTGTTGAATGGTTTTCTGTTGGGTAGTAGGCGCGAATTTTTATTGTTGTAGCGCCGCTGTTATAAGTGCTAACGGGGATATTTACATCGACAACCTGATACATTGCAATTTTCTTAAGTCCAAGCATTCGGTCCATCATTAAAAATAAATATCTGAATAATTTTGGTGGCAGTTTATGTAAGGTCAGCATAAATGATAATAACTTCGCAGCCAATAATTGCTTAGTTTCTAAGTGCTCGCTTTGTAAGGGCATGGGCTGCTTATTGATACTATTCATTCTAAATGGCCTTTTTATGCTTTTATAATATGCAGACCAATAAGCTTTATCGGCTTAAAAACTTCATAACCAAACGATTTATATATGCAGGAGAAACATCACTTAGGGAATGAAGTAAACCATAAAACACACTGACAGTCCTGTGTGTTTTGTGTTGTCTTACTTGCTTATCAATAACCGCCACCACGTCTTCAGCTGATAAATTGACACCTAATCGTTGCATTATATTTGAAGTATTTTTCTGCGAATTAAGCATATTAGTGGCAACAAGTGGCGGTATTACATCACACACTTTAATGACATCATTGGTTATGCATTGTTATCAAGTAGCCCCCCTAGAAAGGCGATTGAATTAGGTTTACGTTTTTTAGATTTAACGTATGTATATTCAAAAATTAAGTTGACCGAAATTAATCAGGATTTATCCCTAAGGTTTTCATGTGATATTGCTGGTGAGTTAGGAAAGCTTATTTTAGCTAGAGACATGATGGGAGCTGCAATGATCCAAAAAGAAGTATTTGAAAGTGACCATTTACCTATAAACTTACAGTTCACTTCACCTCAACCACTGGGCTTATCACTAGATACTATGCAGCAAATATTGGGTGCAGAAATTCAATTTAATGCAAATTATAACGCTATTGTTTGGGTAGCCAATCAGATGGATCTTCCACTGGTAAAAGCTAATGCAGCAACAGCTAAAATATGCGAAGAGCAGTGCAGCCAATTGTTGCAGCAAAAACAAAACTGGAAACCCATAGCGAAGCAGGTCAAAGACACCTTAGTGCATCTGGGTTTAACGGCTTCAATGCAAGTTGTAGCAGATTATCTGGCCCGCACTACTCGCACATTGCACCGCCAATTAAAACTAGAGCACACCAGTTGGCGACGGGTGCGTGATGATGTCCGTATTGGTATAGCTGAAGAGCTATTATTATCTCCAATGCAACTTGATGAGATTGCGGTGCGATTAGGTTTTAGCGATGGAGCTAATTTTAGCCACAGCTTTAAGCGCTGCAAAAATATGACCCCAGCTCAGTATCGGAAGCGATCAGAAAAAAACAGCTAGGGTATAGTAAAATATATGCAATATATTTACGCATACCTTGTTGTTTTTGTTTGAATAGTTTTCTGGTGATAGATTAGGATTTAAAGCTTAATTTTGCATAATGCAGAAAGAAATTAGAAGAATAAATGATGTAAATCGTTGTATTCAACAGGTGCTGATTTTCTGCGTTTAGTTTGTATGAACTGACTTATAAACAGGTTGATTTACAAGCAACCATAACCCTATAGTTATGGATTACCGGTCTCATTGATTCCATATAACGTATCTTAATTTAGGAAATTGAAGTTTGGACATAACATAGAAATGCATAAGACAAGCACTGGATTTACACTCATCGAGCTTATGATTGTTATAACAATCATTGGGGTTATGGCGGGCATAGCTGTGCCTGTCTACCAGGCATATATCGTTAGAGCCCGAGTATTGAAGGGTGTCGCTGCCATGGGGCCAGCGAAGATTGCCATCACACTTTACACTTTATATTCAACGTTTCGGCACACTGCCACCAGGTGGGGATAACGCTTCTGCAGGATTTGCGGAATTTAGTAATTCTACTTATGTAGAGTCAGTCGACTGGCATTCTGAACAGCGCATAGAAGTAGAATTTAATGAAACTGCGCTGGGCATTACTGGTCAACTTGAGATCCAGCTTGAACCTCAAATAAGTAATGGACAAATAACAAGCTGGCTATGTGGCCAAGATGCAAACGTCCCCGTTGAAAACTACAAATATGTCCCTTCAAACTGCCAAACACTTCATTGGTGATAAGAGTACAAAACCAAAAATATATGGATATCAGGTATTTAGGCTGAATGATGTCATCCCTTAGGATTGTGTTGTATTCATAGTATTCACTTTGAAATTTAGAAAACCCGCTTCAGTGGGTTTTTTATTGCCTAAGAAAACAGCTTTCATTATTTCAGTGACAATGAATATTGAATCCATGAAATTAGTTTTCAGAATCTTTGGTCTGATACGGACAATTAATATAGACACTAAAACCAATTGTATTATGCTTAATCTATTTTGAAATAAAGATTGAAATAAAGATTGAAATAAAAGATTAATGTGTTCGTTATTGCACAACGTTTTTATTACAAGAACAACAGAATTGTTTAGCACCATCAATCCAAAAAAATTCAAGGAACTATATAAATGTTGACAAAATATTTAACTAAAAAAAATATGACTGCTGTAATGGTCCTCTACATCAGTATCGTTTTTATCCAAGCGTTACGATTTAAGTTTACGGATTCGGTGGAAACACTGCATATATTCAGCACCTTAAATATATGGGCTTTCGATACATTTGGTATTGAAGGGTTATTCCTACCTCCTGGAATTTTTAATGCTTACGTTGTCGGAACCTCCGAGCTGATTGCCTCGATGGTGATGTTGATTGGAGTGTTTAGTTTTCGCAAATATTTGATCCCAATGGGTGCATTAATGTCATTAGGTATTATCTCCGGTGCCATATTTTTCCATCTATTTACACCACTGGGCATAAATGTACTGGGTGATGGCGGACTACTTTTTTCTTCTGCATGTGGCATATGGTTGATGTCGTTAGCCATAATATTAATGAACAAAGAATATTTAATGGGGCTAATTTCAAAAGAAACTTCAGCAACGGGTTCTGTTTAAGAACAGTATCAACACTTTTTATACAAAAATATTGATACTGTTTTGGGCTATTAAGCAGCTAAATGTTAAAAGGTGTTTGCTCAAGCTTTGGTTTAATTAAGGCAGCAGCGAAAGGCTTATTAGTTCAACTCAGTGCTAACCAAATACCTACACCTATCAATAAAGTGCCAGAAATAGCGTTCATCCATCTTATATTATTACCCTTGTTGAGTAGGGTTTTTAAACCCTTTCCCCCTGAGGCATAAATCAACATACAGATAAATTCGCTGAGCATAATAATACTCCCCAGTACAAAAAGTTGATAAGTGATAGGTTGGGTTACTTCAATAAAAGGCGGCAATATAGATAGCATAAATGCCCAGCCCTTAGGGTTGGCGATGGCCGTTACAAAACCCTGGGATACCAGTGCAAAGCGGCTCAGCGTTATATCTTGGTCAGCATTTAAGGATACTCGCCTACTCACCCAAAACATTTTACATCCAATGTAAATCAGATATAGCCCGCCTAACCACTTAAACCAAGTAAACAACATGGGGTAATTCAGCATAATCGCTGCAGCGCCCATCACCGCAGAAACAGCCACTATTGCAACACCGAATACCTCTCCAAGCATCATCCACAATGTGCGGCGTAAACCGATTTTCAACCCTAATGTCATAGCCAACGTCATACACATACCCGGTGTTATGGATATAAGGAATATGGTTGGAATAAATACAGCTAGTGTGGCAAAAGTTGGCATATTAGATTATCAATGGAATAGTTCTTGATATATTACTGATCCTTAGGCGATTTTGAAAAGTTTTAAGTTTTAAGTTTTAAGTTTTACATATTTATCAACATACGTTAACCCTTATGCAGAGCAAACTGATGCACGAAAATTTAATTAGATAATAAGCACTCAGTCATCCCTAGTTTAGTGAACGATTGTCGGGTATATTTATTCCATATAGCCTTGTATAAACTGGAATGGATCCATTAAGCATATGACAATTTTAAGTCTTGAGCTATCAGCTACCCCTCCCATCTTATCCAAGCCGTTAGCCCCTTCACATAAAAAGTGTGAGGGGTAGGTGCTAACACTAAAAAACACTTCACTTTTTTTCTTAGGTGATTGGCAAGTTAATCCAGGTACCAATACCTTACGCAAAGGTGGACTTGTTAAACCGATCGAACCTAAAGCAATGGATGTGTTACTGCTTCTATGTGCGCATCAAAGTCAGGTGTTAAGTGCCGATTACATTGCTACCCAATGTTGGGGTGGCCTTGATATTGGCGATAACCCAGTTCATAAAGCCATTAACCAGTTACGTAAAACACTAGACGATAAGCCAAGTAAGCCAATTTATATTGAAACTATTCGCAAACGCGGCTATCACATTATTGCTGTATTGGACTTTCCTCTCGATGAAACGCTCAAAGCCGAACAAAATAACTGGCAAGGATCTTCACCCTTTCCTGGCTTAGTCGCCTTTGAACCTAAAGATGCCAGAGTCTTTTTTGGCCGTAATGAACAAATAATCACCCTTCTAGCTGGTTTGTCGAAGCAAGTGAGCGCAAACCATGCATTTTGTCTCATTCTTGGCCCCAGCGGCACCGGGAAGTCATCTCTAGTCAATGCAGGATTATTGCCGGCCTTAACCAGTCAAAATGGCTACGACGGCATAGGTGTTGTGTCTTTTACCAGTATTGATTTTGCCGGGATCAGTAACCAACGACTTTTTATTGATTTAGCCTCAGCCATGCTTGACTGGGATGTCAACGACCAACCAGTATTTATAGGTATGAGTGCTGAAAACCTTGCAGAACGACTACAATGTGATTACAAAGATTCGATTGAACAATGTGTTCAGGCACTTAAACAAACCCAACACAATTACAGCAAATCGCGGTTTCTGTTGTTCCTTGACCGCCTCGAAGTATTGTTATCGCCACCTATTTTTGGGGATGACGAACGATTGGCATTTCTCAATTTAGTTGAAAAACTCGCCACCAGCGGAGCCATTATTGTAATCAGTGCCTGCCGTAATGATTTTTATCCTTTAGTAGTAAATCACCCCAGTTTGATGATAAATAAAGGTAGTGGTGGACATTTTGACTTGTTAGCCCCTACCCGCGCCGAACTCATCCAAATGATTAGGTTGCCTGCAGTAGCGGCAAACTTAACATGGTCAGTCGACGCAGATTCAGCCACGCCACTTGACCAAATATTATGTGCTGAAGCCGCCAACAATCCAGACGCATTGCCTATGTTGCAATACGCCTTACAAGAATTGTATTTGCAACGCAGTAAGACCGATGAATTACAGGTGTCGGTTTATAAGTCACTAGGTGGTATTGAAGGGGCTATTGGTAAAAAAGCCGAAGAGGTTTATCAACAATTACCTGCTGAGCATAAACCGCAATTAGCAGCGGTGTTATTGCGCCTTGTTACATTAAGCCCAGATGGCGAAACTATCACCAGCCGTGCGGCACGTTGGTCGCAATTAACTCAAACTAGTGAAACTGCTTTAGTACAAGCTATGGTAGACAGTCGTTTGTTTGTATCCCATTTGCAAAACAACAAACCTTGTTTTAGTTTGGCTCACGAAGCGTTGTTAAGACGCTGGCCTAGAGCCAGTGAATGGATAAGCCTTCACAAAGACAGCCTGACAATTAAAAGCCGCTTACAACAATTAACTGAACGTTGGCTCAAAGAAGACAAAAGCACGGCTTATTTGCTACCTCAAGGCAAACCCTTAGAAGAAGCGCTTAGCCTGCAAGACATGCCGATTTTTACTCTAGACACCAATGAACTGGCTTTGTTAAATGCGTCACAGAAAAAGGTAAAGACTAAGCGTTGGTTGACTCGCTCAACTATTACTTTGCTGTGTTTCTTGACTTTCACTGCGATTTTTATGAGCTTCAAAAGCCAACAGTCTGAGGCCTTTGCTCAGCAAAAACGTCTTGATGCAGAAAGCCTGCTAGGGTTTATGGTGGGCGAATTTGCTGACAAGTTACGCAGTGTTAAACGTATGGATTTGCTTGATGGCATCAGTAATAAGGCCTTGGAATATTTTAGTCAGCAAGAGGACGATTACGACGGTAGTGGTTTGTTTTCATTGCCTGACAGCTCACTTAACTTTAAAGCAAGGTTTCAGCATGCCCAGACATTGGGGGCCATGGGTGAGGTGGCTTATTCTAGGGCTAAGACTGATGAGGCTGAGCAGGCTTTTGTTGCTGCGAAAGTGATATTGGATAAGTTGTATGTTGAGCAGGCTGATAATCTGGAATTGTTAAAAACTTTGGGGGCGAATGCGTTTTGGTTAGGCCAGTTGGCAACAGACGAGGCTGCGTTCACTGAAGCCAAAATATTCTTTGGACTTTATCTTGAATATAGCCAATCAATGGTTGAAAATTATTCAGATGATACAGTTGCCCAACTTGAACTTTCTTATGCTTACCTCGACATGGGCAGCGTTAATGCTAAGCTACAACACCTTAGTACAGCCAAAATCGCCTTCGAAAAAGCTCTTGATATTCAACACGAGTTAGCTAAAACGCTAACCAAAGATGATATATCCCACGCCGATATTGCCGATACACTAGAATGGTTAGCTGAAACCGAAGAACAATTGGGTGATTTGCAACAGGCTATGCAGACCAGACAAAAAGTGCAAACAATTCTTGCAGCCTTGTTAACAAGTCATTTTGACAATGGTGACTTATTAGAAGCCCAAGCTATCTCCTACTTTAATCATGCCAATAATCTCTATTATCTAACTGATTATCTGGCGGCTCATAAAGCGATACTATTATCTATTACTCATTTTAAGGCAATGTTAGGTCAAGATCCTTCTAATAAAGTGTGGCAGTTGCAACTGCTCAGCGCTCAAGCTTTTCAGCAATATTTGGCTAAAATTGGCCATATTGAATCATCAATACCATTTACCAGCCTTAACGATTTTAAAATAATACTGAAAAGCGCTGAAAAATCATCTTCACTTATCGCCATGATCTTAAAAAACTATCAAATAAGTGAGCAATGGAATATGGCTCAAAATGCAATCAAATTCGCAATTCCGAAGATAGAGAAATTACTTGCGAATCAACCTAATAATCTTAAGCTAAGCTCCTCCCTAGCGAATATCTATCTAGCACAAGCCAAACAAGTTTCGAGTAATAAGGTTATCGACCGTAATAAGGAAACATCCGATGCTTGTCAGCAAGCTATTTTAACAATACAGCCTATTATTAGCAACGCCAGTAGCTATGAATTACTGCTGCCTTATGTGCAAGCCCACGATTGTTTAGGTAAATTGATGGAGGTACAAAGTTATGTCGATAGATTAGCAAAAATGCACATCAGCAATTACCACTTTTAATTCAATAACCGCATAAAATGGAGTAAATATGTTTTCAAAAATAGAGAAAACCAAAACTCGCGTAGTTATAAATAAAGGCTCTAAACCTGTCGTTGAATTTTATAATTATAAGCAAAACTTATGGGAAGAAGAGATTACGTTAAACTTTAATCGTCAGGGCATGGCCATTTTTACTTTAAATACTGATGACACAGCAGAGCCCTATATCTTTTTTGGCGCATTACAAAAAACAGAGGATGGCTGTAACCCAGATACTAATTGGGATTTTATGATAAACGGTGCAGGTAATACCCTCAGTTTCAATAACGATTGTAAACACAAACAAAATATTGACATCAAACTTTGTCTAATACCACGAGGTGACAACAACCCTTTAGATCTATTGGTTAGTGCAGACCCTAAGATTAGAAATTGGCCTGACTGAGTTTAGACACCAGTTTTTATAGGGACAACCAACATATTTTGACTATATTTTGACTATATTTTGAACTGGGCTAGCCTTCATTAAGGAGAAGCAATTAGAAAGACCCCCATAGCAATAAATCGCAAAAATATGTTTTGGGTACTCGGCGCACTGAAGATGTTGACGTTGCTGGCAAAACGACAGGTGGGTAAAAGGAACGGCAGGATAGAGCCACGGGCCGTCAAACGTAGACCAAAAGCCTACTCATTATTAATGATACCCAGAGCACAAGCTAGACAAGCATACATGAAGAATGGTCATCCAAAAAAAATGAAATAAGCTATATTTATCAATATTTAATGGCTTAAGTTAGTGCCATTCGGGTCCCAGTCAATTTAAATGATAGTTTTCTAGCCAATCTGTATTTTTTAGTAATGTTGAATATCCACATCGCTTAGGTCAACTTTGTCCCAAAGGCTGTACTTTTGAGAGTCAGTAAGAACAAAACAATTAATACTGATCAATGGAAGCGCGAGTAGTACTTTTTTCATAGTCAAAATCCTATTTAAACTAAATTCAGAAAATTTATCAAATTACTACTGATAATTGCTTGGCGCCAAGGAAGATGTATAAATTGAAGCCTCTGGAATTTCTACTCTAGACCTTTTTATAGCAAATCCCTAAGATTCGACTGGAGCATACTCAATTTATAAATTTGTGCAATAAAATTCGGTAAATTTTATTCCAATTATGGATTTTCTTAAACATGGTAGCGTTTCCCTTGTAGTAAATGTGAACCATTTACAGTCACACTGATCTTCCCCTAAATCTGCAGACACTTTTGCTTAAATTTATAGGGACGTACTCAATATTAAATATGGGGTTTCCTACCTACCTGTTTTTTTAGGGTTGGAAAAAATTAATAGGCCACCCAGTGCGCCGAGATAAATCGGTAGAAGATCGGCGCGGTGGCCGCCCCGGATGCAAGTCCTCTACTTGGTAAGGTAAGCACACCGCCAAGACCCCGAGTCATGGGCTTTGCACCGTAAGGTGTCGAGTTAAGCGTTGACAGGGGAAACCATAGGCTGAGTATTGAGCTGCGAAATCACCACTTAAGCGTGCTGACCTTGTTGGGTGAAGGGGAAGGCAATATGACCAATAGATGAAATGCCCTAAACGGCGGTGCTAGTTATTGGTTGACGCTTCGCAGTCATAGACCTTGTGCATGTGGTGATGTCTTTTATGCACAACTCGGGAGATCCAGCGGTTTGGTGGGACACGTTTTGTCTTACACATTAAGGGGAAGTCATGAGACGAAGCCGTTGATGATAAGCCACTGGAAGTCAGACAGTCTCATAGTAGTGAGGAAGCATGGGAACAAATTGGGTTAATCACCAAGGCGGAGTGTGTGGAGCGAAGGGGACTGACAGAGAGGAAACGTTTTCAGCAGAAGATTAGCCGTGACTCAGAGCATGGTATATTTAGCTTCAGGTTTGGAAATGTTGGGGAAAGTAGCGAAGCAGTATAAGTTTATTCAACGCTTTCACCTTTGACTCGATGTAGGAGCCGTATGCGTTAGTAGCGCCCGTACCGGGTACCGCGTACGGATCTGTGCCGGAGGCCTGTTTTATGTTGAATAAATCAATGTAAATCAGGGCTTTACGGCGATTCTTAATTAATGATCGGCACCCAAACCTGATGTCCTCGCCATTTTCCCACGAACAAGCCATTTTATTCTTAAATTTTAAAGGTAGAAAAGCAGTGGCGGAGCCACTTGAGCAGTTGTCGGCGAAGCCGATGCTTTTGATTTACCCTCGCATTTATGTTCGCCAATTATTTATGAGATTTCGTAGGGTGAAACTGGATTCTTTAGAAGCACGGCTTCGCCCAGTTGAACAGCTCGACAAGCGGACGCCGCGCGGGAAGTCGAGATTGTTACGCGGTAACCGAGTGACGATCATCAGGGAAGTGTGATTGACCAATTTAAAGTGTTTGAATCTGGGAGCGAAAGAAGGTCTCAATCTCACAAATAATTGGATGAAGAACATAGTTGGCGAGCGGACTTTTTTGCTTACTTTTTACTGCTGTAGGCAAAAAGTAAGTCGGGACTCATGGATGAGGCTTGAAAAACGTCATGGATGACGTAAGCGCAGCGCATGCTTTAACTCTGTATAAAAGTTCAAAAGCACACTACGCGCCATCGTCTCGCGCGGCGTCCGCTGATGGTTTTTGTCTTGAATCCCTTCAAGCCAGCTACTCTTTTTATAAAGTGCAACCAGCGCGGCTGCCGCTTACACTTTACCTTTCAGGCCAGCTGAAGCTGTACCATATTTGACCCGTAAATATGGTCTGCAGCCAAAAGAAGTAACCAAGAAAGGCCGCTCGCGGTTAAAGTTTTTAGCCGCAAAAAATGGCTTATTCTATGGGCGCCAACCGCGTTGTCGTTACGAATGTATCCCTCCAAACTCCACTTAAATGACATCCCGCGCGGCGTCCGCTTGCCATTTGCCCGAAAAAAAAGCTATTTTTTGTTGAAACTTTATAGGCTGAAAAGCAGTGACGGAGCCACCAAAGCGGGTATCGGCAATGCCGAATTTTCTTGCCCTCTTACAATGGGTGTCCAGTTAATTGAGTTAATTGTCCTCTTACAATGGGTGTCCAGTTAATTGTCCACTAATCCATTACAACAACATCATTTGAAACATAAGAGGTAAGGTATTGAATATTAAAATACAAGACCGGTATGCGTTGTTCATCGAATATTTGCCACCTGATAGAAAAAGTCAACGTAAGCCATCGCGGCGTCAACCACATCAGCCACATTGGGATTGCTCGACTCGACAACAAAATATTCATCTGGCGCATGCGCACCCGATCCGTGCCCCAGACCAAATTGGCCGGCAGGTATCGACAGCGGTGGCGCTGTAAACATGGCGCCCGGCCATGAACCTGCTAGTCGCGGGTTCAGCGTCGCTTTAACGCCAGCTCGCCGATACGTCTCGAGTTCGGCTTGGATTATTCGACTATCTTCGGCTGTTTCAGTTGGGTCGTATCCCCCTCCTATCTTTATCTCAACATCGGTAAAACCGCGTTTATCAAGGTGCGCACGCAACTTCGCTTCTGCCTCCGCACGGGTCTGGTTCGGCACCAGCCTGAGATCTAATTTGGCTAAAGCCCTACTCGGCAAAATGGTCTTGCCGCCGGGGCCAGTATAACCGGCTACCAAGCCCTCGATATTGACCGTTGGCTGCGAAGCGAGACGCTCAAGTGCATCCTTGAACGGCAGGTCATCGATCCAATGCTTGACACCTAAAAGTTTCTTTCTCGACGCCTCGTCACTGCTGGCGGCCGCTTTTGCGATCAATTCTCTTTCGCGCGCACTCAGTGGCCGCACATTCTCGAACCAACCGTCGATGACTGGCGTGTTACCGTCCACAGTTACCAGCGTCTGCAAGGCTTGCACTAAGCGCCACGCAGGCGAGTCAACCATCGCCTTTAAACTCGAATGAATGTCTTTTTGGGGACCACGTCCCCAACTTTCGCCACTGGCTATGAGTTCAAGTTCAACGATGCCTTTGGCGCCCAGATTGACACCTACATTACCTTTCATGTCCTGCCAGCCAATTGGAATAAAAATACCTTCGGTCTGTTTAAGTCTCGCCATGATGTCAGGGCGACTGACGATCTGATGAAAGTGCGGCGAGCCTATCTCCTCTTCGCCCTCGGCCACCAGAACAAGATTTACCGGAGGTTTCACACCGGCCGCTCGCATGGCGTGGAGGGCAGCAAGCACCGTTGCCTCAGGACCTTTCTGATTGACTGCACCGCGCCCCATGATAGCCTTGCCAAATCCTGGTTTATCGACGATGCGTCCCTCCAACGGCGGTGACGACCACTCTTCTGGGTCGTATTGTTTTACGTCATACATAAAATATATCGCCAGAGTACGCTCAGCGCCGTTATCCATCGTGGCCCAAACTCCGGGGTGACCGTCAGTTGGCACGATTTCAGCGTGGTCGAACCCAGCATCACGGGCGAGTTCAGCCATGTATTCGGCACCTTCCATCATATTTAGATTTTCAGCAGCGATAGAAGGTAACGCAATCCAGTCTTGTATGCGCTTGATCGATGCGGTCCGACCAGCTTCGGCCGCTTTACGAATTGCCGGGTAGTCCTCCTGTCT
>OOFW01000099.1_pt1 | contig 12214 bp, 12 predicted proteins | sample 1670271 | NCBI WGS metagenome assembly OOFW01 (sample SAMEA98137918, study PRJEB22522) | marine metagenome | biome: marine biome; feature: marine water body; material: sea ice | place: Arctic Ocean | collected 07-Sep-2015 | depth 1.32 m
TTCGTTGGTAGTGTTAGATTTTTATCTGCGTCAGTTGTTAAGTTACAAAAAAAAGCTAATTGGTGGCGTTCGACAACTCTATTTGCTGCTGCTGCCTCGATTTTGTTGGCTGTATTAATGTTAAACCCACAAGCTCCAATCGTGTTTTCGCCTGATCGTCTCACTGTTGTGCAAAATGCTGAGAATAAGCCCTTATGGTTAATCGAGGTGTTTACCCAAACTATCGATATCAAGGCGACTGAACTCGTTGAGGCTAAAACCTTAAACGACTATCAATTATGGATGGTTCCGAGTAATGGAAATGCCCCTATCTCTTTAGGGTTATTACCACAAACAGGACATGCATCATTGGCTAAGGTTAGCCAATTTGATTCTTTAGATATTGCTGCGTTGGCAGTCAGCATCGAACCATTGGGTGGATCACCAACTGGTGCACCTTCTGAGGTCTTATTTGTGTCAGAGCTGGTTATGTTGTGATCAGGTTCGATATTTAAACAATCATGTGGTTCAAGCCCTTCAACTTAATAGCTGAAGGGCTTTTATTTTTGTTATTTACTTCTCTCAAAACTGTCTAAATGAACTTTATTTAATCTTTATTAATAAAAATACAATTTATCTGCATCCAATATAACAACTGGGTCGTTAGTTCCTCTGACAGTGTTTAATAACAATAGGAACAACAATGAAACGTACCACTAAAACATTTGCATTAAGTCTAATTAGTTCAGTAATTATCGCCCAATCTGCTATGGCATCTAGCCACAGAGAAGCGCCTAACCTTACTCGTTTACCTACACTAGATTCTACTGATTTTTATGCCTTCAATAGTTACGAAGAAGGACGCGGTGAATATCTCACAATGATTGCTAACTATATTCCTCTGCAAGACGCTTATGGCGGTCCTAATTATTTTGCTATGGATCCTGCTGCTGTATACAGCATTCATATCGATAGTGATGGCGATGCGGTAGAAGATATGACCTTTCAATTTAGATTTGAGTCGATGCTGCCAAACAATAACGAAGGGGTGGCACTTATGATTGGGCCTGCGGATAATCAACGCAGTGTTAAAGTACCATTAAAGAATATTGGCGGTATTACCGCCGCTAACCAAGCAAATGCTAATTTTAGCGAAAGCTATAGCTTAAGCTTAGTCACTGGCCCGCAATCTTCTGGTAGCAGTGCACAATTAACCAATAGCACATCTGGCACCACTTCTTTCGGTAAGCCTCTTGATTATATTGGTAATAAAACCTTTACCAACGGCGCTACTTACGCTGAATACTCGGATAGTTTTATTTATGATTTTGCTATTCCCGGATGTGACAGCATGGGTAAGGTATTTGTAGGCCAGCGTAAAGACGCCTTTGTTGTTAATTTAGGTAAAACCTTTGACTTAGTCAATTACGTGCCGGTTGAAGGCGATAGTGCCCCTGGTGCAGGTGATGGTAATGGTTTCCCTGGTGGCATCACGCAGGACAGTAGCAACGACGATTTAGCTGATAAAAACGTCACGTCTATTGCCGTTGAAATACCTAAAGTTTGTGCTACCGGTGAAGGTAATGGGTCGATTGGCGCGTGGACAACGGCAAGTTTGCCGCAGGCACGTATCCTCAACCCTAACGCCAGCTTTGCTAATACCGAAGTCAATGGTGGTGCCCTTACGCAGGTTTCACGTCTAGGTAATCCACTAGTAAACGAGTTAGTGATTGGTTTAGCCGATAAAGATACGTTTTCTAGCGCACACCCTAAAGATGATACACAATTTGCTGATTACGTGACTCATCCATCACTTCCAGAGTTATTAAATATTCTGTTTAGAGATGCGGTTAACACAACGTTAGGTGCCGATATCGAAACATTAGCTCCTACTAACTTCCCAAGAGTGGATTTAGTGACTGCATTTTTAACTGGATTTGAAGGTGTGAATCAATTAGCAACCGTTACACCATCTGAAATGCTGCGCTTAAATACGGCTATTGCTGCTACTGCTGCTGCAGAGCAATCACCTTTTGGTGTAGCTGGTGATGATTTAGCAGGGTTTCCTAATGGTCGTCGTCCCGGCGATGATGTAGTTGATATTGCACTACGTGTGGTAATGGGGCGTTTATGTTACCCCATCCCAGTAGCAGGCACTGACACTGATTTAGGATTATGTACACCTGAAGATGCAAGTGTAGGTAATGTTCCCTTTACTGACGGTGCTCCTTCTGATTCGACAATGATGATGAGCCGTTTCCCATATCTTGCTTTGCCTCTTGCTGGCTCTGAATAAGGAGAAGACTATGCACTTCACTAAAATAAATACTTATCTGGCTTTATCTATTGGTGCGATGTTAATGGGCTGTGGAGATAGTTATGATGACGATGCTGCTGCTGCCGTTAATACTGCTCCTGTAGCGGTATCAATTGACCTTATCACTCAAGCTGATGTAGCTATAGTTGATATGCTCTCGGGTACGGATGCAGATGGAGACTCGCTTAGTTTCGCTGTAGCAGAAGCGCCTACAAGAGGGACTTTAACTATAGATACTGATGGTTCATTTACTTATCAGCCAAATGCAACCGTCACTGGTACCGATAGTTTTAGTTTTACAGTGTCGGACGTTTCTAGCCAATACGCTTCAGCGTCTGATACGGCAACGGTTAATATCACGATCGAAAAACAGATAGTGAGCTTTTCAAGTTATAGTCGAGCAGCCTTTGCACAAAATGAGACCGATACTCCTTTGCCAACAAACGGCAGGGACTTTACTCAGGATGTGATTAACCCCAATGCCTATGATGATTTATTGATTGCTCAGTAATCAATGGTTGGTTTAGGCTCAGGAAGAGAGCAAAAAACCTGTTACACAGATTTTTTGTTTAGGCCATGGATGGCGTTTTTAATCAGTGAGGGTGACATGCCACATATTTATATTCAAAATTTTATCCAACTTCGCAATCGCATCATCCTTAATTTATTAGTTCCTATTTTAGCTATATTGTTTAGTCTAAACAGTATGGCAGAGGTTTATCAACCAACAGCTAATCAAGTTGTGGCGAGCTGGGATTCCAGCCAATCATTGAATAATACACGAGTCAGTTTACGAAATATCGAATGGCATTTGCAGCAGTCGCAATACGCGGGGTCGTCTAACCTGCATTTGCGCCAGGCCAGCATGATGTTAGACAACTTGGAAGAAACCCAAGCAGATAAACCAGAATACTGGTATTACAAAGCCCGTGTCTTAGAGTATCAACATCAATTTATCGCAGCATTACAAGCCTTAGACAATGCGCTAGAACTGGATGAAACCTTTATTTCTGCATGGTTGATGAAATCAAATGTATTATTACTAATGGGGGAAAATAACAGTGCTAAACAAACCTGTTTGCGTTTAATTGGAATGGCGAATGTTGATATTGCTCTAGCGTGCTCTCTACAGACTGCAAAAGGTGTGGAACAGGTCAAAACGGCTTATGCAAAATTACAACCTATAGTAAAACGACTGCATCATGACACTGACAATATTGCAGCTAGTAACATATGGTTAGTGCAATTGGCTGCTGATATGGCCACTCAATTAAACTTAACTGAACAGTCTGCTGTTTGGATGAGTGCTTATCCCCTAGAAAAAACACCTATTAGCTACATGAGTCAATGGGCAGATACGCAACTCGACTTGGGTCAATATGAAAATGTGTTGGATAGATTGGGTGAGATAGTGCAACAAGTTGGGTATCAAGATGATGCGTTGCTAATGCGCTTGGCTATGGCTGAAGTCCAATCTAATCGAGATTTGAATCCTAATGGTACTCAAAAGAAGTGGCAATCATCTGCTAAAAACCGGGTCACTTTAAGGTTGCAACGCAATGATACTTACCATGCTGCCGACTTATCGAGGTTTTATATTTATATTGAACCCAACCCAGAACAAGCGTTGTTTTGGGCGCAACAAAATTTGACTCAAAGTCTATCCCATGAAGATTATGCGTTGCATAAAAAGGCACAAGCAATGATGCTTAAACAGCAAATGAAGGTTAAGGAGAGTTAATGTGTTAATCCGTTTATGTTGGTTGCTATTGCTGGCTAGTTTCACATGTTCAATACAAGCCCACCAAATGAGCACTGGCTACTTAAATCTAGATTTGTCTACGTATCAACAAAAAGGTATTCAAGGTCAATTGCAATTACGTTGGTTTGACGTAGATAGCCAGGTTAAGCTTGATAATAACCTCGATGGTCAGTTGCAATGGCAAGAAGTGGTCAGCCAAAAAGACCAAATATTGCAGTTTGTTGAAGCCAATTTATCTTTTCAAGCTAATCAACAGCGCTGTGTCTTAACGATGCCAGACGGTTTGCGAGCGGATACTCATTTTGACGAAGGTTACTTGTCTGTTGCTTTGATTGCTGATTGTAAAAGCCAGAACATTGATGACTTAGTGATTAAATACACTGGCGTGTTTCTTCAAGACCCAGAGCATAAACTTATCGTTAATCTGACTGGCATTGGGTCGGATAAAACAGGTATTGCCAGTCAAGTTATATCAGCGGATCAGCAACAAGTGAACATCGATTTGCAAAGTAGTGATTGGTTTAGCGTGTTAAGCAGTTATGTCTATCAAGGTATTGTGCATATTTTTATCGGTACTGATCATATTTTATTTCTGGTTTTGCTGGTGCTTACTAGTGTGTTGATTTATCAAAACGGAAAATGGATACCCAAGCTAAATAACAGCCAAGTGATCAAAGATACCCCATGGGTTATTACTGCTTTTACGCTTGCTCACTCTATTACCTTAAGTGCTACAGCACTAGGCTGGATTGTTCCTTCTAGTCGTTGGCTTGGATTTGGTATCGCGGTGTCAATTGTACTGACCGCACTCAATAATCTGTGGCCATTAGTGACGCGACTTAGTCTAATCACCTTTGCATTTTTTTTGTCACACGGTATGGGGTTTGCCAGTGTACTGGGAGAGTTGGGCTTAAGTGACCAGCATACATTGCTGTCTATTCTGGCCTTTAATATTGGTGTTTAAGCAGGACAATTAATGATTTTGCTGGCACTGTTACCCGTGTTGTTTTTCTGTCGTAGTAAGCAGTGGAATTCCAAATACGGCTTCAAATTGGGTTCGATAGTCATCGGCATCATTGCCATCAATTGGTCGATACAACGTTTCTAAAAACCCTAATTAGCACTTTTACTCGTTATCTATTGCGACCTATGTGGGCAGAACGCTTTTGCTCAAATAGGCATAGCAACCAAGTAAATAACCCTCACCTGAAAAAACATGTCCAAACGACCCAAATAGGAGACCAATCATAAATTTACTATTTTCGAACTGAATTGTGTCTAAGGTAAAGGTCGCGATTGCTTTTATCTTTATTCGAAGGTGTTATCACCCGGAAACGAGATGATTTGAGTTGTTATTTATTAATATTGTTTGTCGTTCATTTTTGTGTAGCGAGGCAACTAATATTTTTCACGAATTTGATGTTTCCAGTTTGGTCATGCTTTACATAACATTTACCATCTTCAGTGAGTAAAGAAACGCTATCAGCTTGACGGATTTCTCGCCCATTCAGAAGATTACCACGGCTGTCTTTTGCAACACGGCTTTCGATTATGACGGTGCTTCTATGTGTAAATATGGTGTTAGCTAATTTTATCGATTGGCTGTTGAATAAGTCGCCTATGGCATGCTCTAAAACTAGACGACTATCCTGCGAAGGCTGAGCGAGCAGAGCCGGGATAGGATGCAAAGGTTGTGTTGCCGAACAACTGTTCAAAACTAAGGGTGCCAGCATTAGTATATTTTTTGGAATGTATTTGCTCACAATCCTGCTGGCTCGCTAATAGGGGTAAATATTTTAATAGAATCGAGGATAGTATTCGGGGTTTTGATAGCGATGCCAGACTTATTTAAGTTGCCGTTAATCACGCTTTTACTAATGGGTTTATTTGCTGTTTTATTTTGGATTAAGCAAACCCCTGTTTCAGCATATTCAATAGCCGATGCCAAAAGTGCTTCCTTCTCGTTACCCAATACTTGAGTGAAATCATCAGTTACTGGGCAACCGGGTAATTGGTCTGCAAATATTGGGCTGGATACAGGGCTAAATCCTTCCGAATATTCCCCAAAACCTTTTGCATTGACGCCTTGAAACTGAATTGTGAAGTAAGTGGTACTACAATTATCTGTTGGATAAAAACCATAGGGTTTGCCACAGGTGGTATCGCCCATTAATACCACTTCAACATCAATACCTCGCAGACCATTTATAACCGCTTCGCTGGCTGAGCAAGTACTATCTGTGGCCAGAATAAACACACGGGTCAAATCTACTGATGGTAAAGTTTTGTCAGTAAATTGATTAGTAGTCCAATCAATTTCTCTGGTATAAAAAGGTGTAGGGCGCAGTGTGTCGCCTGTAACCGGATCTACGTTAGGATATTTATCGTTAAATTGTAAAGTTTCAAACGTTTGATTGTTGGTTTGAGCACTGCCCGCCACCATATACGCCATTTGTGAAGCCATAGCTAACAGGCCACCACCATTATAACGTAGGTCAATCACGAGTTCTGTGACGCCTTGATCAACAAATTTCTGAAAGCCGTCAATCAGACCTTGTTGCCCTGTCCGGATAAATGAATTGAACTGCATATAGCCTAAACGGCCTGCATCTGTGTCGATCACTGTGACATTTTGAACTGGCTGTAATTCAATATTGGCCGAAGTTAAATTAGTATTTAACACTTCGTTTCCAGCATCATCAGAAAATACAAAATTAAAGGTTTGACTGTCATCAGATGGAAACAACACAGAATTAATCTGGTCAACGTCAGTTTGAGCACTTGAGTTTACAAAATCAATTCCATCTAGCATTTTAAGTTCAAAACCTCTACTCACACCGGCAATACTTGCTGGTGAATTAGGCTCGGTGTAACGAACAATTAAACGTCTTGGAGAACTTGAGCTAATAAACTCCCAACTAATGCCATACCCAGAGGTGACACCACTTTGTGTGCGTTGATTGTAGTCTTCCGTCGATTGGGAAAAATGAAAGTCATCCTTAAACGATCCTGATGCAGTGAGCTCATCGGTTTGTAGCTGACTGAAATAATCCGCTACAGAAAAAAGTGAAGGGTCGTTATCATCCACCTCTCTGTACCAAAGGTAAGTATCGTTAGTCCAAGAACGCAGCCACATTTTTTCATGCATAGCAGTGCCTTGAGAATCCAAGAATGTATCGCCGTTGCTATCTGGACCTATTCTGGGCAGGGAACAAAGATCTTTGTAGGTTGAATCATTAGAAAACTGCCCAGCTATCCAATTTGGTTCGTTATTGCTAGGTACCGGAGCAACATCTGATAATTGCGAGCTACTATCCCCGCCTGCAAAAAGTACGAAGCCAATACCCCCGCATGCAGAAAGTACAAAGCTAACAACAGTAATAAAAACTGACAATATAATTTTATTCATGAATATGCTTCTTTTGTGAACGTAAATTTTTACCAGTCTGATGTTGGTCCTAATCAATCTAAATGGGGCTCAATGATAGCGGACAAAATAAGACAGGTCACCGCTATGATTAGTTTCATATAATACATTATTTTAATAACTGCCAAAACTTGGTTTAAGTTGCAGGTTTATATTTAATGGCAGAATTTGCTAACTGCGTGCCGAACAGTGACAACACGCAGTACGCAGTGAAGTAATAAAAACCTTCCCCAGCCGCTGATAGAGTTTGAGTACTGATATCCAAAGCAATCTTAAAACCAAACACGCTAAATTGTTCTGAATTGCTAGTGTCGGCATGGTTGGTAGACATAATGGCTAAAAATATAGCGATAACAAATACGTCTGCCATTGACCATTTACCTATAGCCCCAATAAAGTTGATAAGTTTTTTTTCAATTTGTAGTGATTTAGTAAAGTAAGCAAAACAGACTAATACCGTTTTTAATAATGGAATACACACTGAAAATACGAATATTAGCGCTGCGACTAGCAATCTTTGGTCTTCCCATAGTTCGCTAATTGTCGCCATAATTGACAATTCTTTATCTATTAACGATGAGGTTAGGGCTGAACCACTAATATTGGCTGCCATTTCCATATTAAATGAAAACATGGTCAGCAATATGCCAGGGAAAAATAATACTAACGCTATGATGTTGAAGGCAAAGCCTAGGTGTTTTTTATACATTTTCGAACAACGCTTCTACTCGCTTGCGAGTCTCTTCAATTGTGCTTACATCGGCAGGCGCAATAAATATTGTATCATCGCCTGCAATAGTACCTAGTACACCATCTTTTTTTCCTAAAGAGTCTAATAAACGAGCAATTAACTGGGCTGCACCTGGACTAGTACGAATGATCACCATCACATTATTGTGCACAATATCTAGAACAAGCTGTTTGAGAGGACTCTTTGCTGTAGGCATACCTAGTTCAGGTGGCAAACAATAAACCATATCCCCCCGTGCGTTACGGGTGCGAACAGCACCAAACTTACTTAACATACGGGATACTTTGGATTGACTGATATTATCGAACTGCTGCATTTTTAGCGCTTCGACTATGTCGCCCTGGGATCCAAAACTTTCCGTTTTGAGAATGTCTTTAAATGCTTTTATTAGAGCGTCTTGTTTAGTTGTAGGCATAAGGATCTAGTTGGTGGAGTTGATGGTTGTAGTTTGCCGGATTGCTTGGGTTTAAGCAATTTGCCTGCATACGGGTATATGATAAAGTACAGCTGTCTATCAAATAGAGCAATACCCTAGTATAATAATCCGGTTATAAATGTTGGCCAAAATTTATACTTTATACAATTTTTTTACGAACTTTTATTACAAACTTTTATTACAATCCATGTCAGCTTTGGTTATTGCAAAGCAGAAAACTTTTCACAGGAGACAATCATGAAAATAGCCGTATTAGGTGCAGCCGGTGGTATCGGTCAAGCGTTATCATTATTATTAAAAACTCAATTACCAGCGGGCTCTGAGTTGAATTTGTATGATGTTGCTCCAGTGGTTCCAGGCGTAGCGGTCGATTTAAGCCACATCCCTACTGATGTAAAAGTACAAGGTTACGGAAAAGATGATTTAGCTGATGCCTTAACCGGTTGTGACATTGTATTGATCCCAGCCGGAGTGCCTCGTAAGCCAGGTATGGATCGTTCTGATTTATTTAACATCAATGCCGGTATCGTTAAAAACTTGGTTGATGCCATTGCAGATAATTGCCCAGAAGCTTGTACCTGTATTATCACTAACCCAGTGAATACAACTGTTGCTATTGCAGCAGAAGCGTTAAAAGCCAAAGGTGTTTATAACAAAAACAAATTGTTTGGTGTTACTACGCTTGATGTTATCCGCTCAGAAACATTCGTTGGTAATTTAAAAGGATTAAACCCGGCAAACTTGCATGTTCCCGTTATTGGCGGACATTCTGGTACTACTATATTGCCACTTTTATCGCAAGTTAAAGGTGTAGAGTTTACTGATGAGGAAGTAGCAAGCTTAACTACTCGTATCCAAAACGCTGGCACTGAAGTTGTTGAAGCAAAAGCTGGTGGTGGTTCGGCAACGTTATCTATGGGACATGCTGCAGCAAGATTCTGTTTATCTTTGGTCGATGCGATGCGCGGTGAAAACGTGGTGGAATATACTTACGTTGAAACTAACAGTGACGACGCTGCTTTTTTTGCTCATCCAGTACGTCTAGGTAAAAACGGTGTTGAAGAGATCCTATCTTACGGTGAATTGAGTGAGTTTGAGGAAAACGCTAAAAACACAATGTTAGATGGCCTGCGTGCTGATATCGCTATGGGTGTTGAATTTGTTAAAGCTTAGTTTTTATTGAAGCGTGTCTTATAAGTGCATATAAAAAATCAAACACTTATGAAAAATCAATCATAAAAATTCAATTATAAAAAAAGCCCCTTAGAGTTATCCCTAAGGGGCTTTTTATATATTGACCTAGACCGTTTTAAACTCTGACTGAACCTGCTATTTCAATAAGTCTCGGGTATACGTTGTTATGCGGCTGCAGCAGGTCTACTCGCCACGGTTTTATTAGTTTGAATCGGCCTTGTAGGTTTAGATTGTCTGGCAAATTCAGTTGCCAATTTACCGCCGCTTTGAGATTTTGGTGCGTTTAGTTCCTTTAATTTTGTCTTAGGTAGCTTAGCTTGAATACACTCTCTAATATCTTGTGCTTTGTAGCCAGAGCGCACTTTTATCCGAACGTGAGGTATATGAGCTGCATCAAGAGCACCGCTGACAAAAAAATCACGCTGACTCTTGTAACCATCTTTACCGTTGTTGTGGACTAAATCAATTGCGATGATAGGAGACATATCTGCTTTGGAACAAAGAACAAAATCAAGGTGTTTACTGCTAGCTCGAGTAGCAGCATTTTTACTGGTTTTTTTATCTGCATTCTGATGTATAGCCAAAATATCGCTCATTTTCACCCTACATAAAATACGGAATTCATTTCCTACCGCTTCATCAATAAGTGCTAAAAACGTTCGTTCAACGGGTGTAAACAAGTTACCTTTCTTTTTAAAAGGAAATGCTAAGCTCGGTTCATGTAGTTTCATTGCGCCTACAGCTACAATGATCAGTAACATCATCAATACAATTGCTAGTTCCATGGTTTCTCCAAAAGCCAATGTCAGAAAATTGACTAAGTATTAATCTTTCCTTGGATAAGCAAAGAAAGTGCCAATGGAGGTATAAAATAGAGACTTTTGAGTATGTAGCTTTGGGTTAGTTTCAGATTAACCCATGTTATAACGTTAACCAGTAGATTTTATTAGGATATCAATTTGGCTACCTTGACCGTCTTTAGATATTACTACTACTTTCTGACCATTAGAATATTGCAGCACAATACGGCCTTTAAGCATCTTTTCATCTTCAGCTTGGCCTAGTTTTTCAAGATAGAACGCCTTTGCAGTTTGCTGATCACTGATAGCAAAATAAGTCATACTGGCGGGTAGTTCTTCGGCAAATAATTGGCAAAATTTGGCGTTAGGGTATAAGGGTATAGTATAAAAGTCTTCAGGACAGGTTTGCACACTGACCTTATTTTCAGTTTGCAGTTCTTCTGCCTGCAATGATCCCTTAGACGTTGTTGCCAATAACATAGAAACTATAAATATTAATTTTAACAAACCTATCCTCAACGCATAACTTTTGTTTACTATAGAAGCTCATCAACTTAGCAGCAAGCCAATTCAATAAGTAAAAGGTATGGTTGGTCGTTAATGAGTATGTAAATGATAAAACTATGTGCAGACTATTTAAGAATTATATTGTTTTGTGGTGGTTTACTGGTAGGTATTCAAATCCCTGCTGTGGTGGATCAGTATGCCAAGCGAATTGACGCTCATCTGACCGAAGCGTTAGATATTTTTGCGGGTTTTCAACAAACAGCAGATCGTTATTTTGAGAGTAATATTCAAGATCTAATCAGCCACTACAAAAGTAGTGATGATCTTGTCTTCAAAAACGACGCTACTAATATTCTTTTTATTTCAAAACGTGTGACCCATCTTAAATCAGAGCAGATAGCCCTTAAACAATCTGCATTAACAAGATCAGCCCATGTTTTATTTTTTCCTGACAACAAGGTTTTCCAAGAAACTTTAGAACAGTACAGTTACATGATACTTATAAACCCACAGGCATTGATATGGGGTTTGATCAGTGGTTTTGTTATAGCTAGCTTTTTCGATTGTCTATTTTATTTTATTAGATTTTTGTTAAGGTTCAGAAAAAATCATAAGAAACGGCTAAGTACATGATCCTTGGAACTACAGTGTTATAGCCATAATCCTTGAAATTGCAGCGTCTTTGACTGCACTTATTCACCCCAACCGTTAACAGACGTTGCACGTTAGTACACTAAGCTCATTGGGCTTCGCTAGCTTGTCGTCTAACTGCATACCCAATGATTTTGGGTATATACCCGTCATCCTTGAAACTGCAGCGTTGTTGACTGCACTCGCGAACCGCAATCACTTAGTAAACTAAGCTCATGGGTCTTCGCTTCTTTGTCGCCTAACTGCATTTCCAATGATTTTGGGTATATACCCGTCATCCTTGAAACTGCAGCGTTGTTGACTGCACTCGCGAACCGCAATCACTTAGTAAACTAAGCTCATGGGTCTTCGCTCCTTTGTCGCCTAACTGCATTTCCAATGATTTTGGGT
>OOFW01000100.1_pt1 | contig 12172 bp, 5 predicted proteins | sample 1670271 | NCBI WGS metagenome assembly OOFW01 (sample SAMEA98137918, study PRJEB22522) | marine metagenome | biome: marine biome; feature: marine water body; material: sea ice | place: Arctic Ocean | collected 07-Sep-2015 | depth 1.32 m
TTATTGCGTAAGGCCTTTATTAATCCCCAGAAAATATAAGACATACACAGAATGGTAAATGTTTGAAAAAATAATATAGATTGACTAAACACAATAGGGGGGGTAAATAAAACTAACAGGGAAGCTACCGTAGAGACCAGGTACATAATTACCATCAAGATTTTTTTGTAATCTTGCCAAAAAGTCATATGAAAATATGCGATTAAAAGGGGCGTTGTAGCGTAAAATGTAAGAAAGTTAATTCTAGCATTCGTAACAAAAGACCATTGAGTCAACCCAGCAATATACAGAACTTGACTCGATTCAATTTCTCTCAGTCCTAACAATAAGCAAGTTAATGCAATAATAATGGGTAATGGATCTGAAGTCCGTAGGGTAAATTGAATCAGATTAAAAACAGCAACAGTTAAAAAAATTGCCAGTAAAAACGAACTACGTAATATCTGTTGGTATTGTTCTTGATAGATGTTGTGGGTCTCTCCTAACCGAATCGCGCGCCAAATTCCGCCCCAATAATAATCGTGATTTGATACCTGAACCGTAATAGAGAAACGGTCCGATTTAGGTTCGAATAAAACGATAGTCGGATTATATCCTGCTACTGAGGTTTCGGGCGTATAACCTACCTGTCCGCCTTCTGAAAAAAGATTATCATCAATATATAATTTATAGGCTGTCCCAATCGCAGGGATCTTCAGTGACAAATGTGAATATTTTTTATCTGTTTGAACATTTATGTGATAGGTGGCAACGCCTTGTAATGGCATCGCTCGGCCATCGATTTCCGCTCCTACCCAATTATGGGGGATATTCATATGTGAAGGCTTATTTTCACTGTTTTCGATCTGCGTTGGAGTGAGCAATTTTTGCCAGTAAAATTCCCAATTCCCAGCAAGGGGCACGGATCCAACATTTGATAGGGATAACTGAGTTAAGTCAATGTCACCTTTAATCGCCTGAGGTGCAGATTTATCACTCAGTGTTTCAGTCATCAGGGTTGCAACATTGCACAGAATAACGAGCAACGCCAAGATTAAAAAAACAGCTGATGCACGGGGCAATGACTTTTTCATGTTCATTGTATGGCTATAATGTTTGCCTTTTACGACTAATTTCCCCACGATATTTACTCTAAGTACAACAAATGTTTGTATTCGTAATTAACCACTGAAATTCTATTAAATATTCATATTCATCTGATAAAAGTACAAATACTTTCTAGGTAAATCATTAAATTCTAATCACTATGAATCTTGATATATACCATGAGAATACAATTTGTATGATGTAAGCACAACTTTAGACTTAGTAGGCTGCTAAACGTTTAAAAATCAGATCTATACATACCTGAACCACCGACTAGTATTAAAGGATTAATTGTTGTTTCACTGAATTGCATGAGATGGTTTTTGTTTTGAAGATAATACTCCAAATAATAGTGCTAACTTTTATATTAATGGGCTTTAGCAGTGTTGCTCAGGAAGAGCATTATAAGCTATATTTTGATACGGATGGAGACGGTGGATGGGTCCCTTTTCTTACTGCAGCAGAGCCAGGGGCATTAGGCATTGTGACTGAAATAACTGCAGTAATACAACGCTATTCTCATATCAAATTTATACCATTAGACCTTCCGCAAAAACGAGCCGAAGTTGCATTAAAAGAAGGTTTAGTGGATTTTGACTTTATATGCTTAGAGTGGCTAAGAAATGGAGTGGTTGATTCAGAATATGTAATAAGCGAACCTTTTTTTGAACTGACAGAAAATTTTATTACTCTGAAGAAAAACGCACAGTTATTCCCAACACGGGAATCTTTATATCAAAAACGTATAGGGACAATTTCTGGGTACTTTTACTTTGATGATCATACTTTTATTCGTACAGATTTTCTAAATGAAAACCAATTGATGTTAGGTTTAAAACACGAACGATTCAAAGTTATTATAATGGAACAAGAGGCCTCTAAATATTGGGCTAAAGTTAATAATGTAGAAATAAATTTTGCTGTTTTGCACAGTAAAGGAAATTTTTTAATGAGAATAAGAAAAAAGCACAAAGGCCTTTTGCCTTTGATAAATCAGGCAATCAAAAAAATAAAAGTGACAGGCGAATTACAAGCAATTTTAGATAAACACAATGCTTCCTCAAAAATTTATTAATCAACTTCGTGGCATTGCAGATGTTCGCTGACTTTTTTGAGGTGTCAAGGAATAAATAAGGTCGTAGCCAAGATTTAAAATGTGCAGTTGTGAATCCCTTTAATCGTCGAGCTTTAAATAGAGGGTAAGCCGACAACATCTACTGCAGGGCGTGTGCTTTGCCAATGGGCGATATGCAAACACATATAACTTAGTTAGGTTTTCTGCACCAAATTCTAGTTTAGCAAGTGTGTATTTTTTCTTCAATTTAACAACAATCCTTGCGCAGAGTGCATTAGGTGTGATGTGGATCATCCATCCATCATGAATAAATATGATGGGTGGTATGTCAAAGTATACTTAAGCAATTATTAAAACATTACAGTTACGAATTATAAATACTAAAATTATTGTAAATTTTAGTTAAATGTTAAAAATATGGAAGTCACACCATGCGCTCATTAGAAAAGACTAATTCATTTTATTTACTCTTTTTCTATTTTTTCACTGCAATTTTGTTTTCAGCATGTGGCGGTGGAGGTTCTGATCCTGTTGTTCCAAGTACTTCTTTAAGTTCCTTAGCTCTCAATACTGTTGAGTCAAGCCTAAAGATATCCGAAACATTTCAGCTAAATGTAACGGGTACATATTCCGATGGTTCCTCACACAATTTAACATCTTTAGTTACTTGGGAGTCTTCCAATTCAGATGTCGCTAGTATATCAGCGTCTGGCGTGGTGTTAGCTGTTTCATTGGGTACGACATCAGTAACCGCTAGTTTGGATGGGTTGAGCAAAGTATTACAAGTCACAGTGCTGCCAAGTTTAGACTCGTTATCCGTTACAGATATTTCGTCAAGCCTAAAAGTATCTGTACCATTTCAACTAACATTGACGGGTACATATTCTGATGGTTCTACACAAGATTTAAGCTCTTTAGTTGCTTGGTCTGTGGCCGATTCATTAGTATTTGAAGTGTCAAGTGGCGGATTAATAACACCGTTATCAGCAGGTAATAGTAGTGTAACCGCAACTTACCAGGGGCTGTCTATTCAGCAAAATATTTTGGTGAAAGCCTTGACTGATTTAAGTATTTCACCGACTTCTGTGATCTTGGGTATTGCTTCTTCCCAGCAATTAAGTGTGATGGGCAGATACTCAGATAATAGTGTTGAAGTTTTCGATAGTTTAGTGGAGTGGGTATCATCAGGTGAAGACGTCGCCAGTGTTTCAAACTCTGGGCAGGTGCTTGGTATTTCAGCGGGGACGGTGTCTATTACGGCCAATTTTGGTGTGCTGAATTCAAGTTTGAGTGTGACGGTATCTCCAGCAACCCTTAAATCAATAGCAATCAGCTCCCCGATTACGCAAATAGTTTCTGGCTTAACAGCTACCTTTTCAGCGAAAGGAATTTATTCAGACGGGACTGAACAAGACTTAAGTCAACAAGTGGCTTGGAGTGTATCGGACTCTGTAAAAGCTTCGATCAATTCTGATACTGGTTTACTGACAGCAATACAAATAGGTACGTTTTCGGTTATTGCAAGTAAAGAGGGGCAAACCGGTTCTTTTGTCATCTCTGTTAGTCCTGCTAGTCTGACTGGTATAGCAATTAACCCATCTAACATATCCTTAGCCAAAGGCTCAAGTACACCTGTGAATGTAACCGCTAACTTTTCAGATAACACTAAGTTAGACGTAAGCGAGCAGGTTGAGTGGGTTAGTTCGAATAGCCAGACAGCAATCATTAAAGATGGAGCCTTCAATGTACAGGCCTTATTAGAGGGGTCAATAACACTTTCTGCAGAGCTTTTAGGTCAACAAGCAGACTTGTTAGTTAATGTGACCAATGTTGAATTGGTTTCTCTTTCATTGTCTCCAGTTAACGCGTCAATTCCACTTGGCCAATCTCAGCAATACTATGCTCAAGGAACATTTACCGACGGAACCGTTCAGGATTTGACCTCTGAGGTAACTTGGTTATCGAGTAATGAAGACCAGGCTCTGATTAGCAACACCGAATCTTTATCAGGCTTGGCGGAATCAATTGCTTTAGGCAGCACCACACTCAGCGCGGTTTTAGGAGGTATTCAACAAGATACGTTGTTGACAATTGGAAATGCGGTGTTGAGCAGTTTAAAGATAGAGCCTGCTGATCAAGAGGTGGCTAAAGGTACGGATGCTTATATTAAGGCATTTGGTTATTTTACCGATGGCTCGTTAATTGATTTAACCTCGAAAGTTATATGGAGCTCATCAAATTCTAGTTCCGTCAGTATGCTGTCAACTATTAATGGAACTGCCCTGAGTCTCAATAACGGTTCGGCGTTAATAAGTGCTGCACTAGACGGCTTGAGTGGCTTGGGGAAAATTACAGTTACCGATGCAACGTTACAAAGTATTTCTATCAGCGCGACACAAACAACCATGCCTGACGGTATAACACAAACCCTTGTTGCAACCGGAACTTACTCCGATATGTCCACTAAAAACCTCAGTCGACAAGTGAGCTGGCAAAGTGATGACGTTTTAAAAGCGACTGTTTCAAATAATGTTGTAGGACCAGGTTTGTTAAGAGCAATAAGCCCTGGTCAAGTAACAATATCAGCAAGCTTGGGCTCGATCAGTGACCAAATTAATATCGATGTAACAAGTGCAGCATTAACGAGTATTCAAATCAATAATGCAAACTCTCAAATAAATGTGACGTCATCACTATCGTTAACAGCAATTGCGAATTTCTCTGATTCATCAACTCAGGATGTGTCATCTCAAGTGAATTGGTTGAGCAGTGATGTCAATATTGCATCGATAGGTAATACCCAATTCAACAAAGGGATCGTTATAGCTCTATCGGCTGGTATGATTAATATATCAGCGTCTTTACAAGGTGTTAATTCTTTATCTGTTCCGATTGAAGTTACTTTAAATCCTAACTTACCAAAAGCAATTAATTTAAGTGTCCAACCCAATATAATATTGAATGATAATGACGACGCTGCTCAAGTTACTTTGGTCTTAGTGCCGACTACTGATTCCGGTGTGATAGAAGACGGTACGCCCGTAACTTTAACAATAACCGAAGGCAACACCCATCGAAATGTCAACCTAGTTACTACAAATGGTACTGTCAGTTACTCGCTACAGTCGTCTTATGATGGGTTTATTTCTTTGTCTGCAATTGCGGGTGATTATTCAGTCAGTTCTGGCGTCTTAAGCACTGATAGCCTCTCAGATGCTCTGTTAGGTACTGGTCTAACAAGAGATTTGGTATATGAAAATAATACGCTTAAAGAAGGTAGCACTTTTGCTTTTCCTATTAGGAACCTGACTAATCGTGTGTTTATTATTAACCAAGTCAATGTTGGTTACTTGGATCCCAATAATAATGACGCTTTTGTTAACTTCCCTGAGTCACCATTAACTGAAATCGAGTCTTTAAGTGATGGCGCTCTAACAGCGGGAGAGTTTTACTTTATTGGCTATCAATTAAATAACGATATAGAAGCAAATATTTATGTGGTGTCATTCTTAATAACGGATGAAAAAAGTAATCTTTCTTTCAGGTTAAGGGCAACATTTGATTTTGAAGAATAAATTTAGTTGGATGTGGATACCTTTATTTTGTAATTTTTGCCCTTCTTTTGCCCTTCTTTTGGCTTTTTTGTCTGATGTAAAGGTTTCAAATTAGTCACTCGCATGTCTATGATGATTGGCAGGTTAATCCCTTAAAAAACTATGAGCATGAGTATGAGTATTGAGTGTGTCACATGTGAGGCGCATCCTCTTTTCGCTATTCACCCGCCGCTATAATAGAATACACAGATTCTCAGTCACTGGAAATAACCTACTCTATGAACGAAGACAATCATCCTAATCTCGAAAAAGGGCTACTTTTTAATACAAAGGGCAAGGTGTCTATTTGGGCATCGCAGCATCCTTATGCTGATATTCCTGATGAGTACTTTGAGGAGTCATTTTTCAAAAAAGGTGCTCGGGCAAAAAACTGTTGGTCAGACAATTATAAAATTCGCTATTTTGTCCCGCAGCAGATGGAAACAAATGGTGCCCAGACTGACACCATAGACATTCATACCGCGGCTGGTGAGTGTTCTTGTTCGAGCTCTTTTATTGTTAATTTGATGAGTAAAGCGAAAAAAAATAAAATGGAGCAGGTAACTTGGATTATCTTACTTTTTGAACAAGAATACAGCGTTAAACTCAGTGGTGTTAATCAAGACGAATATACCACTTTTCTTGGGGCTTTTAATTATGATGCATCCAGCGAGAGTCTGTTAGGTGGAGATGAAGGTGATGATGAAGCGGCATTCCCCGAATAATTAATGTCGTAGTCAATTGGTTCGACGAAATACATGGAGGTATTCGACTATACTGGTTACTGCTAGGGCTTAATAATAGTCACTTACCTAAATTAATTCATCTAAACTAACACTCCAGCCTTTATTTACAAAAAAATAAATTGAGTACATCCTTAAGATGATTTTAAAAGATACAGTGTGTAATTTCCCCTTAAGAAGTGCGAAGTTATGTATTTTCATATGTTGATTTTTGTGGTTTCGGTTATGAATACATTCATATACTTGATGAAAACTGCTTTTTATTTGGCTACAGGTTGTTTAAAGTTTGAAGACTAATACCATGCTCCCCTCCTGGTTGATAATTATCACAGGCACGGTGTTAGCAACCATTATAAATTTCAATCCATTGCCTTTTTTCACTGGTTCTGAATTTATTTTCGGCAACATTATAGCGGTTGCGATTACTATTTTGTTTGGCTGGAGAGCGGGCTTAATTTGTTCGATTATTTCGACTGCAGGATTGTATTTAAGCTGGGGCCATTTTCCTACATTTTTACCTTTTTCACTTGAAATTCTATCTGTTCATTACGCTATCTTAAAACGAAAAAATCCACTGTTGGTAGGTATTCTCTATTGGTTTTCGTTCGGATGGATAATAGTAGGCTTAGAATATTATTTTTTTACAGACTTTCTAGACAGTACCAAGATAGCGATAACCATTAAATTAATAATTAATGGTGTATTAAATGTCATGCTTGGCTATGTGCTAGCCTATGCATTATTAAAAATTACCAAAAGCAGTTGGCAGCAAAGATTAAAGTTTAGTCAATTTATCACTTTGTCGATTATCTACTCGTTAACGATAGCCGTACTTGCCAATAGCTATTTTTGGCTCATTAATATGCAGAAAGACAAATTAACCGAACTCAACAAACAATTGACTATGGAATCGCAGCATATTGCTCAAAAAGTAGATGACTACCTTAACGTGCACCTCAACACACTAGCTCTTATTGCCACTATGGAGCAATCCCTAATTGAAAAGCAAAACTGGCCAGTTATTCTAGACAACATTGTTAGGCGTTATCCAAATATATTAACCATGCTAGTTGCTGACGAACATGGCAAAATTATAGCCACTCATCCGGCTTCAAAATTACAAGAAATCATAGAACAGGAACCTATTTTTGACGTTTCAAAGCGAACCTATTTTATGATCCCAAAATCCACTCATCAACCGTATATTTCTGATGTTTTTCAGGGACGGGGTTTTGGTACTGATATAATCGTTGCCGTGTCTGCCCCATTATTAATCCATGGAAATTTTATAGGTATCGTTGAGGCTTCACTTGATTTAGTAAAATTTAGTACTCTGGATCGCAAGTTATCGGATCAGTCAGAGAGTATCATCATACTGGATAATAATAATCGCGTAATTTATCGTTCTGATGGCTTACCCTACAACCTGTTGGAAAGTTTGCAGGGTAAACCTGTGTTAGCCCATATACAGGAGCCTGAAAATTATTATTTTATCAACCATATTGGAGACTATTATTTAGGTACCTCCCAGAAAATAGGAAACTTAGGTTGGACTTCAATCGTATTGCTTCCTAGAGATGTGTATCAAACTCAAATATCCAGCTATGTAGTATGGTCGTTATCCATATTGGCACTTTTTCTTGTAGCTGGCGCATTCATTGCCGCTAAGCTGGCAAAGATGATTACTCGCCCTCTAACCGATTTAAATCAGGAATTGCTGACCGTTAATCGCACAGGCAATTTTGACTCCCTCAATCTCGCTTTAAAACCAACATTATTTGTTGAGTTGAATAGTATGTCTTTAGTCATTCAAGAGTTTTCCCGCCGACTAAGAGAATCCATGAGATCACTCAAAGGTGCTAATTTAGAGCTAGAAAATATTAATAGTAACTTAGAAAATTTGGTCGAAGAAAAAACTAGTGAACTGAAACTAGCGGTAATCTCTGCAAATAATGCCAACAAAGCAAAGTCGGAGTTTTTGGCTGCAATGAGCCACGAAATCAGGACACCAATGAATGGTGTGCTAGGTATGATTGAATTATTACAAAGCAGTGACTTGGATAGTGAACAGAAATATAAATTACATATCGCCGCTTCTAGTGGAAAATCGCTACTCAGTCTGATCAACGACATCTTAGATTTCTCCAAAATTGATGCGGGTAAAATTGAATTTGAAAATCAGGATTTTAGTTTAAGTGAGTTACTCAGCGACGTCATCGAAGCACAGTCAATGACGATATCTGGGAGTAAAATTTCACTACTATTGGATACAAGCTCTATTAATCAGGATTGGCTTCGCGGAGATCCCACTCGGTTACGACAAGTGTTAACAAACTTACTGAGTAATGGGATAAAATTCTCAGAAAAAGGACACATTATTCTCTCTGCGCAGAGTGAAATTTATGATGGCCGAGTTCGAGTGTCTCTTAGGGTAGAAGATCAAGGTATCGGTATTGCATCAGACAAGTTAGAGACATTATTTAAACCCTTCATACAAGCAGATACATCAACCACAAGGGAATATGGCGGTACCGGTCTGGGTCTTACTATCTCAATGAAATTGTGTGAAATGATGGGTGGTAGTATCAGTGTGCAAAGTGTCCCTGGCAGCGGCAGCATTTTTACTGCTGTAACCATTTTTAATGTGATTGAAAATGGGGCCCGTAAGCCCGACTTGAGTCAGCTTTTTCAATATATATTGCTCGTTGGTAACGGTATACAAAGTGAGTTACTCAGATCACAACTCGAACACTGGAATGGCAATGTTGTAAGTGTTAAAAGCATTGTCGAGCTAGATGTTAAGTCTGTCCATATCAATGAGTCTGGTCAAAAAACACACCCCAACCTCGTTATTGTTGTAGAAGATGTAATAAACGACAATCTTAAGAGTAGTTGCAGGTCGGCCACCGCTCGGGGCGATTATGTAATCTATATTCACAAACAACCAACAAATTCAGTTGATAGTGTTATGCATAATATTGTCTCTGGTATCTGCTCTGCACCCATAACACCGAATAAACTAATCAATCTTTTCAAGACAGTTACCCATGACAGAAAGGAACATATGCAAAATAAGTTTTGTGTTAATCCAGATAATATGGCGAACAAGTCGAAAAGAAAATGTGTTTTACTAGTAGAAGATAATTTTATCAATCAACAGGTTGCCCAACATATGTTGGAAGAGCTACAAGTTGACGTAATTACTGCCAATCATGGAAAAGAGGCAATACAGACGTTATTAGATAACAATGAACTTTCCTGTGTTTTTATGGATTGTCAAATGCCAGTGATGGACGGTTACACGGCAACCAAAAAAATTCGGCAAGGTCTGGCAGGTCAACACAACAAAGATATTCCAATCATTGCATTAACGGCTAACGCTATGAGCGGTGACAAAAAACTATGCATCGACGCGGGCATGAGCAATTACATTACCAAACCTGTTTCAATTGAATTGTTAAGCAAAGTATTAGAAGAAGTGCTAAAAACCTAATACATACATAAAAAAATGTCACCGCAGAGTAAAGCTATTAGTAGTTTCCTCATCCTGACCATTAGCTGCCAATGATATTGGTAAACTTTAAACCAACCCTCGTTTTATCTGACTGGCACTAACTGCAAAGTGCTTCTGGTGTTGGCTGCCACATCGGCTTCAATAAAGTGCTGCTTATAGTAACGGCCATTGATATACGACTGGGCTTGGTCTTTATAATGTTGATCAAACAATACTCCACTTTGCCCTACAGGGTTAATACCCAGTGACTGGCTAGGATCAGCAAAATCGATCAGCCGGCGAGTTGAGGGTCCATAAGCAACTGGCCAAGGTGCTGGACCCATCTTATGTGACAGATTGTTAGGTGTTTCATGACCACCGGGCGCTGCAAACAGGCCAACGTCAAACAATTTGTCCAGCGGTTTTTGCTGGTTAAGTGGGTGTTTATGGGTGAGAGTATGAGCCTCCCCCCATCGCCAGTTGCCAGTGTTGGCACCTAAAGTGTTGCGAAGGTGAGCTAGGCTTGCCTGCCATGCAATTGTGACTATTGCAACCCGGTCTTCGGTTATTGTTGTGGCTCGATTATCCCACCACGGCGAGTCGGGTTCAGCTGCCAAGCGAGGTAAGGCAAAGTCAATCACACGTGTGCTGATCAAGGTGCTAAAAAAACCGTCACCCATCTCGTCAGACATCGCTTCATACGAAAGTTGGTATACCAACTGGTTAAAAATTGTGGGTGCGATGTTGTCGAGATTATGCTCCCCATTCCAGTTACTGAGTAATTGCACCAGCTCTTGTTCATCGGCGCTGGCAACAGCCTTTATGATAGGTAACAAAGGCTTGAGTAGGCGCCGCGCATAGCCACTGCCCGTGTCTAGTTGCAGTGCTTGGCTGTTTTGTAAATTCCACTTTACGCTAGTGTCGGCTAAATGCTGATCAAGTTGTTTGGCGCGATCGGGCAAATTATAGTAACCAGGGATCTCGATACCGCTGGCGGGAACAGGCTGATGATTAGCCGACAAGATATAACCGCGAGCTGGGTTTTCTTCCTGGGGATTTTTAGTAAAAGGTACAAAACCAAGTTTATCCGCCTCAGAACTACTGCCGTCGAGGATAAAAGTCGGTTCGACCCCGCTGGGACGGATAGGTAGTTTAGCTGCCGCCCACCAACCAATATCACCACTGGCATTGGCCCAGATTATATTAAGTCCTGGCGCATGAATTTTTTCACTGGCTGCACGAGCTTTTGCCAGTGTATCTGCACGGTTGAGTTGGTAAAATCCCTCAAGGATCGGGTTTTTGGTTTCAAGAAACGCCCACCACATGGCAATGGGTGTTTTACCACTGTGTTTGTCTAAGGCTTCGTTGATGATGGGCCCATGAGGCGAACGACGCAGGGTTAAGGTGACAGTCTGAGCACCTTTAACCTCAATTTTTTCACTGCGACTTTGCATTTCGACCCACTGACCCTGATACCAAACCTGATTTGCATTTTCTGGGTTAAGTGTCTCTGCGATAAGGTCTATATCATCGTTTTGAAACATTGTAATGCTCCAGCCAAAGTCTAAATTGTGACCAAGGCTGGCGACTGGATTTAGCGCTTGATGATGTCCATATAGCTCAAACCCAGGGTAAGACAAGTGTGCTTCGTACCACACTGACGGAACGGCAAAACCGATGTGTGGGTCACCTGCCAGCAGCGGTTTGGCACTGGCCGTTCGACTACCTGATACTGCCCAGGCGTTACTGCCTTCAAATAGCGCTAAACCGCTATCTGTGAGTGCTTGTTGGCTGATATGTGCAATTTGATTAAGGTCCTGCCAATCGCTGGCTGTTAGAGCTAAAGGCACAACACCCTTGGGGTGCCAAGCTAAATCAAACACCTTAAGGTAGTCTCCACCAAGCTGGTCACGCACATAGGTCAGCACAGGTTCTGTACGAAAAGCAGCGGCAAAACTGTAAGCCATATAACCGGCGACGCTGATCGTATCTTCAGCCGTAAAAGGACGCTTTGAAATACCAAGAATATCAAATTCTAAAGGAGATGGGTGAGTGTTCTGGTATTGGTTGATACCGTCTAAATAAGCGGTTAGCGCTTTATTAGCAGCAGTGTTAGGGTCCATTTTGGCTACATAGGCCTTGGCATGGGCGCGAATGCCTAGAGTACGAAACAAGCGGTCGG
>OOFW01000101.1_pt1 | contig 12169 bp, 7 predicted proteins | sample 1670271 | NCBI WGS metagenome assembly OOFW01 (sample SAMEA98137918, study PRJEB22522) | marine metagenome | biome: marine biome; feature: marine water body; material: sea ice | place: Arctic Ocean | collected 07-Sep-2015 | depth 1.32 m
CTTCCGTCTCCTCAGTTGGTTCATTTTATGCGCGCTTCCAAGTATCAGCAGAGGGGTTCCTCCACTTGTCTCATTGATGCCTTTTGCAGCGCCATGCACGAGTTCGGTTGTGTTCGTCTCGTTGAGGAGTTACGGGCTGACCCTCTCAGTAACCAAGTCAGTGCAGCAAACAAGAATCTTTGGGGAGACTTTGTGAGGCTGGTCAACCTTCACTTTTCTTCTGTCGGCTTGCGGGTGTGCAAACAGAAAGGTAGCAAATCTGTTCGCGAACTTCTTCAACAGAACGATCAGTTCGTAATTCTTGTATCGCTCAAAGCAAGCGATGCAAGTGATGGTCAACATGCTATCGCTCTTTTTAATGGTGCCATTTATGACGCAAACCACAAGTTTGCGTTGAAGAAAACTCAGGCGTCGCTAGACTGGTGCTGCGGCGGTCAAGGTATCACCTGTATTGGTGTGCAAAGATCTTTCATTGTCATGCCCAGAGGGTACACTGCACTGCCTGACAATATCCGATTTGTGTTCACGACCGTCAATTCATCCGGATGTCTGATGCGTGGTTGGGTTTGCCATACCATGGATATGTATAACAAAATACAATTCGCAGATGGGGAAAAAAGGTCGAGCTCCAAAGAGGAATTGTCATACTTTAATCGTAATTAAATAAATTTATAAGAAGCATTCATATAATTTGCATCTGTAGTAACAACAGCATAGGATACTGCCCCTTCACCAGTCCCCAAATCCACCGTGGATAGGTGTGGTAGTAGGTGTCCATAGTTAACAATACTGTGATGCTGAATTGAGGGTCCGTTTGGATCCCTGGCATACAAGGGTATGCCGGGATAAGTACCAAACTCCACATCGATTCTAAAATAGGTAAAGCCAACCGTCGGGTTGACATGGACATAGCCAACATGAAAGGGAATTAGAGTCCCCATCGCACCAGTGCCCACCACAAAGCCAAGTTGTGCAGTGCCATCAATGTCAACCATTACAAATGAGAGGGGTAGTCCCAACGTCAGGTACTCCTGAATTGTCGTCAGGAGTTTGTATGCCTTGAACTGGAGTTTGTCCATTGCAAAGGTGGTTAAAAGTAAGTCATCCGGTGTGTCCAGCACAACCTCATCCAAAAGCGCCGGTTCGGGCTCATGATAGTTGTCACAAGCCGACAATTCAGTTTCCTCCAGCTGAAGCAGGCGGTCGAGGTTTGCACGCTCATATGCAGTACATACCCGTACAGGTGCATGTGCAGTAGCAATGTCCTCACTTAGTTCTTGAAGTTGCTGATCACGGTGGTATGCATTCATGAGGTGACGGGCAAAATGTTGCTTTAGGCCCCGGGGTGTCAGCGGACGTAACATCTTGACCACTCCCTCCCCGTCCGTGCCACCCTCCTGAATGTTTCTGGCACTACCGTACACCGCCAACAAGGACACGGCCCTGGTCAGCGATATAAAGTTGTACTTTACTTCGTACAAGTTTGGTAGACTGTCCTTTGGGTGCATGAGACGATCCAACTTGGTAATCATGGATAACAGCAGTTTGGCGTGGCAGGTAGCTGCTTGGAAATCAGCTAGGGTCTGTGGCTCGGCAAACAAATGTTTAAAGAGAGTTTGACAGTAGTACGCTAAGCGTTGAAGATCCTTCACATCAACCGCACACGCACCGGGAATTACTTCTGGTTGTGGCCAATCGTCTGCTTCCATCATTGACCGCAGCACATCTTTGGAGTCTTGTGCCCTTAATTTGTTGTACCCTGGGGAAGCCCGCGATTTCAGAAAGTGTAAGCGTTCCTGATGATTCCATTTATCTGGAGACCGCGCTGGCCATACGTAATTGACATAGCCAAATCGTGGATTGTCCAGAATACTGTAGAACCACGGCATCCACATCCACCAGGTGCGAAAGGTATCAGCCACCCAGCCCGGGAATTTGCCATGTGGTGAATACGTAGCCATGGGACACCTGCCTATGCGGCAGTATTGCCCGTGCATATTGATACAAAAGTTTAGTCTGTCCGTCAGATAGGGAGACTGATTGCGAGCTGCCGCCCACTGATGAATAAACTTTGCAATTGATTTGGTGACACCCATTGCCAGGTGCATGACGGCTTCTGGCATTTGGTGCATTTCTGCCAACGACCACATGGGTAATGGGACGGGCTTCACGTATTGACCGGGATACAGACGCATGCGTTTGCCTAACTCCAGTCGTTGTGCAGCATCTCCCACAGCCAGCGGAGTCTCGTGCATTACCTTAGCAAGTTGACACCGACGACCTTGCTCAATGAATCGTGTGGCGGTTGCATCATTGATGGTCAGTACCTTGAAATAGGCCTCCACATCTTTGTTGGTCCACGTGCCTTCAGTCACCCATTTGCAAAAGGCCTCGTCCCATGCGCCTTTTAAGATGGTGGATGTTAGAATCCCTGCATGTGTGTTGAGGTATTTGCCCACCACCACATTGGTTGGGAAATATTTATCCACTGGCGTACTATACTGATACTGTGGCATAGCGCCAATGTCCACAGGAAGTGTCCAATGTAGACAGCGAGTACAGTGCCGTTCAAAAGGTATCCTGTAGTCCTGGGCCCCCACATACGCCTCCAGGGCAGCCACACAATCCAAACATGCTTCCAATGATTTTGCCAGTAATGCAGTTACGCACGACACCCCAAAACAGGCATGGATTTTGGAGTTACCAGCGAGAAGGCCGGCAATTGTGCGTCGTTCGGGTTGATCACATGTTATCAACATCACTATGGGGTAAACAAGAGCATGTCCTGATGTTGCCCGTACCCAGTATTTGTGGTCGCCCACCTTTTGCTGTAACAACAACAGGTTATCCAGAAGTGCAGCAATTACCTCAGTATGATCCGCTTTGCCTGGACCGCTTGATACTACCCGGGTAGTAACATACTGCACGTCACCCTGCAACGTGGCAAAAATCATTGTCACCGTTCCAGACCAAATGGGTGTTTTGTTGGCCTTGCATAGAGAGGAATTGGGATCCCATCCATCAAACCAGAACGTAAGCATACACACCATCTTCTGCAGGTGAAATAACGTGGGCAACACCAGGGTGGACCGAGCCTCGACTAAACATTGTTGACCACGGGGTGAGTTAACCAAGCGTTGGTATTTCTCGATGATAACTGAAGCAGCGGGTTGAAGGCCTAGCGCGTGACCGATGACCTCGGCCAATCCTAGGTAGGCATGCCTGGCCTTGAGTTCCACCGGACGGGGTGTGGGTATGGTGGAGTATATGGATGTACGGTTGGAGGCATTAGTGATAACCCGGAGTAGTTGTGCTTGCGTAATCGGCAGCGAGGAAGGTCCTATTTTTGGACGCGAAATAACTAATACCGATAGTAGTAGACTGAGCAAGGCTTGGTTAACTGTACCGATACGAAACACCAGTCGCGCAATAATAAGAACGGTGAACGTTTCCAATAATGGAACCTCTTCTACTGCGTCGAGTTGCAAATTCCTGCAGCCAAAACAGGATGAACTAACAAATCGCCGAAGCGCCAGTAACATGCCATCCCTAACTGTGTGTTCCAAAAACACCTGGAGGACCGAACTTTGTAGAATGATGGGCGGAACTACCTTTGCCTGGGTTGGAACAGCAGTTGAGGAGGTGTCGTCATCGCAGATGAAGCTGGTCTCGCCTAAAACAGAATGCTTTTGTTGATGGTGACGACTTAGTTGTTGACGTGACTCCATGACTTTTTGTATAACACAACCATCCCAACATATATATCCCTTTCTGTGACGCCAATTGCAGGAAGAGCGTACCGCCCAGGCAAAGTGGTCCCCAGGACAACCTGTAAGAGGGTCATGCAAGCCACCACACCCTCGCACATAACAACCAGCCATGTTACACACCAATTAACTTGACACGATACCAACCGATCCAAAGCTAAACACTCGTTCCAATTACAAGTGACACGGATCTGTCGATCGTGCCGCAAATTGGGGAGGTCAGTTGAAACCGATTGGTAACTCTGTCGAGCAAAAATTAGTGTGACACAGACACCACTAAGTGTACGACCAAGATTCGGTATGTGAATATTCAGCAATAAAAACTTACTGAACTTGAATACAGTGCGGTAGGTACGTTGAGCACGGTAATAAAATAAGACTACATAGAATAACTACGCGGACTATATGGTTAACTAGACAAACATAGACGTTCGGTGGCATCAACATATATTTTGAATATAATATCGGCGGGAACACAGTAGGTCTTCGAAGGTTATCAATGGATTATTGGAGCGCTCATCCCACTACCTTGGTTTTATTGCAAAACACCATGAGTCCAACCATGAACATGTCCCAGTTCACGTTTGGCGTCGACTATCGGATGGTCCGATGTAAACCAAGCGGAAAGGTAAGTCTGCCGCGTATCCCTCGGGTTTCTTTAGAGGTGTTATGCGTGCTAACCCCGCAGACGTCCATTATGTTAAAGCCCACACCCTGGAGTATTGATCGCTTTAACGCGCGCAAAGGCAACCAGTTGGTTGATGCCCGTATAAGTCTCACCACCGCAACGCACAGTAGCGAAGAGACACAAGCGCGACTACTGGTAATTGATCGCGAAAAGACCCATGCGTCGCGGTTAATTAATCAGGCAATCGCCGGATCTTGGATTGGGTACGCCAATGCGATGGGCTTGGTCTATCGTGAAAAGAACTCACACGAGACCCGCAAGATTATCACTATGCGGGACCTACGTCTAGCCTTTCAAGACATGAATGACGAAAAATGCATCGCTGCAGTATATTTTCTAACAGGGTTTACACGTGACGTCTTGCACCCACAGGTGCTATATGGAAGCACACATCAAGTCGCGGTGGAGGATTATGTTATGGACACGCTTAATGCAACATTTGAGACAAAGCGATCCGAAATGAAACCAGGACACAAAACGTGTGTAAGTCAACTATACAGTCAACTGTACAACAGCAAGCACCAAAAATTGAAAAAACAGTTACTTCCTCAAAACGTATCTGTGGCGGTGGAGGGCAATGGATACGTTACCCCTTCCCACTGGAAACGTCCCAAAACGCATTATTTTGTACACAAAAAGACACAACTCCCTAGCGGGACATTACTCTCGGAAACGAATTTGGTAAGATAAATGCTTGGCTATTGTAACCGTGCTCATATGCGATGACTAACATATTTCGCAAACTACCTTATTTCTTCAGGTGGACATACGCGATGCTAAGTGGTACACTACTTGGAAGAGCGGGGTGGAATTAAAATTATACGCGTTTCAACACGCGCGGTCGCGAGCGGGTAGCCAAACACAATTTGTCGCGGCAACCCCAACACTACCGTGGGACAGTATTGGCGATATCCTACCTAGTGAAAATAAATGGGAAGAACTACACTAGGAAATGGAACCGTACACACCGTCTACCGACTCTGTCGGAATAGACACAGGAACGGCACACCGCCCAGCTGTGTGATTTTCCGGCATTCTCTACAGCGGTGTGCCGTGATTTCTTCTGCTCTGTTTTGCTACGACATATAGCTACTTAAGGTTATTTGTCCACACATTTTGTTCTTAAACGTTGATAGCACCTTCTTACCAATTGCAGCCCATCATCTCACTCTCGTCAATAATGCTTAAGCCAATGTCTCTGATGATACCATAATGGGCATCGTAGAGTAATGAAAGAGCCGTATGGCAAGGCAACAACTATTATATAATCCTATTTTTATACTGTAAATTTACCTAATCCTCATTTCCCCCTTTCTAGTTTCGCACCACCTGTGTATGACCTAGTAGGGGCTCTTGTTTTACTAGTGCTGCGGTGTACCTTATGTGATCAGCCCCAATGCCTGTGCTGACGACCGCCTGCTCTAGCCCAACCGCCTGCTCTAGCCCAACCGGCTCGTCGACTCCAATATAACAAATTCACCTTATCCCAACCCAACCCGAACGCGAATTCACAGACCTCTTTTGCCGCCTCTCTCGGAATGAAGTGAGAAAGCATTACGACGAAATGGGCATCCACATATTCCCTTTCCTCATTTGCATTGGTCCTCCAGGACCGCGGGTAGGGTCCCCCCACGTAGCCGCTATCATCAAAATGTGGCGCTATCATCTGGTTGAACAATCTTGGCATTGGTATGGGGTCTCCCCACGAGGCTCTACGATATTTCCTCTTGCGTTCGTCCCAAACGGTGTTTCCAATAAAAACCCTGATACGTTTCACCTCCCTTGTGTTTTGCTCCTCCCCAGTAGCCATGATGATTGTAATTCGTCACTTGTTCCTTTGTTTTCTCTTGATTTTTGCCGGCGTGCAGTATGACGAGGGTCGACGTTACTATCGATGTATCTGCTGCTGTCCCTCTTGTTCCCTACCCGCCTGTTGATTGTCCCCCGCAATCATCCCGTCCGGATCTTGTTTACTCGATATACGTATGTATACAGTACGGTAGGCATTTGTGTGTGTCCCCTGTAATTTCACCTAACTGGTATTCGCGTGTAGCCACAGTACTTTACTTATTTAGCCTACCTTGTCAACATTTTATTGTGTGTTGTCGACCACAATCTTAAATTATTCCTCTGTCGCCCGGTCCTCCCATCGTGCCGGTTTGTGTCACGTCAACCAACCGACGCATTATCGCAGCGCGCCGTTATGCATTCACTGCTTTCTGCCCGCCTTTCTTCCATACAATCTCTGTATGCGGCGTTGGTTTTCCCTCTGTGCATGTCTGACTTTTCGTTTTTTGTTTCCGCCACAACGCCACGATGTGTTGACCTCTGTCGTGGTGGGGTCGTTCGGCCGCATTACATTTTCCTGTCAATTTCTTGGGTCTCAACGGGGAGTCATTATTTTCGCCCCCCCCCCTGTTTATTAATAATAGAGTCATTGTTAAGTAAGAGGGTTCGAGTCCTATAGGACACGAACCGTTTTTTCCTTGGTACTTTATTTCTACACAAAACCTGTATGTAACTTCTACTCATGCTTGAGTACATTTCGAGCCTGCCTTGCCTAAGAGGGGGCCCACCAAAGGGTCCGTCTTAGGCAAGGCTGGCGTGCTATGTACCGAGAAGGCAGTACAAGCTACGTACTGAGGTTTTAGTAGCCAATTCGTACCTTACCAACAATCGTACGTACCTGGCTAAAAGGAGTGCTGCCTTATATCTTCTTGTGATGTACTAAACCTTCCACCACCCGCACATGTCAGACGCTCCCGCCTTCGCTGCCACGTGGTTTATTCCTTTTTGCTTTATCCCAACGTCATCTCATTAAAAAAATTCATCCGCAGGTCCTCTATTTTACGGACCGGGTTGACCTTTCAACCATCATCCAACGTACCGTCCGTGTTGTCCACTGGGTATCTTCCGTACTCCACAACAATCAGCCTGCCTGTTTTTCTCCTGGAATGTTGCATCCGATGTATGTTTAATCCCATGTTTGTAGACTTGTGCGGTGAAGGGGTGTCATGGAGAGCGTGACAACACGATGTCGACTCCATTCATTTCCGCGCCGCTGTGGATAGTCGAACGTTTTTGGTGGATGTCGGCCGGCAGAAATCCTATTGGTCAAGAACTGTTTTTACTATGGTACTCAGTTTCTACACAAAACCTGCATGTAGATTCTACTCATGCTTTAGTACATTTCGAGCGAGCCTTGCCTAAGAGGGGGCCCACCAAAGGGTCCGTCTTAGGCAAGGCTGGCGTTGTATCTACCGAAAAACCAGTGGAAGCTACGTACTTGTTTTTAAGTAGGCAATTTACACAGCCATGCTGCTTCATCTCCTTCTTATAAAACCGTGCATCACCCCCACACGTCAGACGGTCCCGCCATTGCCGCCACGTGGTGTTTTAATTTCAGCTGGTTCCCAACCGTCCCAGCCGCTGTTTGCTACTGATTTATCTGTTACTGTATTGTGAATGACAGTTGCTGCGCATTTTCCCCTAACTTTTCCGGTAACGCCACTTTCGTCATTCTACTGAATGGTCCTACAATTTCACCTCTGTAGATATCCTGCACCACTTTCTTGAGTTCTGTTTAAGCTTCTTCTGCATTCTACTATTTTGGCTACGAATCTACCCCCTGTTTTGGTGTACGCTTCTTTTGTATTCCGCCTATTTTCCGTGCACCACAGTGTTTTACACGACCACCATTGCTTTGCTATGGCCCCTCCTTGTGTTACTACTCAGTCACCAGCTGCTAATTTACCCTATGCCCTATCAATCATAAGTTCTATCCGGGACTCGTGTGTTGCCAAAGAGAGTGTGGATTCGGCTCTCCTTGAAAGCAATAATAGCTTTGGAGTATTGGCAAACACACCCTCCCTACGGAATATCCTAATGGCCTTGCCACCAGACACCATGCCAGCAGCCCAGATCGAATCTTCTTCAAACCATTGAGTGTACTTGCTCTAACATTGTTCAAAGAACAGTTGGTACAACAGTCCATGTTAGTAATAGTTGACCAATTATGAGACGATGTGTGCATTCGCAGGAATTGTAAGCAAGGCATGGATTGAGGTAATTGCCTCCTATGGTCCAGGATAAGTAAGGCGGTTGGAGATTCAAAAACATTCACTGATTGATACTGCATGAAAAACACCTGGTACGTACTTAACTACATCTATTTAATGATTTCCATGTGGCAGACACTCAGTTACTAACTTATCAATTTTGAAATTTGGTAACATGCCATGCCAGTGCTGCCGTGCACACGCACAACCACCAAAACAGTAACAGCCAAAGAAATTCTGGGTAATGTCTGTCATTGTTTTAGATATATTATCAATCCATTACAGAGAGAAGTAGGGATGAACCCAGCATATACACATGGTGCAGCATCCCTTGGCAGTGCAAGTATAATATCGGTTGTAGATTGCACCCCTAGCTCCCAATCAGTGAATTACTGTGTTTGCTAACCATTTACGTGTTTTGTGTATATACAGCGGCCATGGACCGTCAGCCACTTCGATCCACGGGGGGCTACAACCCTTGATTACATCAAGAAACACGCCTTTGGTTTACATCCTACTGCCGATGTGGAATACGATATAAAGATTGGCCTGCGTTTTGAAGCTAGCGAGATGGACAAGCAAGCTGTCATTCAGAAATTCAGGATCACATTGAATGATCATTACAAATTGACCAGTTCAATATGTAATTTGACATATATGTGCAAGGGAGGCGTGGTGCCAACCCTGGCCTTCAACCAGAAGACCGTGAGCATAAGCTTTGCTCAGGATGATTCACCACTAAATATCATGAGGATCGCATGGATCTGCTACCACAGTTTGAACGAGACCTACATTCGAGCACACAATATCAACCTCGCAGGATGGTCCGAAGCTAAGATAATGACAAAAATGAAAGTACACTATTGCAACAGAAGCAGTTTGGAAAAGCCCAAGTCCCCGTGTGTGTGGCAGGTTATTTCAAATGAGATCAACCATTCCCGTTGTCGGATCATGGAACGAAATAAAGTAACCCACCATACCAAGCTTTCATTGAAACTACCAGCAGGTGCTCAAGAAGGAAGGAGAAAACAGAGGAGGGCTAACAAAAGTATTTTCTATGTGAAAAAAAGGGACGACAACAACTATTCTGAGGTAGGAAATCATGCACAAGAAGGAAGGAATGCGTTCATTGCACTAACATATCTCTACTCCTTGTGAGATAGGTCGACTACACCTACAATGAGCAATGGAATAAATGGAACCAAAACCTGTTGATGGAATTACTAAATAAGGAACAAAGAAATGCTGGAGGCTACGTACCTTCCAGATTGCCAACTATGATTGTTGCTCAGCAACACCAAATGATCGGAACAATTTCAGGACAGGACACAGTTCAAAGTAATAACGGTTCGCAGGTAAGTTCCTTAAGGGGAACTGATGGTACAGAAGGTAGTTCGTGGAATGATGCAGTACGGCATTCAAATCACTGTCAGGTGTCTGACTTCAATTACCAAAATGGAACCAATGCAAGGGTAACTACACCTTCCACGTTTAACACAAATGAAGATCAGCATCAAATGCCACAGCGTATGGTAGTCCAAGATTGGATCAACGACTCAGAGTATGTGAACACAGCTAAGACACAAGACCCTCAAAATAAAAGTGGTAGGCGGGAGGAAAGCGAGGAACAAGGGGTGAGTCACAGGAAGAAATCGATAACAAACACATTGCATACACTAACATCCATTGGACCAGGAGGAGGACGATTATGAATTGGACTTTACGTCAACGGATATAGTCCAGCTGTTAAATATCACACCGTTTGATGAAACGTTGTGTTCTGAACAACATTCGAAAGTGACCGACAAAGGAGTTCCAGAGAGATTGACCCAACAATCGGTAAGAAACGAGGATAACCAGTAGTGTGACAGCATGACGATGATGCTATCTAACCGAAGATTGGAAAAGGAGGTAAGGACGGATACAATGAATAATGGGAAAGTGACAGAAGAACGGACAAGAAGGGAAGGTATGATGACAGCGAAGATAGATGCAACAGGCGACGGAAGATACGGAAGGCACAATGCCTATGACGCTCAGGCAGATAGGGACGTGGCCAGATCTACGGCAAAGTCAAACAATAAGGTGGTAGCCCTGGCACAAATAGGTGCAAGGAAACGCAAAAGTGATCAGGCAGTGGGACGGGAAGACAAGGAGAACGATACTCCAGTCGCACCAACGAAACTATCCATTCCTACAGGGGGAGGGAAAAAAAGGAAACCAAGGAACCAAAAGGCCAGTAAGGTAACAGATATCTTGGAACCAAAGGAAACTGATGGGAAATCCCCAAATGTATCTGCCAAAAAGAAGACTACATCTCCAGGGTTGAAGGTAACAAAACGTGTCGAAAGAGAAAAAACAGATATGGAAAAAATTGCAAGCAGGAAATCAGGAGTGACAAAGGCATCCGACACATTTGGTTGCAGACACTTGGGAGTAAGGCAACTGCACAGCATGAACGTAAGTTGGTACAAGTCATTCATAAGGGAAGGGGAGTTTCTATATGGTAACAATTGTAAGGGAGAAACCTGCAACAACCTGCCAGCAAAGAATATTTTGTCGGAGCATGGGAAGGCTAAATCTGATGGAACGGTGTTGTATTATTGTGATGAGGGGTGCAAAGCAGTACATTCGAAGGACCCGATTGTACTGAAAGATTTGAAGTGTGACTTCTTTTTGTGCCGTCCGTGTTACTTCAGTAGGATTGAAAAACTGGAATGTAGTACTAGCAGTACGACACTTGGAGGGAGAAGAAGGTCGGGTAGAGTTAGATAGTTCATCATTATAATGATTAGAAACGTGAGTTGTATATGGAAAGGAAATCCACAATAAAACTAGACCGAAACTGAATCAAATGACAATGAAAGTGCTTGGAGCAGGGCCAATAGGAATGAAGTAAGGGAACCAATCAAATCATGTAAATACTTGGAGCAGGGCCAATAAGAATGAAGTAAGCGAACCAATCAAATCATGAAAATGCTCGGAGCTGGACCAATAGAAATGAGGTTAGGGAACCAATCGAATCATGGAGAATGAAACAATAGGTGACGTCATATTGGTCGGAGTAGCAACAAATCAAAGGGGGGTAAAGAAGATACAGTTAATGGGGGTGGGGAGAGGGTGAATGGACGGGGGATATGGCTGCGGCACACCGTCGTGCGATGTACACACATATGAGTGGTGTCGTACGACACAGAAACCGGCAGATCGGTACCCAATGTGTGGGGCGTGGAACAAAAAAACCGGCAGAGTGCTACAGCGGTGTGCCAGATTTACTCCCTACGATAGAAGGAGGGGCGGTGTGACCGTAAAAATGGTGTGCGACATGGGGGCATCCGAAATGGTTAGTAATTAGAGGACAAAAGAAGGGGGGACGGTGTGTACGAAAATAACGCACCGTATCGGCACAGGTGGTAGACGGTGTGTACGGTTCCATTTCCTAGTGTAGTGTCTAGTACTAGTCCTACGTATGCTGTGCTACTACAACATTTACACTTACATTACCCTGCTGGAAAAAATCACGTTGCCGACCATTTTGTGGACGGAATTAAAATGAAAGACACGGTAGACGTCTTCGTGATGGATGGTACGTACTGTACCGGTACCTATGGCAATGCCGAAAGGTTTGAAGTACGCGGTACCGTACGCGTAGGTGA
>OOFW01000102.1_pt1 | contig 12020 bp, 12 predicted proteins | sample 1670271 | NCBI WGS metagenome assembly OOFW01 (sample SAMEA98137918, study PRJEB22522) | marine metagenome | biome: marine biome; feature: marine water body; material: sea ice | place: Arctic Ocean | collected 07-Sep-2015 | depth 1.32 m
ATATCAAACCAGAAAAATTTGATTCTCAATGGATTAGGACTGAACAGTTTACTCCAATGTATCTACTGGATCTTGCGATGAAAGGTATTACCGGTCGTGGCATATTTAAAGTAACTGTAGATAAAAATGGTAAAACAGATAACGTTGAACTAATTCGTTCAATACCCAAAAAAGTTATCTATAAACCTGCCAAAAAAGTTATAAAAAAATGGAAATGGCAAAATATTTCTGGTCAACCTAATGCTACTGAAGAAAAACTTATTAGGTTAGATTTTTGTATGGGTGGTAAAACAGAAACCGAAGCAAAAGCGATATGTGCAGAGCAAGCAAAGTTAGAGTGTAGTGTATAAGCTCACTTAATCTGTTCAAGCGGGACAAATAACAGTTGGCTTTTGCTCGTCCCTCGTTTATTTTAGCCAACTACAATTTACCCCTTAACAGGCCGTTAATGTCTGCTATGTAGCATAGCCCTATCAGAAACCGAATGTCTCCAATGACGGCCGATCGCTCTAAGCCGACTGTTGCCTGAGTGCCATTAGCAGACAGAGCAAGCTCACAAGTTGATAACTTTAATTGGCTATAAAGCAAGCTGTTATAAGGTAATATCAAATCTTTAAAATATTGTCCCCAACCTAAGGTGTCGTGCAAATTATGAGCGAAAATGCAGAGGAAATAAAAAGTACCTACTTTAAAGTTGTCACGAAGGGCATAGAAGAGAGTAGGGAAGAAATATCTAATGATGAGTACGACCAGTTAATCAATGCTAAGGAAATATTACACAATGCATAAAAATTGGAGCAGGCTCTATTATTACCAATCGAAAACTTAATTGGATTTGAAAAAGAAGTCGTAGGCACAATTGTCGATATTATTTATTCAGGTGTTGGTAGAAACTATCATGAATCGAGCAAAGCTCAAATGATGTTTCAACGCCACCTTTCTAACATCATACTTAAATCAGAATTATTTTTAGACAAAGGAAAAGGTTACTACTGGCGGATGTTTGGCGCAGGATTGTCAAAGCCCGAACAAAAACAAAAGAAGTAGGAATTTAATACGTTAACTAATAAAGCCTTCGATGAGAGTCCAGCCTACAGGGTATGTGATGCTTTAATTAATTATCTGAAACACAATGACTTAGCAATTCATGGAACATCGAGCGGCCATCAATGGGACAAGGAGCGAAAACATTTATCCTTTCGATTAAATGCCTACATAACCAAATCAGAACTTATTAAAAATGATGCTCGATTTAGAAAACTTGATGAAAATGGCTGGCTATCTCAACTGTCAGAAAAAATGGAAGTGTTACCCCTAGTAAAAGAATACATATCACTATTACATAGCTTACTTTGTACTTTACGAGAAAATGCCTCACATAATCTCGAAAGCTCTAGCAAGCTACTAGAAAATTCATTACCTGCTGAAGAAAACTCAATTGTAGAGGTCCAAAAAATCAGGAACAATGAAGTAATCGAGAAGTACTACTTATTACTGGAATGGGAAGATGTTCGCAGGGCATTGGTAAATAAATATACAAATTTAATTAAATTACAAGCTAGGTATGTAGGGCATGAATACAATCTAAAACAATAATATTCATAATTATATGACAGGCAACTGATAATCTTTATTATTGCCGTCAGTCAAGTTTGATTAATCGTATGATGATTTTGCGCTCAATATAGTCTGATAGTTCGAATTCCCTAAAGACCGCTATAGGTCGTTAGTTGCCCTTTCTTAGACTAGAGTTAAGTGTCTATTATGTGCTCAGAACTGCCGTTAATAAACTAGAAACCAATGTTAGCAATGGGCACATTTCTGAATGACGCTCTAGTTGCGCCTAACAATGCTAAAAAACCTAAAGTAGACCCAAGGGAACTCTCTGTTTATAACGACCCAATTGTTATAGTTAACCAAGCATGCGTTTAGCTTGTTCAACAATAAGCTCCAAAGAGGGTAACACTTCATAACTGGCTGACCCCAGTGGGATAAAGCTATCGTGGGCTGTAAGGCGTTCAATTTTTCGACTTGAATAATCAATATCATGTTCAATCAACAGGGTGACTAAGGCTTCGCTAATGGAACCCGTCTTGCGACACTCATCCACTATCAGCACATTTTTAATCTCGCCAATAGCCGCAACGATGGCACTTTCGTCTAAAGGAGCAAGCCATCGTAAGTCAATTACGGTGCAATGAATATCTGACTCGCCGAGCACCTTTTCAGCTTGGCGACTCAAATAATAACCGTTGCCATAACTGATGATACACACGTCTTTACCCTTGCCAAAACATCCGAGCTGGCCTGTTTTAATCGCTTTAGCTTCACTTGGTTGGGCATAGTCAAATGACCAAAGTGAGTCACCTTCTTGATGTAAATCTTTTTTCATATACAGCGCTATAGGCTCAATAAAAATTACCACACGTTGCTCTTCTTGGGCCAACCTGACCGATTCTCTGAGCATTTCGACTGCATCGGCACCGTTTGAAGGGCAGGCAATGATCAACCCAGGAATATCACGAAATACTGCAAAGGAGTTGTCGTTGTGAAAATGCCCACCAAAACCCCGTTGGTAAGCTAAGCCTGCAACTCTTATTACCATCGGATTAGTGAATTGCCCATTAGAAAAGAATGACAATGTGGCTGCTTCACCTCTTATTTGGTCTTCAGCATTATGCACGTAAGCTAAAAATTGAATTTCTGGCATGGGTAAAAATCCATTATGGGCTAAGCCTATTGCCATGCCCAAAATGGACTGTTCATCCAGTAACGTATTGATGATCCTTTGCGGCCCGAACTTGTCTGCTAATTTATTGGTGACGTTATATACCCCGCCTTTTTTACCAATATCTTCACCACACATCACAATATTCTGCTGCTGTGCCATTAAGTCGATCATGGTCCAATTTAGTAATTTTGCGAGGTGTTGTTTCTTAGGAAAGTTGTGTTTTTCATGGCTAAATAATTCGTCGCGTTGGTCTTTAGTGACTTTACTGAGATACACCTTATCTAATTTAGGCGGGATAATGCTGTGTTTGATTTTTTCAGCGCAGGTCAGCTTGGGTTTAGTGATCACTTGTTGACTGATGGTTTCAACTGTTTCTTGTATGTCTTTGTATAAGTCGATAATTTGCTGCTGTTTGAGGCAGTTATGCTTTAGCAACAGAGCGGCACTAAACAACAACGGATCGTGTGCTTCAGTGTCTTCAATATATTCATTACTACGGTAAGTAAACTCAGAATCTGAACCTGCATGGCCGAGTAAACGGACGGTTCTCATATGTAAAAACACCGGCTTACGTTGTTTTCGGGCTATTTCTACCCCTTGTTGCGTTTTGTGATAAGTGTCGAGTAAATCTAGTCCGTCACATTGAATATAATGCAGCCCAGCTCTGTGTTCAAAGTTAGCCTGTACCCAACCTTTAGGTGTAGCGGTTGAGATACCAATGCCGTTATCTTCACATATAAATACTATTGGTATAGGCACTGACTGATACGCAGCCCAAGCAGCAGCGTTAATTGCACCTTGTGCTGTGGAGTGATTAGACGAGGCATCACCAAAATTACATACCACTACCCCGTCTTTTGCCAATACGTTGTCTACCGTTACTTTGCGTGACAGACTAATACTAAACGCGGTGCCTACGGCTTTAGGTAAGTGTGATGCAATGGTGCTAGTTTGAGGTGGAATAAATAGGCTTTTACTGCCCAATACTTTGTGCCTACCGCCAGAAATAGGATCATCAGAAGATGCAGCAAAACTCAGTAACATATCGTACAAAGGGGTTTGCCCTGGTACTTGCTTGGACCGCTGTATAACAAAAGCGCCACTTCTGTAATGTAAAAAGGCCATATCATTTGGTTTAAAAGCCAAGGCGCAAGCAGCGTTACCTTCATGTCCGGCACTGCCAATCGTATAAAAGCTCTGCCCTTGTTTTTGCATCACTCGTGACTGAAAGTCTAGGTGACGACTCATCACCTGTGACTCGAAAAGGTCTATCAATTGTGTATTCGATAAACCTACATCAACAGGTGTGAACGAGGAATTGACTAGAGGTAAAGAATCAGTCTCTATCGCCTCAATAATTTGCTGTTTAACTTTAAGATTACGATCTTGTATCAATGCCGTTGCGCCTTAAATCTCTTATTTTCTTAAATGCCTAAATTTCTTAAAATTGTATCAATCTAAGGCTAATAAAATGCCTGTATGCCAGTTTGTGCGCGACCTAAAATTAGCGCGTGCACATCATGTGTACCTTCATAAGTATTCACGGCTTCGAGATTCATCACATGGCGAATAACATGATATTCGTCAGACACACCGTTGCCGCCGTGCATATCACGTGCTACACGGGCAATATCTAGGGCTTTACCACAAGAGTTACGTTTTATTAGCGAGATAGCTTCTGGGGCAAGTTGGTTACTGTCCATCAATCTGCCAGCTTGTATACAGGCCATCAAACCCACTGTGATATCGGTTTGCATGTCTGCTAATTTTTTCTGGATAAGCTGTGTTGCGGCAAGAGGGCGACCAAATTGTTGTCTATCGAGGCAATACTGGCGAGCTGCATGCCAGCAAAACTCAGCGGCACCAAGTGAACCCCACGCTATGCCATAACGCGCTTTGTTAAGACAACCAAACGGGCCTTTTAAGCCAGATACATTAGGCAGTAAGTTAGCCTCGGGCACCCAAACATTGTCCATGACAATTTCGCCAGTAATAGAGGCTCTTAGTGAAAACTTGCCTTCAATCTTTGGCGCGCTGAGTCCTGGCATCTCTTTTTCGAGAATAAACCCACGTATTTCACCCTCTAGCTTGCCCCAAACCACAAATATATCTGCGATAGGTGAGTTGGTGATCCACATCTTGGCACCGGTTAATCTATATCCGCCATTTTCTGCCACGGCTCTTGTGGTCATACTGGCAGGATCAGAGCCTGAGTCTGGCTCGGTTAAACCAAAACAACCTACCCATTCGCCAGTGGCCAACTTAGGTAAATATTTTTGTCTTTGCTGTTCACTTCCATAAGCATGGATGGGGTGCATAACTAAGGACGATTGCACACTCATCGCACTTCGATAACCACTGTCTACACGCTCAACTTCTCGGGCAATAAGACCATACACAACATGATTAACATTTGCGCAGCCATATTCCTCAGGTAATGTTGATCCCAGCATACCTAATTCGCCAAGCTCATTCATTATCTCGCGGTCGAATCGTTCATGGCGATTAGCTTCTAGAATACGCGGCATCAGTTTGTCCTGACAATACTGATGTGCGCTATCGCGCATCATGCGTTCTTCTTCAGATAACATAGAATCGAGATTGAGTGGATCTTGCCAATTAAAACTGGCGCGATTACTAGAAAGATTGCTGGACATGGAAATACCTCATTTTTAAGTATTCAAATCATAAGCATTATTTAGCTAAAGGAATAATATTAATAATCTTTATTTGCTATAGTTTTTGTCTATACCTGATATAAGGGCTTACAAGTTGGACTTACGTGCATTAGAGTATTTTGTCAGTATCTACGAAACGGGTAGTTTAAGCGCGGCTTCAAAGAAAAAATTTGTCGCCCAGCCTTCCATTTCGTCCTCGTTGAAACAATTAGAACAAAGCCTTTCAACCAGCTTATTTATTCGCCATGCAAGGGGCGTGCAGGCAACTCATGCAGGGGAACAGCTTTATCCTCTAGCCAAACAAATATTAGGACAAGCTGGCGCTATTCGAGATGCCTTTAGAACAGACACCACAAAAACACCTTTTAGGTTAGGGCTGATAAAAGGTCTAGGCGTAGCCCGAATGAGTAACCTGCTAGGCAGATTTACCCGTTCAGTTGACTCATTAGAGCTCACCTTGGTGTCTCAAAATGAACCATGCCAAGCAAGGATCATTAGCCGTGATTTACTGTTAGAAAACGAACAGTTTGTGCCTATGTGGCAGGAGGAATACCAATTGGCTATTCCACTTAATCATGTATTAGCTTTAACAGACAGTATCAATATTACAGATTTACAGGGTTTGGCTTTTGTACAACGCAGTCCTTGCGAAGGTTGGATGTATTTGGAACAAGCACTTAATAATGCCAAAGTCAGACTAGATACAAGAGCAAGAATACAGACCATCGAATATGCCTTAGGCTTAGTTAAAGCAGGTTTAGGTTGTGCCTTTATTCCGGTATATGACGATATTATCAAAGATCATGACATTCACTTTAAACCGATAAAAGACTTGTCGATTTCACGAGAAATTGGTTTAAGTTATACCCATGAGTCCGAGACAGTTAAGGTGTTGCAAGTCTTAGTGGGCTCTAGGGATCATAATTGAATTCGTGCTGTTTTTGCTCTTTGGTGCGAACTGCGGTTATAGCCAAAAAGGTGTTCCATTTGCTGGTTCGTCACTTTACTGGCTGCTCAAACATAATGGGCTTGTATGTTGCTGCGCTAAATTACTTTTTAGCGCAGCAACATATGAAAAAATACCAATGTTTTAATATTAATAAAATCAGGGAGGATGATCAGCAATTCTTGCCTTCACATGCCATCCTGATAAACAATTCGTTGTGTATTTTCCATACACCATGGGTTTTGCGCCTTGGGGCTGTATAGCGCCCACTATCTTGTTTCATCAATAGTTTCTTCGCCAACCCAAGTGCTATTTTCAATCGCCAGAGGCCTAATATTACTGATGTAAATATCTTCTGGCGTGCGCACATATTTAACATCAGCATAGCTATCAAACATCTCCTTAAGTGACTTCGTTTCAACAGTCAAAGAAGGGACTTTTTTACCACTACCATATGTGATGATGTAATCAGTATCGAAAAAGCTCACAAACGTCTCTACATCACGGCCTGCCATTGCAGCATTGGATAACTGTCGCTGTGCTTCGATCGCCTTTTTGTCATTCACATCATCAGCCGTGGCGTGGGAAACTGAAAAAGTCATACCTAAAATCAAGGTGAAAAGTGTTATAAAGCGCATCTTAAATTCCTATTATTTTAGTGTTGTTAACTATATAAACTATTGGGATCAGAGCCTGAGGTATTCCAACAAATAATTCAGATAATTCAAATAAAACAATAAGCATGTAATTTAATGTTTCAGGTAACGTTAATCACAATTGGTAATCCGATCATTCGCCAAAACTCAAAGAGCATTTATGCCATGAACGTAAACACCATGTTGAACAACACCCTGTCACTTGTTACCTCAAATATGTACAAAACTCGGCGGTTCGCTCTGTCCGTTTAGGTGCATAGTCTGCTAACAGGTAACTGTGCTAATCTCACTCTCAAATTTGTTATGTTAATCTTAAAATGTGAACATCAAGATGAAGGAATACAAACGTGATTCAATCGAACTATTACCCATTAAGAATATTATTAAGTCTGTTAGCTATAGTTAATTACCATACTTATGCCAACGATTCTTCAAAAATAACTGAATTGAAAACAGGGGTGATTTTAACAGATACATTACAATCAGAAGATACTCATTTTTATCAGCTTAAATTGTCTGAAAATCAATTTGTATTTGGGGATGCGGTGCAAATCGGTGTTGATTTGGAAGTGTCTATATTTAGCCCAGAAGGGGAAAATGTTGCTACTTTTGATGGGCCTTCTTCAGGGAGTGAAACGTTTCAATTTTCCAGTACAAAAGCTGGAAACTATCAAATAAGAATTACACCATTTGAAAAAGCCAATGGGGAATATTCAATACAGATTATTCATACTGAACAAGTGGCCACCACACCCATTGGAACAATAGAACAGTTGATGTCTATTTATAACAACAATACGCCAGGAGCAGTCATAGCAATAGTACAAAACGGTGAACTTGATTATGTTCAGGGCTATGGAATGGCTAACATTGAATACGATATTCCAAATACAAAATCTACGCCATATCATATGGCATCAGTATCTAAACAGTTTACAGCTTTTGCAATCGTCATGCTTGCTAATGAGGGCAAACTGTCACTTGATAAAGACATCCGTAATTACCTACCAGAATTACCTGTCTATGAGCATGAAATCACTGTTCGGCACCTATTAAATCATACTAGTGGATTGCGCGATCATTGGACATTATGGGCAATGAGTGGAGGTATGATGGATGACGTTATACGCCAAAGTGATTTACTGCGACTCATTAAAAGGCAACAAGAATTAAATTTTATACCGGGCGATGAGTTTTTATACAGCAATACAGGTTACCTATTATTATCAGAAATAGTCAGTTCAGTAACTGGTATAAAATTTGGCGATTGGATGAAAACTAATGTATTTAAACCTCTAGGAATGAATTCAACACAAATTTATGATGACCATGAACGAATAGTAAAAAACCGAGCCTATTCTTATAAGAACACAGAGAATGGTCTGGCTAAGTCAGTACTCAGTTATGCTAATTCAGGCGCCACCAGTTTATTTACTACAGCAGAAGATTTAGCTATTTGGTTGGGTAATTTTAAAACAGGGAAGGTAGGAGGATTAAATTCAATAAAACAGCTCCAAGAGCAAGGAATACTTAATGGTGGGGAAAAAATAAAGTATGCACTAGGAATTGGCGTTGATACTAATAATGGTTTAAGAAGACTATCTCATGGTGGTGCCGACGCTGGGTATAGAACCAACCTCAGTTATTATCCTGAGATTGATGCGGGAATAATTATACTTTCAAATTCCGCAAATTTCCAAGGACGCTTAATAAGTCAGGATATTTCAAATGCTTTTTTTGGTGAGCATATGAAACCAGCTCCAAAAGAAAAAGATGAAAGTGAAGTGGAGCCGTCCGAACAAGTGGTTAAAGAATTAAACAAGTGGGATCCTGATAAAGATGAGCTAAGCATCTATACAGGACGATATTATAGTGATGAATTAGAAACTTTTTATACAATATTTTTAGACGATAACAAATTGATGATTAAACATAGAAGACATGGCGAATTTAATCTTACAGCAAAACAAAAAGATGAATTTGCTTCAAGGGAATGGTACTTAGGTAACTTAAAATTTGTTCGTTCACCTAAAGGCGTTATAAAGTATTTATATATATCTAACGGAAGGATCCGGAATTTAATATTTAAGAAAGTTAATTGGAAGTAATATTGCCGTATCAGTCACTGCTTATCAATTTTAGTCGCCAAATAAGTTCCATTAAAAGATAACGAAGTGACGATAATGCGTTCCAGAATTAAACTCCGGATAGTCGCTTTTTTTTAATAAACGGGTATTTTAATAAGCAGGTATTTTGAAAAGTAGTTATACAAGTTAATAATTTTATAAAACTATTGGGGTAAGAACAACGTTAAATAACCGCTGTACTGCTACATTACCTTTAAGGGCCCATGTCTATTGATTGCGCCGAGCTGCTAGTCAAAAGAGGAAAACTGCTATTTTTTAGTACTTTTAAATATTTTGACTCATCATCATGCGTATTCGTTTTTCAGCACCGATACACTATTCTTATCCGCTGTTATTCAAAACAATGACTTAACGTTTGCCACGCCAAATAAGCGATTGCAGATTCAATTGAGATAAATCAACCTGACCCGCAATGATTTCATTACACAATTTGACTGCGAGTTTTGCTTGCGCGTGATTTAGGTGTTTGTATGCAGGACGCTCAATGCTGTTGTACCACACTCCTTGGCATACTGAATCAAGGACTATGCGTTGAAAACAATGATCGTTTTTTACCGGCCAATTATGGGTGGATTCGAGTGCCATTTTTGGCATGACTTCTTTTGTCATAATCAGGTACTGATCTATCAACATTTGTATATTCATTTCACAAATAATCCTTCTAAAGACCCCACTGCTTGGCGGTATATAACACTATAAATAATAAATATGGCGGCAGACCCTCAAGAGCACGAAAGGAGTATAAAAAGAGCACGAAAAGAATATAAAAAGAATATAAAAAGAGTATAGAAAGAGCATGATTATTTTAGCTCTGGGTTCGATAAAACTGCCGCGCGGCATCAATCTGTTCACATAAGATCAGCACTTCATCCAACATACGAGTGGTCATACGATGGATTTTGTCGGCATTAGGATGAAAGATAAAATTATTCTTTACTGCTGGAATATGTTGCCACTTTGGCCAATTCAGACTGTCGGGGCTGTCTGCACTGTCTGCACTATGTTGACTTGGCTGTATAACAACTTGCGGTAAGGTCACTAATACTTGTTCGAGTCCAATTGAGGGGTAGTCGTCTTTGGCATTCGAAAAGGGGTTAGTGGCTCCACACAGTTCAATTTGTTGTTGTGGCCAGGCTTTGTTTGCGACTGTGCGTAAAGGGCGCGACCATAATTCATAAAATACACTGACTTTGCTTAGGTTAGCGTATGTCTGCTTAATTTTTTGTAGCTTTGCCAGATACTGTTCTGCTATCAAATTAGCTGCTGCTTCTCGACCTGTAATTTTGCCCAACATAGTTAATTCTTTGGCCACATCGTCTAAGGTTTGTGGGTCGGAATAAACCACCTTTAGTTGATATTTTTCCAGTCGTGCTAAGTCATCTGTTGGATTACCCGTTTTCCAAGCAATGATCACGTCAGGTTTAAGTTGAATGATTTTTTCGATTTGTAGGCGGGCATAATTGCCTACCCTCAAAATATCTTCAGCGGATTTCGGGTAGTCGGCATGGGCGGTGGTGCCAATGATCTGGTCACCTGCGCCTATTGCATACAATGACTCAACTATGTGGGGTGCAAGGGCAATGATCCGTAGCTTTTGCAGTGTGTCATCACTGTCTATTTTGGCCTGTGATTGACTGGCGTATAGCCCAATCAATCCGAATAACAATAAACCTATAAAGCGGCTTGTTATTACGCTCACCAATCAATGCCTTTTTGTGCTTTGATGCCATTGTCGAATGCATGTTTGATGGGTCTTACTTCGCTGACCGTATCAGCGATTTCAATAATCGAACGATGGCAAGCGCGTCCTGTAATCACTACGTGCTGATCTTTTGGCCTAGCGGTTAACGCAGCCATTACTTCGTCTAAGTCGATATATTTATAGGTGATCATATAGGTGATTTCATCTAGCAGAACGACATCAATTGATGGGTCTTGCAGTAATTTCTTACTGTGTTCCCAAGCCGCCTGAGCAGCGATTTTATCAGTGTCTTTGTTTTGAGTTTCCCAAGTGAAACCCGTGCCCATGACATGAAATTCAACGCCGTTTTTTTCTAATAAATTACGTTCGCCGCACTCCCAGCCACCTTTAACATATTGCACCACTGAGGCTTTTAAATCGTGTCCGACCGCTCGGGCAATAGTGCCAAAACCTGAAGTGGATTTTCCCTTACCGTTGCCAGTTAAAACCAGTAGTAGTCCCTTATCTTCTTGGGCAGCGGCAATACGTTCGTCTACTTTGGCTTTTTGTTCTTGCATACGTGTTTTGTGACGGGTGTTGTCTTTTTCATCAGTCATGTTGTTTACTCTTTGTCAGTTAATTTGTCAGTTAATTTGTCAGTTAATTTGTCAGTTAATTTATCTGTTAATAAATTGAAGGGCTTATAAATATTTGTATTTTCTATCAGTCGTAACGTGTTGTATAGGCATCGGCTAGACTGTTTAATTCATTGTTTATTAACTGCGTCTTTGGTTCATCACCATTAGAAAAAACACACTGCCAATAGCAGCGGTGATGATGCCTATAGGGATTTCTTGGTTGGGTAGGGCCACACGCGCTAACACATCGACCCACACCATAAAACACCCTCCGAGTAACACACAGCCGATAGTGACAATACGGCTAGTCACGCCAAGCCATGTTCTAACAATATGCGGGATCATCAAACCCACAAAACCTATGCCACCACAATAAGACACAATACAGGCAGTAAGTGCCGCACATATAGCTAAGGATAAAATCCGTAAACGGGTCACTTGTACACCTAATGTTTTAGCGTTTTCATCACCTAGTAACAAGGCGTCCATATGCCGCCCATAAAGTAACAATATGGCTACGCTGATCATCACCACAGGTAACAT
>OOFW01000103.1_pt1 | contig 12013 bp, 12 predicted proteins | sample 1670271 | NCBI WGS metagenome assembly OOFW01 (sample SAMEA98137918, study PRJEB22522) | marine metagenome | biome: marine biome; feature: marine water body; material: sea ice | place: Arctic Ocean | collected 07-Sep-2015 | depth 1.32 m
CTATGTGATTTCATCCTCTTATTCTCTATTAATCAATAAATCAATAAATCAATAAATCAATAAATTTTAATCCTGGCCTATCTTAACAAACAGCCTAGCAAACATAATGATCGAAAATGGAGTGTTAGTTGACTTGTCTATAAAAGCCATGCGATGACAAGTTGGTCTGAAAAACAAAGTGCTCTACTTCTTTAGGCTCATGATTGTTGTTATTTTTAAGGAGTTTAAACTTATGTTATCAATATCTTCCAGTATATCTCTGACTCGTCTTGAACGAAAAATGCGTGGTGCTAATAGTTATGCTGATTGGAAGCAAGCCGCGCTCCAACATGATTCAGTTTCTGGACTGGAAGCATGGAGACATAAAGAAGTATCAAATAGCTATGATCACCTAAACATTCGCACCAGAATCGATATTCTTAGAAGACTTAGACAGGAGAAGGATGATATTGGCTTACTCTTCGCACTAAATGAGGGTATCCATGGGAATCAGGGTGGCATGGGTAAACTTATCCTGCATAAACTCGCAAAATTTGGCACAAAGAGATTAATTGAAGAGTATGTTGATGAAATCGTCGACGCCCTTGACCACATTTCTACTATCCCGGAGTCTATGCAGATTAAAAGGGAGGATAAGCTGGATTTTTTTGAGCGTGCCAGCCGCTGTTTTGGGCGTTCAGCCTTAATGTTAAGTGGTGCAGGATCTTTGGGACATTTTCACCTTGGCGTTATAAAGACGTTAATCGAACACCAGTTGCTACCTAATGTCATTTCCGGATCAAGTGCCGGTTCAATATTTGCTGCAGTCCTTGGGACCTATACAGATGACGAACTAACCCTTGCTCTTGAAGGTGACATTCTGATTGACCCTTTACAACTAAGTAATATAGACACTGTGCAAAAACGAGTGGTGCGAGCTCAGGTGGACTCTGCTTCATTGAAAATGACATTGGAAGCCGTTATTCCAGATATCACTTTTCAGGAAGCATACGAAAAAACGGGCAGAATGATTAGCATTACTATCGCGCCCTCCGAAGAGCACCAGACTTCCAGATTGATGAATGCGGTCACTTCTCCTAATGTTTATATCAGAACTGCTGTGATGGCATCTTGTGCGGTACCTGGTGTTTTCTCGCCTGTTATGCTGATGGCTAAAAATGTCTATGGCGAGACCCAGCCATACTTGCCAGACCGTCGATGGGTAGACGGAGCAGTTACGGACGATCTGCCTAAAAAAAGGCTAGCAAGACTCTATGGTGTTAACCATTATATCGTTAGTCAGGCGAACCCGTTAGCGTTGGCAATTATTAAAGGTGAGCAATATATACCCATGCCCAAAAGTGCCAAAAAAATTATACGTTTATTATCCCATGAATTATTAAAGAGTGGTGAACAATTTAGTCGGCGTTATCTGCGTAGAATTCCGGATATTGGTAAAATCATGAATATTTTTTATTCCATTGTGGCACAAGATTACAAAGGTGACGTGAACATTGTTCCTAACTTTCATTTTGTCAAGCCTCAAAAACTCTTGGGGCAACTCACCTCAGATGAAATCAAAGAATTAGTGATACAAGGTGAACGTTCAACATGGCCACAATTGGAGCAGATAAGAATTTGTTCCAATATTAGTCACAAATTAGAACAGATTTTAGATCACCATGCAGACCACAACATTACGCTCTTTTACAAGGAGAATCGGCGCAAAGCAGTGCGACCAACATCCTAAAACTTATACCCCAACCACTAGCTGAAAGTTAATGTGGAGCAGTAAATTTCATGACTTTTACTTGCAACAAATCGGTTCATGAATTGATTTATCAACTATCTTTATTTAACCATAGCAACTGAAGTAAAGCCGTTTTCTAAGTCTGTGCTATAAATTACCTCCTTCAACTCAGTAATCCCTGGGCACAAATTGACGTAAGCAGTATTGCTACAGATGAAAAAGTAAGTTACCCATAGAATTATATCAACTTCAATTCTATGGGTAACTTCTTGGGTAACGTCTTCTAATAAAGATATTATCTAAATAATAAAAGTTAATTATCTGGGACTTAAATTCGCTCAACACTAGTAACTTTTTATATCCTGTTTTAATTACAATCATCCTCAAAAATACATGTGACTTGGATCCAAAATCATTAAAACCTTATTGCGGAGCTTATTAAAAATTACATCTATTTGATTATATAAGAAAATAATGGCGGATATTTTTTCTAACTTATTATAAAAAAAATTAAATTTCTTAGCCACCAGACAACAATAAAACATATAAATGGAATGTTTTTTAAACATTAATTTAATCGTTAATTAAGTGTAAAGCAGATTTAATTATTAATTACTTCAGGCAAGTTTTTAAACTCGATATTACACAGATTTTGTTGGATTCTTTAGTTAGTATGTTAGTAGAAATTTAAAAATGATCCCAACAATAAAGCCATGACTTAGGTATCCATGGCTTTACAAGAGGTTCTTAATGTAACTTATAAAGCAGCTTCAAGCTCAGGTAATATTTCAAATAAATCACCCACTAAACCATAATCAGCAACTTGGAATATAGGCGCTTCTTCGTCTTTGTTGATGGCAACGATGATTTTAGAGTCTTTCATTCCTGCTAAATGTTGAATGGCCCCAGAGATACCTACCGCAATATATAAGTTAGGTGCAACAATTTTACCTGTTTGACCTACTTGCATATCATTTGGAACAAAACCAGCGTCAACAGCAGCTCTTGAAGCACCCATTGCCGCACCAAGTTTATCAGCAATACCATCGAGTAATTTGAAGTTATCACCATTTTGCATACCACGACCACCAGAGATTATTATATCTGCCGCGGTCAATTCCGGTCTTTCAGACTCAGTTAATTCAGCAGAAACAAAAACAGATTTATCTAAAGCCTTCACCACTGTGCAGGCTTCAATTGGTGCTGAGTTACCTTCACCAGCTGCATCAAATGTAGCGGTCCTTACAGTAATAATTTTTATTTTATCAGAAGACTGCACCGTTGCAATTGCGTTACCTGCATAAATAGGTCGTAAAAAGGTATCAGCACTTTCAACTTTTATTATGTCAGAAATCTGCGCAACATCTAATAAGGCTGCGACTCTTGGCATGAAATTTTTGCCAGTAGTTGTAGCTGCCGCCATCACATGGCTAGCTCCTTTGCCTAGTTCAGTTACCAAATCAGCAATATTTTCAGCCATTTGCTGTGCATATTCAGCATTATCAGCCAATAATACTTTGCTTACACCGTCAATTTTAGCAGCTTGTGTTGCTATAGCTTCACATCCGAAACCTGCAACTAATAAATGTATTTCACCACCTATTTGTGATGCCGCGTGCATAAGTTTATGGGTTTCGGTTTTAAGTTCTTCGTTATCATGTTCTGCGTAAACTAAAATAGTCATTGGATCACCTTCGCTTCATTTTTAAGTTTTTCGACCAACTCAGCAACATTTGCCACTTTAATACCGCCTTTGCGTTGCGCAGGCGCCTCAACTTTTAAAACTTTCACACCTGATGTTAACTCAACACCGTAATCAGCAGCAGCCTTAACCACTAAAGGCTTGCGCTTAGCTTTCATAATGTTAGGTAAGGACGCGTAACGTGGCTCATTTAACCTTAGGTCAGTTGTTACAACTGCGGGTAAAGTCAGTTCAATAGTTTGTAAACCACCGTCAATTTCACGGGTGACTTTTATTTTGCCCGCATCGACTGAAACTTCAGATGCAAACGTACCTTGAGCCATACCTGTTAGTGCTGCTAACATTTGGCCTGTTTGATTATTATCTGAATCAATGGATTGTTTACCCAAAATAACTAAATCAGGGCGTTCTTCTTCAACCACTTTTTGCAGTAACTTGGCAATTTGTAACGAATCAAGCGTTAAGTCTGTATCAATTTGAATACCACGGTCAGCACCTAGTGCTAGAGAGGTGCGAATTTGCTCTTGACAGCTTTTATCACCAATAGAAACAACTACTATCTCAGTTGCAACGCCTTTTTCTTTTAAGCGTACAGCTTCTTCTACAGCAATTTCACAGAATGGATTAATTGACATTTTTGCATTGGTTAAATCAACAGCACTATTATCCGGTTTAACCCTGACTTTCACGTTGTAATCAATGGCACGTTTTACAGGCACAAGTATTTTCATTTTCACCTCTTTTTACAGGTAACAAGTTTATAATTTGAGTTAAATTGTAACCCAAATCTGGATGACAACAATTTACTTTGTGTTGACGTAGACGTCAACTATGATATCAATTTGTAATTGGTTGATACTATAAGGGGTTTAACACGTACTATATGTCATAGTATATGTGCTGGCTTGGTATTAAGATCACCTAGCTTTATTATTTTATAATAATTAAGTGGTTGTTTAACATGTGTTTTTAATGGTTTTATCAAAATATCAAATACCTCAAGTATTGTCTTTAGCGGTATTAATTTTGATCCTAATTGAAGCTTTACATGCTGTAAAAACATTCTTGTGCCGACTAAATTGTGGTTATGTATTAGGTTCATAACTATTTTTTTTATGAATAGTTGGATACATTTTTATGAATAGTAAGATGCATTTTTATGAATAAATAAATTTAAAAGAGGACAAAAAAGTGGAAAGAGAATCGATGGAGTTTGATGTTGTAATAGTCGGTGCTGGCCCTGCTGGTCTGTCAACTGCGTGTCGGTTGATGCAACTTGCACAGGAAAAAAACCAAGAATTAATGGTTTGTGTAGTTGAAAAAGGTTCTGAGGTAGGTGCACATATTTTATCTGGTGCAGTATTTGAAACACGGGCTTTAGACGAATTATTCCCTGATTGGAAGGAAAAAGGTGCGCCTCTCAATACTCCAGTTACTGCAGACGACATTTATTGGCTTAGTAATGAAAATAAAGGGATAAAAATCCCTAATTTAATGACACCAAAAACTATGCATAACGATGGAAATTATATCGTTAGCATGGCTAACGTATGTCGATGGTTAGCCGAACAAGCAGAGGCGTTAGGTGTTGAAATATTTCCCGGTTTTGCTGCATCGGAAGTCCTTTTTAATGAAGATGACAGTGTTGGTGGTGTAATAACTGGCGATATGGGCCTCGATGAAGAAGGCCAACCAAAAGACTCTTACATGCCCGGTATGGAATTAAAAGCAAAATATACTGTGTTTGCAGAAGGTTGCCGTGGGCACTTAGGTAAACAGCTCATTGAAAAGTATGAGTTAGATAAGGGACAATCTCCTCAACATTATGGCATTGGTTTTAAAGAAATTTGGGATATTGATCCCGCCAAACACCAAGAGGGTTTAGTTGTACATACGGCTGGATGGCCAATTACTGATGCAACAGGTGGCTCTTACCTCTACCATGCAGAAAATAACCAAGTATTAGTCGGGCTGATATTAGACTTGAACTACAGCAATACACACATAAGCCCTTTTGACGAATTCCAACGACTTAAACATCACCCTGTATTTAAACAATATCTTGAAGGTGGTAAGCGTGTGTCCTATGGTGCAAGAGCTCTTGCTAAAGGTGGCTTTAATTCTTTACCTAAAATGACTTTTCCAGGCGGTTTATTGCTAGGTTGTGATGCTGGCACCTTAAATTTTGCCAAAATAAAAGGTAATCATACTGCTATGAAGTCTGGGCTATTAGCCGCAGAATCATTGATGGAGGTGTTAAGTCAAACTGATGCGGCTCTATCACAAGAATTAACTAGTTATACTCAGAAATTTAAAGACTCTTGGTTGTATGATGAGTTATTTAGATCACGTAACTTTGGCCCTGCCCTGCATAAATTTGGTACGTTTTTGGGCGGTGCTTTCAACACTCTCGAACAAAACTGGTTTAAGGGCAATCTGCCTTTAACTTTTAAAGACGATATACCCGATCATGTTCAGCTTAAAAAAACTAAAGACTGTGCCAAAATTGATTACCCTAAACACGATGGTGTTTTGAGCTTTGACAAATTGACTTCTGTATTTTTATCCAATACTAACCATGAAGAAGGACAGCCATGTCACTTAAAATTAAAAGATAGCTCAGTACCTATCACCGTTAATTTGGCATTATATAATGAGCCTGCTCAGCGTTATTGCCCTGCAGGGGTGTACGAAATAATCGAAACTGAGCAAGGTGAAAAGCAGCTCCAAATCAACAGCCAAAACTGTGTGCACTGCAAGGTATGTGATATTAAAGATCCTACTCAAAACATCATGTGGGTAGTACCTGAAGGTGCTGGTGGACCTAATTATCCAAATATGTAGTGTAAGGAACTGGTGAGGGGGATCTCACCTTTATTTCTGTTTAAGGATTTTTAAGTATTTTATGAGCTCAGTTAATTATCAAATACATTCAGACTGCCCAAATAAACCTTGGCTTATGCTGATCCACGGTTTATTTGGAAGTTTGGATAATTTATCAGCATTACGTAGACAATTTACTGAATTATATCAGGTGTTGTCGATAGATTTACCTGATCATGGAAAATCTGCTTTTACTCAGACCTTTAGTTTTGATCAGTACGCTAAACTTATTTTTGAATTGGTTCAAAGCCTTGAGATAGAAAAATTTAGCATAGTTGGACATTCTTTAGGTGGTAAAGTAGCAATGCAACTTGCTCTTAATCAGCATGAACTAATTAGTCACTTGATCGTATTGGATATTGCACCTGTTAAATATGCATCCCGTCACTCAAATGTGTTCCAAGGTTTAAACAATGTGGCGTTAACAGATGTTACAAGCCGTAAGGAAGCAGATTTAGCGCTGTCAAAATATATTGAAGAAAGTTCAACTAAACAATTTTTATTAAAAAGTTTGTATAACGAAAACAATATTTGGAAATGGCGCTTTAACTTAGAATTACTATTAAGAGACTATACAAAATTATCAGCAGCAATAACATCGGTACAACCCTATTTAGCTCCAGTGTTATTTATTAAGGGCGAGGATTCAGATTATTTACTGCCTGAACATAAAAAAGCGGTGGTTCAACTGTTCCCCAATAGTCAGTATAAGATGATAAGTGGCACAGGCCATTGGTTACATGCTGAGAAACCCGACTCGTGTGCCAAAATAATATTGGCATTTTTAATGAAATAAATAAGAGTGCTGTTACTCAGAGCAATTTTCATAGTAAGGACTCTATGCTAATATGCGCAAGATTTTAGGGAGCTGACCAAAGTACATGTTAAGTGAACATTATGAGCAAATAGAAGCAATAGGTTTAAACCTTGCGATGACAGGCCTATTTATATTAATGGTTTATGTTGTTCATGATGTGCTTAAAAAAAATAATGTACCGCTTATCGGTAAGATTGTTGTGTATTTTGTGCTGTTTTTAGGTGCCACTGGATTTATATTTAAGGGCATTATGCAATTGGTTATCGAAGGCTGATTTTTTAAGAATCTAACTTTGATTGAACTATATTGAATTTATATTTAAGTTGAGGAATAAGTAATCATGGCAAGTGTGGGACTATTTTTCGGCAGCGACACTGGCAATACAGAACATATTGCTAAGATGATCCAAAAAGAATTAGGCAAAAACCTAATAGACGTTAAAGACATAGCTAAAAGCAGCAAAGAAGATATTGCTGAATTTGACCTATTACTTTTCGGTATTCCGACTTGGTATTATGGTGAAGCACAATGTGACTGGGATGACTTTTTTCCCGAACTTGAACTTATTGATTTTCAAGATAAGTTAGTTGCCATTTTTGGTTGCGGTGACCAAGAAGATTATGCAGAATATTTCTTAGATGCTATGGGCATGGTAAGAGATATTGTTGAAGCTAAAGGTGCCGTTTTGGTAGGTCAATGGCCATCTGAAAGTTATGACTTTGAAGCGTCTAAAGGTATGGCCGATGAACACCATTTTGTCGGTTTAGGAATAGATGAAGACCGTCAACCTGAACTTACCGAACAACGAGTAAAAGGTTGGTGTAAACAAATTCACGACGAGCTTTGCTTGGCTGAGTTAGCTTAATAAGTTCATTTAGCTCAATACATTAAAAGGAGCAGAGGCTCCTTTTTTATTCTGAATTATAGTAAATAGCTTTTAAATTCAAATATCTACCCTATAATGACTTATCACTTTAATATGAAAGTAAAATAATGGATCAAAATAAAGAACTCAAGAAAGCAGGATTAAAAGTCACTCTGCCACGTTTAAAGATTTTAGAGATTCTACAACTTCCTGAAAATCAACATATTAGCGCTGAAGATGTATACAAAATTCTCATTGAAAATGATGAAGATATTGGCTTAGCAACGGTTTACAGAGTCCTCAATCAGTTTGATGATGCGGGGATTTTAAACCGCCATCACTTCGAAGGTGGTAAATCAGTTTTTGAAATCAGTCAAAAAAAACATCACGATCATCTAGTTTGTTTGAAATGTGGCAAAGTAATTGAGTTTGAAGATGACGTTATCGAAAAACGCCAAGAAGAAGTAGCCGTAAGACATAAGATGAAACTCACCCATCACAGTTTGTATCTTTATGGTACATGTGAAGTAGATTGCGACGAAGATTAGAGTTTAATGAAAAAGACGTCATAATCAAGACAGCCTTTTATCTACTCACTTAAAAAAACTTTATCGGCAAAGGGCGCAAGATATTAAAGGTATATGAGACTTTCAACCTGTATTTTAGATGCAACGGTCAGGAAGTTTATAGTTTGTACGTTCAAATATTCTTGTCTGCTCAGATACGTTACTACCAAAAGCAACTCCTCTCAAATTCATAAACTCTTTGGGAGTTGCACAGCGCACTAGCGAGATGATGTTAGGGGGGGTGTTATATCGTTGCTGCCTTAAATAATCTTAATTCTAAGTGACCTAACTTCGCACATCAGAGTGTAAATTTTAAATTGGCCAGTCGGATCCATATTTATATTTTTGTTACCCACGATTAACAACTCTTTTGTTTATCAACCAGAAAATAGCTAATAATTAGTTTTTTTGTTCTGTCTTACTGATTTTAGGAAACCCGTTACCAACATAAATTGCGCTGCATAGTAGGTGCTCATTATCCAGTAACTCTCAAATGGGAATGGATTAATGAATTTATTTATGGCGATAAATGAATCCGAGATAATAAACAACATTGCCCCCAATAATACCCAACGTATAGGTAAAGAAGACTGGACAGCCAGTAAACCCATTGCTGTAATAGTAATCAAGTAGGCTATCACAGGTAGTAGCAAATTTCCTAGGTTGGGTGTCAATAACCAAGCCATTGCCAACATATATATTATCAACACCACAGTTAAGAACCAACGTTTGTGAGCACTTTGCCAATAATGCCTTAATATTACAGCATAACTTAGCTGTGCTAATAAAAAAGCAGCGACTCCAAATAAAAATGCATCGAATGCCATTAACAAGTCACCAAAAGCACTAAATACCAACGCTAACAATAAAATAGGCCGAATATAGTTAGGTTCTGTATTTATGACTGCTAATACTAATAGAGCGATAGGAATAATTTTCATGAACCATAAAAATTCCACCTCATAATGTAGACCCAGCATATACAACAGCACAAAAAACAGATATGCAACACCTATGTTTTTAGACATATTCACTCACTCTAAGTGTTAACTGTCAGGTTTGATTATGAACTCTAGCTAACACTATGTAACCACAACCTGAACTGATACAAACAGATTAGGGAAATCGAACACCAGTGAACATCAAACCTTTTAACCTGATGAAAATAGGGTGACAAATACATGTTAGTTATTACCCAATAAATTAAACTTTAACTCGTCGATAAGTTTCCATGATTTCTACTCATAACAACCTTAAGTTATAGTTTAGCTCTTTTTATATTATCTAATAACCTAAGGTTTATATGAATTTTGCAGAATTCGCAAGATCTCGAAAAAGCGTTCGAGGTTTTAAAAATAAAGCTGTTTCTAAACAACTTGTCGACGCCGTAATAGAAACTGCGAAATGGGCACCATCTTCTTACAATACACAAACTTGGCGTGTGCATGCGGTTACAGGTGTTGTGCTTGATAAAATACGTGAGGACAATACTCAAAACACACTTGCTGGCAAGCCTCACGTTCGAGACTTCCCTTATAAAGAAGAATATGAAGGTATACACAGACAACGTCAAATTGACGTAGCAGTTCAACTTTTTGAAGTAATGGGCATAACTAGAGAAGATAAAGAAAAGCGTATGGAATGGATGATGAGGGGTTTTCGTCAGTTTGACGCACCAGTATCACTTGTTCTTACCTATGATAAATCGTTAGAGCCTGCTGGCATAACCCAATTTAGTTTGGGTTCTTTGGCTTATGGTATTGTACTCGCAGCCTGGGATCTTGGCTTAGGTTGTGTCATCAACGGACAGGGCATTATGCAATCGGATGTTGTGCATAAACATGCACAAATACCAGACAATGAGGCAATTATGATTTGTATTGCTTTAGGACACCCTGATGAAGACTTTGCAGCAAATGAAGTGCGTTCAGTCCGCGCCGACAATAAAGACTTTGTGAGTTATCACGGATTTTGAGGCTATGGGTAATTTTTACTAATAAAAAAAGAGAGCTCTAAGGCTCTCTTTTTTATTAATCAAACTCTAATTAAGCTTTTTCTATCTAAGGTTTAGTCGTTAATTTAGCTACTGCCGCAGTCAGTGCGTCAATTTTTTCATTTAGCTCTTCGATTTTACTGTCAGAGTCGGTCTTATTAAAGCCAAGTTTACTGCGAACTGATTCGATACGAGTCTCGATTTCAGTTTTAGCCACAACTTTACTTTGTACTTCTTTAACTTTAACTTTACCTTCAGTTTCAAGCTTTTCACCTTTGATGACTAGCTCATCAAATAATTTGTTTGAATCCGTAGAAATCGCTTCAAAACGTCCCTTAAATTCTTCATAACCTTTGCCATATGCCCCTAGGCCGGCTAACCAAACTTTACGTGCCATTTCTTCTGCAGTAGCGGCCTTTTCTTTTATCATTTCGATATTATTCATAATGTTGACTCCGTAAGTATTTAAAATTGTGTGTTGTTTCAATAGGAAGGAGTTTACGGAAGTAAATTAGAAATCACATACTAATAGAACAACACTATAAATATTTTTTTAATGTAATAAATTAGGATCGTAAATACGATATTTGATGAGCTTACTGAGAAAGCAATGCTTTTGTAACGTGCTCACGAAAAGCCATTGCTGCCGGAGAAATATGTTTACCTTTAGGTGATACCCAATACCAACTGTTTGGGATGGGGAAATCAACTACAGGTAATTCAATAAGATTACCGGGTGCCATATGTTTAAGTGCATGTCGACTAATTATCGCAATACCTAATCCAGCCATGACTGATTCTTTTATGGCTTCGTTACTTGCGATGGTAATCGGGTTTTGCATTTTTATACCTCTTTCCTTAAAAAACGCTTCGATTGCGTATCTTGTACCCGAACCATTTTCTCGCATCAACAAGCGTTCATTTAGTAGTTCACTCCACACAATGCCCTTTTTAGCTTTCAAAGGATGATCTTGTTTGGCAATAACAACAAGTGGATTTTTAGTTAAAAAATCAGTGGTAATGTCTAATTCTTTTGGCGGATTGCTGAATACGTAAACATCATCCATGTTTTGCTTTAAACGTTGAATAATTTCAGCACGATTACCTATTTGAAACTCAGGCTCAATATTAGGGAATTCTTGACAAAATTCGCCAAGCAAATTAGGAATTAAATATTTAGCTGTTGTGACAACGCTTATCCTTAGTCTTCCGACAGATAAGCCTGACCTTGCAGCCAAACACATTTCTAAGTTGTCCATCACATCAAACAAAGAACGAGTGGCAGCGAGAACCTCTTGACCTGTTTCCGTCAAATATAACTTTTTTGATACCAGTTCAAAAAGTTGGCAGCCTAATGCCTCGGCTAACTTGGAAATTTGCGTAGAAACTGTGGGCTGTGCTAAGTGCAATGCTTTAGCAGCAAGTGTGACACTAGAATATTCAGCCACTGTCATAAAT
>OOFW01000104.1_pt1 | contig 11954 bp, 12 predicted proteins | sample 1670271 | NCBI WGS metagenome assembly OOFW01 (sample SAMEA98137918, study PRJEB22522) | marine metagenome | biome: marine biome; feature: marine water body; material: sea ice | place: Arctic Ocean | collected 07-Sep-2015 | depth 1.32 m
AGCTGGCCCGACAACGCAAGCTTAGACAAAGCAAGACGATTGCTTTGGCCAATTAAGCAAAAATACGGTGAAGCACTTTCGTGGTCAGATTTAATGGTGTTAGCTGGCAATGTAGCGCTAGAAAATATGGGATTTGACACCTATGGATTCGCTGGTGGCAGGGCTGACGATTGGGAACCAGATCTAGTCTACTGGGGGCCTGAAATAGAAATGCTTGCCAGCGATAGAGAAGATAAAGACGGTGTGTTGCAACGTCCTCTTGGTGCAACGCACATGGGCCTTATTTATGTTAACCCAGAAGGACCTAGAGGTGTTCCCGATCCTATAGGGTCGGCAAAAAATATACGCTTGGCGTTTGCCAGAATGGCAATGAACGATGAAGAGACCCTTGCACTAATTGCCGGTGGACACACCTTTGGCAAAATGCATGGCGCCCACAAACCTGCTGATTGCTTGGAACCAGAACCCGCAGCTGCAGGCGTTGAAGAGCAAGGTTTAGGATGGAAAAATAACTGTGGCAAAGGACATTCACAAGATACCATTACCAGTGGTTTAGAAGGCGCATGGACACAAGCACCAACTCGCTGGACCTCATTGTACTTAAGTAACCTACTTAATTTTGAATGGAAACAAACCCGAAGCCCAGCAGGTGCGATTCAATGGATACCTACCGATGAGTCACTGCACGATATAGTGCCCGATGCACATATAGACGGAAAATTTAATGCGCCAGTAATGACCACTGCCGATTTGGCACTTAAGTTTGACCCCGAGTATCGTAAAATTGCAGAAAGGTTCTTAGCCGATCCTAAAGAGTATCAACTCGCATTTGCAAAAGCTTGGTATAAGCTTACGCACCGAGATATGGGACCCAGCAGAAACTTCTTAGGTAATGACGTGCCAAAAGATGTTTTCGTATGGCAAGACCCTATTAGCGAAGATACTAAATCGACAATTAATGACAAAGATGTTGCTAAGTTGAAAGATGACATTCTGGCGTCGGGATTAACAGTACCTGAATTAATTAGAGTTGCGTGGGGTTCTGCCGCTAGCTATCGCAATACCGATATGCGCGGCGGTGCCAATGGTGCTCGTATTGCACTAATGCCTCAAAAAGACTGGTCGGTGAATAACCCAGTTGAAGTTGAAAAGGTGTTGGCGGTATTAAAAGATATCCAAAAAGAAGCTACTAGTGGATTTTTTAATAGTGACAAAGTTTCGCTAGCAGACTTAATCGTTCTTGGCGGTGCAGCGGCAATTGAAAAAGCAGCAAAAGACGCTGGATTTGATATTAGCGTGCCTTTTGTTCCTGGCAGAGGTGATGCTGACCAAACGCAAACGGATACCAATAGCTTTGGTTTACTTAAACTTACGGCTGACGGTTTTAGAAATTACTTCAGTAGCGAAGAAAGTTATAAGTCACCAACTGAAATGTTAATTGATAAGGCCGATCAGCTAGGGCTTAGTGTATCCGAAATGACCGTTTTAGTAGGGGGTGTACGTTCACTTAATGCTAATCATAACGGTCTTATGCATGGTGTATTCACCGACAAACCGGGTACCTTAAATAACGATTTTTTCGTTAATTTACTTGATATGTCGACAGTCTGGAAAAAATCATCACAAGCTGGACTTTACGAAGGCCTTGACCGTAAAACCGGTGAACAGAAGTGGACGGCTACATCAGTTGACTTAATTTTTGGTTCAAATTCAGAGTTGCGCGCCGTTGCTGAAGTATATGCATACGACAATGCGAAGGCTAAATTTGCCCAAGACTTCGTTAGTGCGTGGGTTAAGGTAATGAACGCCGATAGATAGGATATTTCATACCATGGCGACTTGGTAAACAAGTCGTCTTTTATATCACTGCTAGCTAATATGTAGCTGTAGTTGGCGGTGTTTTTATATACAAGAGTTGTTTACTTACAATAACTTGCACCCTTTCCACAATACAGTTTTACATAGCTTTACAAGCGCGTATTGAACCTAAGGTAAATACCTCAACCTAGTTTAAGTAGTGCTCACGAATATGCGCCCAATGTTCAGTAAACTGTTGGGTAGGCCGGCGTTTAAATTGGCTGCGCACATATTGATTAATTTTACAGTCTACAAATCAAATTAGCATATTGGCTAGCAGTGCTTCGTCTACCACTGCGGCTTTGCCTTCGCGAAGCTTGCGCTCTCGTAGAATTTGCTTAATTTGTATTTCTAAGCGGTCAAACAGCTGAGCTATGCGGTCTCGCAGGCGCTCTTGTTCGCCCATAAGCGCATCGCCGTTTAAAATACGTGTTATGCCAGGGTTTTTTTCAGCAAAACCCAATATAAGATGCAATATAAGTTGGCAGCGAGTAGCAGTGTCTTTTTCTTCATTTATAATTTTATTGATCCGGGAGAATAAAGTTTCTTCAATGAATTCAATCAAACCCTCAAACATTCGTGCCTTACTTGGAAAATGACGATACAGAGCCGCTTCAGATACACCAACATGTGCAGCTAGTTTGGCTGTAGTGATACGTTGTCCTGGATTTGTTTGCAACATACTCGCCAGTGCTTGAAGGATTTGCGCTCGGCGATTTGGACGTTTTGTAGCTGGCATTGTGGATTCCTAGGCGAAAGTGGCGTCAGCCGTTAGTGTCTTCGTTATATCTTTGGGCTACTAGTCGCATTAACTGACTTGCTAATAATTGTTTATCGGCAACATCTAGCTTTTTTTCACCCTTTGACCAAAATACTGTTAGCGCATTCTGTTCACTATTAAAACCGATTGTACTATCAGATACATCGTTTGCAGCAATCATACTCAGTTTTTTACGCTGTAATTTGCTTAACGCATGCTCGCGCAGTTTTTGTGTCTCTGCCGCGAAACCTACAGTAAAAGGAGCATTATCTAGATGTGCCACATCACTAAGAATATCAGGGTTTTTAATAAAAGTAAGTGTTAACTCACTTTCAGATTTTTTAATTTTTTGATTGCTTTTTCGTTGTACTCGGTAATCGGCTACTGCAGCACATCCAATGAAAATATCGCAATTATGAATAGTTTGCATCACAGCTTCGTGCATTTGCTGTGCACTGGATACCGATAATGTGTGTATTTTTGCCGGTGGAAGCAAATTAACAGGGCCACTGATTAAGGTGACTGTTGCCCCTAGTTGTTGAGCCGCGATAGCTAAGGCGTAACCCATTTTTCCAGAACTATGGTTAGACAAGTAACGCACGGGGTCAATTTCTTCACGAGTGGGACCAGCAGTGATAGTAATTCGTTTTCCAGTCAACAATAATTCGATCGTTTCTTGTTCCAGTAAATCTGCGATATCTTGTGGCTCAAGCATGCGTCCTGGGCCAACATCGCCACAAGCTTGTTGCCCTTGAGCAGGGCCTAAAAACTGTATCTTACGTTGCTCTAATATTTTTAAATTAGCTTGTGTTGCATCTGCAAACCACATCTGCTGATTCATTGCTGGAGCTATAATTATGGGTGCTGGTGTTGCGAGGCACAACGTGGACAGTAAATCGTCTGCTAATCCATGCGTTAGCTTAGCTATAAAATTTGCTGTTGCAGGTGCAACTAATAATTTATCTGCCCAACGTGCTAGTTCAATATGACCCATGGCAGCTTCTGCATCTTTATTTAACAAATCGTCAGAAACCATGTTGCCTGAAACAGCCTGTAAAGCTAATGGACTGACAAACTCCTTAGCCGACTGGGTCATGACCACACGTACTTTCGCGCCTTTAGCAACAAGTTTACGCACTAAATCTGGGGTTTTATAGGCTGCAATGCCGCCAGTAATGCCTAGGATAATATTGATGTTTTTGAGTTGCATTGGCTCTTTTGGGTTTGTTGCTGGGCTCATAAAATACATTATTGGCTGGAATAGCATCTATTTGCTAGGCTTATTTTGAAGTTTGCACAGTATTAACGTCAAAACTGCAACTGATAATTAACATTAAGGCATGGATGCATGAAAATTACAGATTGGCCCAAATATGAACGTCCCAGGGAAAAGCTCTTAGCAAGAGGTGCTGATACACTTACTGACTCAGAACTTCTAGCCATCTTTCTGCGTACGGGTGTAAAAGGTTATAGTGCCATTGATATTGCTAGAAATCTACTCTCGGAATTTGGTAGTTTGCGAAGATTGCTAGGTGCTTCTGAACATGATTTTTGTCAGACAAAAGGTTTAGGTCAGGCTAAATTCGCTCAACTGCAAGCTTGTTTGGAAATGAGCCAACGATATATGGCTGAAACACTCGACAAAAGCGATGCATTTAACTCAGTAGAGCAAACTCAAGCATATCTAATCGCTAAATTAAGAGATGAACGACATGAAGTGTTTGCAATGTTATTACTCGACAGTCAACATCGACTCATAAAATATCGCCCAATGTTTCATGGCACTATTGATAGCGCATCTGTTTATCCACGTGTTTTAGTACAACAAGCATTACTAGATAATGCCGCGGCGGTAATACTCGCTCATAATCATCCTTCTGGTATCGCAGAGCCAAGCAAAGCCGACAAAAGTATAACCAAACGAATCATTGACGCCTTTAGTTTAATGGATATTAAAGTGCTTGATCACTTTGTGATTGGCGACGGAGTTGCGGTGTCGTTTGCGCAGAGAGGTTTGTTATGAATTAGTGGCTATTTTTAATAAACAGGGTCGTAGTGAGAAAATCAGCACCTCAATTTAGCTTGTTGTTCATTACTCCCAGATACAGTGAGATGATCATAGAACCTTTCAGTTAGATAGATAGAGGAATAGCGACACAGTATATATCAAGTATTAATATTTCATTAATCTGCATGTTTTAATATTATTTTTTAAACCTATTTGAACATCTTGCAAATAATCAAACTTAAATCTCTAAATTCAGTGATTTTACGCAAATACCATTTTGAGTCTTGACTTACAGTTAGGCTGCGTCGTTTTGATTTTTTATGCGGTACAAATTGAGTCTGTAGATGACATTAATGGCTTCAGAATGATTTGAAAACTCTTATTCTGGCTAAAAAATTGTACAATTATACAAGTCAGATGCATGTAATTATAAATATTTTAAAGTGTGATGATGCAGTTAGGTTGATTATTTAAGAGCTCAAACAGCGAATATTGGAAATGACAGAAAGTCTACATTGCCACAATAGTCTGATTGATAGGTGGAGAGACTTGCAGTATGCAGCGAAATCTTTTAAGAACTGACCTTACATTTTTACTGCAACAATAATCGTTCCGCTGTCCGGGCTAGAACATAAGTAAAACGGTTTGAGCATTTGACATTTTTATCATCAGGGAAGAGCTGCTAAATAATACCTACATATGGAAATTGTATTCAAATTCACCAAGATTAAACAACTTTGGCGTTATACTAGATTGGATAAATCCACTATCAAGTAAATGTTTTTTGAATCAATGGACAATGGAAATCGAAGAACCTATGATAGATACAGTCTAAAACCGGTGTGAAAATTATTAGTGTAGTTGGTGCTAAAATCAATTAAGGATGCCAATAGAGTTTGGTCGGTTTGAGGGTATTCAACATTGGTAGAAAAGTAATATTTAGGGATTTAGATTATAGCCTTATTCGTTCGAAATGAGCTTAAAAATAGTTAGTGATATTAAAATAAAGGCTATCGTAAAAAATCAAAAAAAAGTCAAATACTTATGTTGTAAAAACAAGCATTTTTCTATTTTAGAAACAAACAATAGACATCAATTTTAATTATGCGTAAGTAAATTTTTTTTTGAGGAAAACGCTACAAAGTCGAAAAAACAATGAATAGATAGCCTATTTGAGCTGTTAGGTACAAAAGAGTTGTTTTTCCGCACTTTATTCTTGAACTCACCCCTAGTTTACTGTATAAAATGCGCCCTCTTGTTAATAGCGTTAGCTGACACATAGATTGGTTAAAATTGATTGTGAATCAGAGCTAAATTTTTTTAGATTGTTTGGAGACAAAGGCCATGGCCAAAGTATGTCAAGTTACAGGCAAGCGTCCAGCGGTAGGTAATAACCGCTCTCACGCTAAAAATTCGACTCGTCGTCGTTTTTTGCCAAACCTTCAGTCCCACCGTTTTTGGGTTGAGAGTGAGAACCGTTTCGTGAAATTGCGTTTATCTGTTAAGGGTATGCGTATTATTGATAAAAAAGGCATTGATACAGTATTGTCTGATATGCGTGCCAACGGTTTCAAAGTTTAAGGATACAGATTATGCGCGAAAAAATTAAATTAGTGTCTAGTGCTGGTACAGGCTTCTATTACACTACAGATAAGAACAAACGTAATATGCCTGGCAAAATGGAGATCAAAAAGTTTGATCCTAAAATTCGTCAGCACGTTTTGTTTAAAGAAGCCAAAATCAAGTAAATTCATTGGTTTTGTCTCCAGAAAAACCCGGCTTTTGCCGGGTTTTTTGCGTTTACACCTTATGTCATAATCCCCTGTACTTATTTACTAGGTTTTTATTTTACATGATCAAGTTATCTCAAAGCGCTTGGAACAATGTCATTATTTTCAGTATGCTGTTACTGATTATGTTATTCAACTTCAGTAGTCATTTTTTAAATGAAGGCGGTAATGAAAATCTATCTTTGCCCAAACTTGTGCCTGCTAATATGATCATTACTACCATGATTTTCGAACAAGAAAAAGTAGAACGAATTGGACAAGGCTGGCGTACAATATCTGGAACATATAACAATGAGAAACTTGCAAGATTAGTCGAACATTGGAATAACGCAGAAATTAGACTTTTTGACCAAGCCCCTAGTTGGCAGTCGGCTAACTCAACAATACAAATATGGTTTGCGGGTCAAGCGTTGCCCATTGAGTATCAATTTATTCAACTAGGGGACAAAACCTTAGTGAAAATAGGCAAGCAGACATTCCAGCTAATCAGCCCCAGTTATCAAATGTTAGTTTTATCAGAGTAAAACATGCCTGAATTACCAGAAGTAGAAGTAAGTCGGTTGGGCATCAGCCCTCACCTTGAAAATCAAATTATTCAAACAATTATAGTACGTAAACGTCAATTACGTTGGCCTATTCCAGAGGATATACATCAAGCTGAAGGTTTAGTTATTACTGCGATCCGTCGTCGAGCGAAGTATTTGTTACTAGACACCAGCAAAGGCAGTATTGTTTTGCATTTGGGTATGTCGGGAAAACTTTGTGTGGTGGATTGCGACACTGAAGTAAAGAAACACGATCACTTGGATATCGTTATGCAAAATGGCGTTTGTCTGCGTTTCAATGATGCGCGCAGGTTTGGTTCTTGTTTATGGCAAGGGGTAAATGAACCTACGATAAGTGTAATGGCATCACTTGGTCCTGAGCCATTGACTAACGACTTTGATGGAGACAGGCTTTTTGAATTGTCACGCAGTAAATCTGTCGCGGTGAAAAAATTTATAATGGACAATAAAGTTGTAGTGGGAGTGGGTAATATTTACGCTAACGAATCATTATTTATCGCCGGTATCGACCCTAGAAAGTCCGCTAGCAAAGTGACTAAAAAACGTTATGTTCAACTTGCAAAGATTATTAAAAAGGTTTTAGCTAGCGCCATTGAACAAGGTGGCACTACTCTTAAAGACTTTATGCAAGCAGATGGACAACCTGGTTATTTTTCCCAACAACTGCTGGTGTATGGCCGTGCAGGTGAAAACTGCGATGCGTGCCTGTCGCCCATTAAGTCAGTGACCATAGGGCAACGTAATACTTTCTACTGTGAGACCTGTCAGCGCTAAGAGGGAGCCCTCAGCGTTGGCAAATAACCCCTTAACGGGGCTATTTGTTATGTAGCTTCTGTTGCAACGCATCAATCACTGCAGGATGACAAAATTCGTTGACGCGGCCTCTGTGCAAAGCCACTTCTTTGACTAAGGTGGATGAAATAAAAGAATTTTCTTCAGCAGGTGTCATAAAGACACTTTCGAGGTCAGGATTGAGCCTTCTGTTCATATTCGCTAGTTGAAACTCATATTCAAAATCGGATACAGCACGAAGCCCACGAATTAAAACACTCGCTCCTTGGCTATCCGCAAAATCAGCCAGTAACCCTTTAAAACCTATCACTTCTACATTATCCAAATGTGCCGTCACTTGTTTAATGAGTTCGACTCGTTCTTCTAAGCTAAACAAAGGCTGTTTATTGGGATTCGAAGCTACGCCGACAATCACTTTGTTAAACATTTTGGCTGCGCGCTCAATGAGGTCTGCATGACCATTAGTAACAGGGTCAAACGTACCCGGGTATATCGCTTTTCTATGCATAATTGACCTTATTGCTTAATTTCTTTTAGGCTAACCCGATTAGGATGAGTTTTACTAATTTATTTGTATTATGGTTTATATCAAAATTTCCAATAGCCGAGTTTTTTTCGCATCTTAAACTTTCGCAATAAATTACGCGGTTTTGTTTTTAATTCTTTAGGTGGTGATTGGATAGCTTTCTCCGTTGCATCTAATACTCTGGCTGAAAAATTGCCGTCAAAATAAGGGTGCATCAAACTAGTATTATATTTAATTTTTTCTAGTAATGATGTGTCAGCTTTAAGAGCCTGTTTGATTACAGTAAATAAATCTTTTGCCTCAGATATATTTAATAAATGTGATTCTGACTTTTTATTATTGAAAGTAACAATGGGTTTGTCCAGTAAACCAAATTCAGTAATGATTGTAGCATAGGGGAAAGCTCTGGAGTTTCAATTACATGAAGGTTGTCACTGCTTATGTTTTGATACTGTTGAACTAGGTTTTTTGCCATTTTGGGATGGAACTTAATTATCCACTGCCAATCCTTATGGGTCTTAGCTAATGCATTAATTTCATCAAATAAAGCCGTTGCAGATGTTAATGCCGGTGAAAAAGTGGGTGCATAAAGTATTGTTTTCACATCGCGTCTATTTGGCCAGTCGTAGGCTGTGGCACTAAATAATGTATCTGCCTTAGGCCAGCCTGTTTCTACTGCTGTGAAATGTGGATGGTTTGCACGTATTCGTTCAAATTTTTGAGTGAAAAAAGGACCTTGGGTGCAATATAAGTCAAAACATCCTTGCTCTCGGAAATGCCCTTTTTTCTTCCATTCAAAACCATGAAAAACCTGCACTTTTAAACCTGGAATAAAATCTGGTACTAAATTTCCGGGTACGAAAACGGCTCGTGGGTTGTAATTGACTACTTGTTTTACCGTGTCTAGTGCTTTTTCATCTGGATGAAAATAATCAGGGTTAATTTCGTCACCCTCAATAAACTAAGCAACATCATGACCGCGACGGCGAATTTCTTGTTGTAGTGGACGTAATATTTCAAAGGCGTAATCGTGAGCGATATAAAATAGATAATGCTTCACATTGTTTCCTTGATTATTTCAATTACTTCAGTAGTGGATATCGATGGGTGCGAGGTAAGTAAATCACTTTACAATACTGTTTTAAATGGTCAAATCGGCCTTGCCAGTCATTACCCATAACTAAAACATCTGCCTTTTTCGAAGTAATGTATTCAGCTTTTAAGTTTAATGAATCCTCCACGAATACTTCGTCTACAAATCTTAATGAAGAAATTATTTCCAATCGAATTTTTAGTGGATAAATAGGCTTTCGTCCTTTTTTATCTCTATTAAGCTCATCAGAAGATACGCCTACTATTAGGTGACTTCCTAGTGACCTTGCGCGCTTAAGCAATCTTATATGTCAGATATGCAACACATCATATGTACCAAATGTTATGACTCTGCTCATTGCTCACCTATTTAATAATAAACTGACATTCTATTAAAGCCTTTACTCAGGCCCATTGTTCTTAGCATTCCCTTGATATATTTCCGTATGATATGGGCTTACTTAGGTTCAACTGCTCCGTTATAGGCAGACATTATAATTTGCCAATCTGAAAGTTGCCAATGAATATTCCGTAAGCGTTTTTCTTTTTCAAACGAACGCTTTAGCCTTGCCATATTTGATTTTTTCCAATTATGACCTTGTTTAATTCCGCATTTATCAAAATCGATTAACCAAACTCCGTGCTCGGCATCGAGCATAATATTGTGAATGTTTAGATCGTGGTGATAAATTTGATGGTGATGAAATTCAGCAATAGTTTGACCTATTTTTTGCCATACATCCTTGGTTAAGGCTTTTTCTAGCAAAAATTGGTGTAAGTCTTGAGCATTAGGGATTTTTATTGAAATAATATCGGCTTGATAATACACGCCACTTTTTTTCAACATGGCTGCAATAGGTGTGGGACAAGGTAATTCGAGGGTTTGCATATGTTGCAGCAGCTTAAACTCTTGCCATGCACGGGATTGTTCAATACCGGTATAAAAATATTGATCACTCAGTACCTTACCAATCAAGCCTCCTCGACGATAATGACGTAATACATATTCATTTTCATTATGTTGAAAAAAATAGGTGGTGCCACGTCCTTCTGCTTGCCCGGTTATAGCATCTTGTGTCTGCCAATATTGGCCTGTAAACATTGTTGGAATGGGTGCAGAGAAATGTTCTACATCAAACAACATGACGTGTGAGTTAACGGTTTTATGTTGGATATTAGTCATGTTTCAATTTAGACACAGGAGAAGTATATGTATTGTATACATAATATTTATGTGATTGCAGAGTAACTGCAGATTCAGGTAGTTGTCGACTAAATGTATAAGTAGCCTACGTTCATTTCTGCAATTTTTTGCCTAAGCATTACCCGCATACACGCTTGTTTCCAAGTTTTTATTGCTCAGAATATAAGCTTTTCATACGATTATATTCACTTAACTCAACTTTCAATAACGTTGACGTTTCAAACACAACTGAGAACTTGTCCTCAGTTGTGCATATATCTGACGAACCTACTTTTAACACATTGATACTTGATGCATTGAATCGCTTTTGTCAGCTATTTTTTTACCAACTATAAAAGATTTAAAATGTTGATGGCTTAATACTATGCATGCCTTCTAACAAATAAATTACTTGGACATAACTTAGCATGACTATGTATCTGACTCAGGAGGTGTGATGAATGGACTTTAAGAACCTATATAAAATTGATTTAAGTCAAGAAAAACTCTAAATAGTAAGGTTATCTTGTGCAAAGGGTTAGATTTACCTAAGTTCATTACATTACCTGTGCTAACTGCATAGGCATTTAAATTATTTTATATTCCATTTTTAAATTGCCTTGAATGCACTTGGTTATGTAATAATGTTTAGTAGTTGTCCCCCAGTTTATTTGTGTAATTAATTGAGGCGATAGCTATATTGACATAGGGAGAACCGCATTTATGGATAATCACTTTTCTAAAGAACTACAGTCAGGCGAAATTGAATTAATTATTGGTAATTCAAACTCAAATTTTTCAGGTGTAACATCCACTATGTTACAGGTCATGTCCTACCAAAAAAAACTGATCAATTTACGCGTCATGGGCACTCACTTTTTGCCTGATTCAGCTTTGGCTATCAGCTTTTGGCAAACTGCAAAAATGTGTCGTACGCCGCTCAAAAACGGTAAATGGCGGGTTTTTCATGCTCGCCGAGTAGATGAAATGATCCAAGGTGTACTACTTAAATATCTGTTCAGAGCAAAAATCAAGCTGGTGTTTAGTTCTGCAGCTCAGCGCAAACGTTCAGCATCAACAGTGTGGTTAACTCGAAAAATGGACGCTGTGGTTGCAGTAAGTAAAAGGTCAGCTGAATTTTTATGTGATCCCCCAGACCTAGTTAATCCTCACGGTGTGCAGATTAATGATTATTTACCTGCTAAGGATAAACAGCAAGCACGGGCTGATTTAGGCCCTGGAGGTAAATATGGGATTGGCACTCTAGGCCGCGTTAGAAAACTAAAAGGCGTGCACTTATTTGTTGAGGCGCGTACACACCCGTCCTACTACACAACTTGCACCTTGCCGACCAACCTCACAGCCAGCAGTCCTGCATGC
>OOFW01000105.1_pt1 | contig 11859 bp, 10 predicted proteins | sample 1670271 | NCBI WGS metagenome assembly OOFW01 (sample SAMEA98137918, study PRJEB22522) | marine metagenome | biome: marine biome; feature: marine water body; material: sea ice | place: Arctic Ocean | collected 07-Sep-2015 | depth 1.32 m
AATAGCACTTGTCAGCAGGCAACGTTAATCAACAATTAATTATGCAGTACTATTTATTGATTTAGACAGCTTACAGCAAGTCGATGATTCCTTAGGACACATCGCCGGAGACCACTTTTTAAAAGAGGTGGCGATTAGAATTGGCTCATGTATTCGTGGTCATGATCTGCTTGCCCGCTTAGGTGGTGATGAATTTGTTGTACTGTTTGATAATTATGACTCTCCAACCGACGTTAAAGACATATCTACGCGTATTATCAACTCCATCGCCAAACCGTTTAATATCGAAAATAAAGATATGTATTCAGGGGCGAGCATAGGCATCACCTATATCGAAAGTGGCTACCAAACAGCTGGCGAAGTCCTTCGAGATGCAGATGCTGCCATGTATCATGCAAAGTCATTGGGCCGCGGGCGCTATGTTGTTTTCGATAAGACTATGCGAAAAAAGCTGCTTGAAGAATTGGAAATCGAAAACGAATTTAGAAAAACACTCAAAGCTAAAGACTTCGAAATTTATTCACAGCCAATAATTAATTTAACCAACCGAGAAGTAATATACCAAGAATGTTACGTTCGTTGGGAGCACTCCAGTATAGGTAAAATCAAGCGGGAGCAGTATTGGCAGATTGCCGAACAGTTTGGCCTTACTGTAGAAATGGATAAGTTAATGCTGAATAAAGCTTGCGAGATACTGCAAGATTGTCAATTGAATGGGGTTGATGACGATAAACAAATTGCAATCAACTTATCCACCCATCACCTCACCCAAACATCATTAGCTAAACAACTGGTTGAGCAGGTAAAAAAGGCGGGCGTTAACCCTAGACAATTAGCCCTTGAATTTGATGAAAATGCACTAAATCGACGCTCTCAATTTTTTTTACCTGCAATTAAAATCCTAAAACGCGCTGGGATCACCTTAGTATTGGATAACTTTGGTAGTGGCTTAGCTTCTTTAAGCTATTTGTATTCTTATCCTTTCGATTACGTAAAAGTGGCTCATGATTTTGTAAAAACTCTGCCTCGTTCTGAAAGAAACTTAAAGCTAATTCAGTCTGTATTATCTATTTCTGAACATTTGAAGTTTAAGTTGATTGCCGAAGGCATTGATACTCAGGAACAACATCAAGCATTGCTAGATGCAGGCTGTAAGTTCGGGCAAGGTAAATATTTACAGTATGCCGAAAAAATTGAACTTTCTCAGATGAAAAAATGAAGTAATCCTTAACTCTTATTCATCATATTACGTAAGTTTGCGATCCCCACTTGGGATTTTTGCTGACGTTCTTGAGCTGACACTTTTGGCTTTTTGTGCTCCCACACCAAATCATCTTGCGGCAGTTCGTGTAAAAATCGACTGGGTTCAGGATTGATGACCTCACCATATTGACGCCTTTCTTTGACTAACGTCATAAACAAAACTTTTTGTGCGCGAGTTATGCCCACGTAAGCTAGACGCCTCTCTTCATCGATATTATCTTCTTCAATACTGCTTTGATGTGGCAATAATCCTTCTTCCATACCTACCATAAATACATAAGGAAACTCTAAACCCTTCGACGCGTGTAAGGTCATCAGCTGTACTTGGTCTGTTTCTTCAGTATCTTCGCCTCTCTCCATCATATCGCGAAGAATTAGCCGATTAACTACCTCTTGAAGTGTCATTGGCGGGTCTAGTTCTGTGCCTTCAAGCATATTGCTGATCCAGCCAAACAGGGTGCTAATATTAGCCATACCCATCTCCGCAGCCTTGGGGCTGGTGCTTGATTCATACAACCATTCCTCGTACCCCATGGTTTTGATCATTTCACGAATGGTCGCAATGCCGTCACCTCTGACAGCTCTATCTGAGAGTTCGACTATCCAGCGGCTAAATTGTTCTACCGACACCAGTGCCTTGCCTGTTAAAACATCCTGTAAATTGGGATCGAAAGCAGCCTCAAACATAGAAGTACGATTGTGATTTGCTAAATTACCCAGTTTTTCTAAGCTTACTCGGCCGATACCACGAGTAGGCGTATTAATCACTCTCAATAGCGCATTGTCATCGTCCTGATTTACCAATAGGCGCAGATAAGCCATGATGTCTTTTACTTCAGTGCGGCCAAAAAATGACATGCCACCGCTTATCTTATAAGGGATACGGTTACTCATTAGCACTTTTTCGAACACCCGAGATTGGAAGTTTCCTCGGTACAAAATTGCATAATCTTTGAATTTTGTGGCCTGCATAAACTTGTGAGCCATCAACTCAGCTACCACACGTTCAGCTTCATGTTCTTCATTTTTGGCAGTAATCACCTGCAGGGGTTCGCCGTATCCCAACTCAGAAAATAGCTTTTTCTCAAACATATGGGGGTTGTTCTGAATAAGAATATTGGCACAGTGCAAGATCCGCTCAGAAGAACGATAATTTTGTTCAAGCTTGATGACTTTTAGTTTCGGAAAATCTGTTTGTAACAACACTAAGTTTTGCGGTTTTGCCCCACGCCAAGAATAAATCGATTGATCATCATCACCTACGACAGTAAACCTAGATCTTTCACCGACCAAAAGCCTAACGAGTTCGTATTGGCTGGTATTGGTATCTTGATACTCATCCACCAGCAAATAACGTATTTTATTCTGCCATTTTTGTCTGACTGTCTCATTATTTTTTAGCAATACCGTCGGCAACAAAATCAGGTCGTCAAAATCTAGCGCATTGTAAGCTCGCAAATGCTTGTAGTAACGACGATAGAATTCTGCATGCTCGACTTCGCTGGGAGACAGGGTTTGGTGTTTTAAATCTTCAGGTAAAATAAGAGCATTTTTCCAGTTAGAAATACAACTTTGCAGGGAAGAAAGCAGTTCTTTGTCACCATCAAACTCTACCTCCGTCAGATCTTTGAGTAGCGACATACTGTCTTTATCATCAAATAAAGAAAAACCGGGTTTCAAACCCAATGTTTTTACTTCAGATTTAATAATATTTAACCCTAGGGTGTGAAAAGTAGATATTTTTAAGCCACGCGCTTCCTTCTTACCCAAAGTTTGTGCCACACGTTCTTTCATTTCCCGTGCGGCTTTATTAGTAAACGTCACCGCGGCTATATATCTCGCTGGAAGCTCACACTCTCTGACTAGGTAAGCAATTTTATTAATGATGACGCGGGTTTTGCCACTGCCTGCGCCAGCTAAAACTAAACATGGGCCAGAAATAAAATTTACAGCTTCGTTCTGACCGGGGTTGAGTTTCATGCTAAATTAAACTACCAATTATTATAGGACTATGATTGTAAGAGAATACGCGTTTTAGTCCAAGTAGATTATCAACGTATAGTATTTTAAACTTGAGCTCAAACTTATATTTTTTCGTTTTAAAAAACCAATGTGAATTCGAAAGGTAAACAGACCATTATGCTAAATCCTAAAAAATTAGAAGAAATCGCTCAACAAATTTCTGATGCTTTGCCTTCAGGTGTGAAAAGTATGGCAGAAGGCGCAGAAGCAAAAGTTAAGCAAGTATTACAATCTCAAATCAGCCGCTTAGATTTTGTTAGTCGAGAAGAATTTGATATTCAAAGCCAAGTATTAATGCGGACTAGAGAAAAACTAGAAGCCTTGGAAACACGCATTGCTGATTTAGAAAACCCAGAAGGTTAAGACTAACCACCTTGGCGATTTGTAATTCACTCATGTCATTTTCAAGTGGTTTGGATATATGCCCACTTTATAAGCCACTCATGCCTTAAGAGTGGCTCATACTGAGCGTACTTAAATTTAAGTTGGAAAAATGATGTAATGTCCAATTATCCCTAACGCTAATACCAAGCCCACGTAATGATTGTGTAAAAAAGCCTTGAAACATAAGCTTCTATCCCGGTCTTTAATCAATTTTTGTTGATATAAAAATAACACCATGCTGATAACTAACGCTAAGTAAAACGACCAGCTTAGTTTTAGCCATAGCGCGGCTGTGGTAAGCAATAACAAGCTGAATATTTGTAGCAAGATTATGATCAACTTATCGTATTGACCAAATAAGATGGCGGTTGATTTCACACCAATTTTAATATCATCGTTTTTATCAACCATGGCGTACTGTGTATCAAAAGCAACAGTCCAAGCTAAGTTAGCAATATACAAGGCCCACACTATCCAATTTAAGGGTTGTCCTGTTGCTACAAAAACCATAGGGATAGACCAGCCAAAGGCAGCGCCAAGTATGACCTGAGGCAAGTGAGTGTAACGCTTCATAAAAGGATAAATAGTGGCCAACATTAAGCCACCAAGTGACATTATTATTGTTTGCCAATTTAACGTCAAAACCAGCATTAATGCGAAAATTAAGAGTAGAAAAAATAAACCCAAAGCCTCTTTTTCAGTTACTTCCCCGGTCACCAGCGGGCGAGTAGAAGACCGTTCAACTAAACCATCTATGTTGCGATCGGCATAATCGTTAATCACACAGCCAGCCGACCGCATCACTATAACCCCTAAGATAAAAACTACTAGTATATGTAAGTCTGGAACTCCTGATGAGGCTATCCACAGTGCCCATACGCAGGGCCACAACAGTAAGTAAATACCTATAGGCTTGTCAGCACGCATTAAACGCCAATATGCGTTTAACTTTGCAGTTGTTAAATGACCTGAATTTTCCATAACAGTCTATTTTATCTCTTTATAAGCCGGTGAGCCGGGTAAAAACACCTCACTGACCGTCATTTTAAGATTTTCAAAACTAAATGCAGATCTGCGTCCCCACAATGCCATTTCAGAAGATATATGCAATTGTGCCAGAAAAGCTTTACTTGAATACATAGTAGTGACTTCAAATGGCATACGTTTGAAGCGCCTATCATTAAAAATCAATTGACCCAAAGGTTTAGTATTGAGGTTAACAAAATCACTTTCACATAATTTTTGCGGAATAATCGAGCGAGCAAAAACCCAAGGTTGATTATCGCCCCACAACAAGACTTCTCTGACCTGCCACTCTTTTAGATTTAACTTTTGCTCAGGGGCACATACTCGTTGAAACTCTTCCTGGGTCATATGCGCCTGCTTTTGACCTATCAAAGTTAAGTGAAATGACACACATTGTGACTGTAACCTTTCGGTTAACGAGCCAGTGTCTAGCAACCAGTTTTTTAAACATGGGCTAGGAATAGTAAACACCTCAGGCTCAGCCCATATCGATGGAATACCCACCGGAAAAGTATAAGATGGAATCAAATTTACAACGTTATTAATTAGCAATAATGAATAATAACAAGTCAATGACTTAGACTAAAGTTAAATACCGTTATGATTAATTTAGTTTTGTTCAACTAACAAAAGTTGCTAAACTTAATTCTAGTTTGATGATACCTAATAAAAGAAATCTAACGATGAAAAAAACTATATGGCTATTTGCTAGTATGCTCACCCTTTTAAGCTACCACAGTATGGTACACGGACAGGACATGGCTATAAAAAAATACGCTTACTTTAGTCTTGAACCAGATATTATGACTAATTTTTTAGGCTCTAGCGCAAGAAAATTAGGCTTTGTTAGAGTCACAATAGAATTAATGTTAGAAGATCCAGAATTTCTTGTAGCGGCACAACATCACTCCCCACTAATGAGAGCCGCAACGATTGAAGTATTTGGTAGCCAGACAGCAGAAAAAGTTAAATCCCTAACTGGCCGTGAGGACATTCGGCTTGCCTGCTTAAAAAAATTAAAAGAACTCATGCTAAAAGAAACGGGTTCTGAAATGGTTAAGGATGTGATTTTTACTAAATATCTTTATCACTAAATCTAAAACCCTACCTATTGAATGTTAGCGCTTTTGCCCTGGTGACCAAAAACCAAGCAAACAGGCAACCACAAATTAGACCTACCGTATGGGCGGTATTTGCCATATGCACAGGTAAAATATCCAAGTAACCCACAACTAACCAAACTAACAAAAAACCAACTATGGGTTTAGGCAATGATAACCCCCAACTGGGCTTTAACCATCCCAACCACCAAACACAACCGACTAACGCATACACCACACCTGAAAGACCACCAAAGTTGGGGCCACTAACCCACAACTGAGCAAAATTAGAGACAGTAGCAGAAAACACGAACAATATTAGCAAGCTAATGAAACCAAATGTTTTTTCAATTTGTTTACCTAATGTCCACCACCACAGCAAATTAAAAGCAATATGCAACACCGAGAAATGGATCAGAGCTGGGCCCAATATTCGCCACCACTGCCCTGTATCTAAAAGCATCGCAACAGGCTGAATTTTCAGCCATGAATAAGGTGATGAAACGCCTACCATCATCAGTAAATAAATCATTAAGCAAATAATTAATACGCTTGAAGTAAACGGAGCCTGTTTTAAGTCATAAAGAGTTTTAGCTGCAGAGAAATATTTATCAGGAATTAGATTAACTGTTTCGCCGGTTTCCCAAGCTGCCGTTTGGTATTTAGCGTTACTAGGGTTAAGAACAAATTCTTCTGCCAATTCTTTAGCTTTGATTTGATCGGATGAATCAAATAACATAACAGAGTGGGCATAGTTATTCGCTAAATGTTGATACTCTGCCTGAATACCTTGCTCTATAAGGTAAACAGTGAGTAACCTTGCCGGCTGTTCTTTAGAAAAGGCAACTAATTTAAGCAGAGTAGACAAACGTATTATACTTCCTATAACATTTCAAATGGCTGACTATAATATTTCAAATGACTAACTATAAAATATCAACCATCTGACTGTGATGTCTCAAAGGACTGGTCTTTGCGCCATGCCTCAAATCCACCGTCTAGGCTATATACCTCTTCAAAACCTTGGTGAATTAAAAACTGTGCTGCTTGTTGACTACTGATACCATGGTAACAGCATACTATGACGGGCGTATTAAACTCCACACCAGACATAAAACTATTCAAAGAACCATTGGTTAAGTGTGTGGAATCCTTGATATGACCTGCTGCAAAAGCTGCTTCGTCGCGGATGTCAACAATTCGAACGGCACTTTCGGACAGTTTCTGATGTGTCTCTTGTACGGATATATGGGCAAATTGCTCCATTTAAATGACTCCCCTCAAAATTGTATACTTGCTTACTATTGCCAATTTAAGATCACCTTACCAGATTGACCTGAACCCATAACATCAAAACCTTGCTGAAAATCATCAACAGAAAACTGATGCGTTACCATAGGCTTTAAATCTAACCCTCCTTGGATAAGGCTAGCCATTTTATACCATGTTTCAAACATTTCACGGCCATAAATGCCTTTTATCAAAAGGCCTTTGAAAATCACTTGATTCCAATCTATCGCTACATCGGTAGCTGGAATACCTAGCATGGCTATCTTGCCGCCATTGTTCATCTTGTCGAGCATATCATGCAATGCTATCGGCACGCCTGACATCTCAAGACCCACATCAAACCCTTCGGTCATACCCAATTCATTCATCACATCTTTCAACTGAGTATTGGATACGTTCACCGCACGAGTAGCACCCATTTTAGAAGCTAAATCTAAGCGATATTCGTTTATATCAGTGATGACCACATTTCTTGCACCCACATGGCGGGCCACGGCTGCTGCCATTATACCAATAGGGCCAGCACCTGTTATCAGGACGTCTTCACCCACCAGATCAAAAGATAAAGCAGTGTGAACAGCGTTGCCAAAAGGATCAAAAATAGCAGCTAAATCACTGGATATATTATGCGGCATTTTAAAAGCATTAAATGCAGGAATGGCTAAGAACTCGGCAAAGGCACCTTGCCTGTTCACTCCCACCCCAGTGGTATTTCTGCATAAGTGGCGGCGACCTGCTCGGCAATTTCGGCAATGACCGCAAGTAATATGCCCTTCACCAGACACTCTATCGCCTAGCGTAAAACCTCGCACTTCTTGGCCCATATCAACCACTTCTCCCACATATTCATGGCCTACGACCATAGGCACTGGGATAGTTTTTTGTGCCCATTCATCCCATTGGTAGATATGCATGTCGGTACCACAAATTGCAGTTTTATGAATTTTTATTAATAAATCATTGTGGCCAACGGTCGGTTTTTCACACTCAGTCATCCAAATACCTTTTTTTGGATGTAACTTAGCTAAAGCTTTCATCAGATAACCCCCAACTCTTTGCCGACTTCAATAAAAGCATCAACGGCTAAATTCACTTGTTCAAGACTATGCCCAGCAGACATTTGGGTACGAATTCGCGCTTGTCCTTTGGGTACAACTGGAAAAGAAAATCCGACGACGTAAACCCCTTTTTGTAACATCTTGTCAGCCATATCGCTGGCTAATTGCGCATCACCTATCATCACAGGAATAATTGCATGATCTTTGCCTGAAAGTGTAAAACCTGCATCTGACATTCGCTGACGAAAATGTACCGTGTTAGCGGCCAATTGTTTACGCAGCGCATCTCCATGTTGCATCATTTCAAACACTTTAATAGAGGCTGCAACAATAGGCGGTGCAACAGAATTTGAAAACAAATAAGGACGAGAGCGTTGACGAAGCCAAGTGATCACTTCTTTTTTGCCTGATGTATACCCGCCAGATGCACCGCCTAAAGCTTTACCTAATGTGCCGGTTAGAATGTCAACTCGCCCCATCACATTACAATGTTCATGACTACCGCGACCGTTTTCGCCAACAAACCCGGTGGCATGACAATCGTCTACCATTACCAGTGCCTGATACTTATCAGCCAGATCACAAATTGTTGCCAAATCTGCAATTACACCATCCATAGAGAACACACCATCCGTGGCAATAAGCTTAGTACGTGCTCCATCAGCGTCTGCTTGAATAAGCTGGGCTTCTAAGGCTTGCATATCATTATTTGCGTAACGATAACGTTTACATTTGGATAATCTCACACCATCTATAATACTTGCATGATTCAGCGAGTCGGAGATAATGGCATCTTCAGCATCTAATATGGTTTCAAATAAACCGCCGTTGGCATCAAAACAAGAGGGGTAAAGAATAGTTTCTTGTGTACCTAAAAAGTCGCTGATTGTAGCTTCTAACTGTTTATGAATATCCTGTGTGCCACAAATAAAACGTACAGAAGCCACCCCAAAACCATGGCTGTCCAAACCAGATTTTGCGGCGTTTATCAGATCTGGGTGATTAGCTAATCCCAAATAATTATTAGCACAAAAATTAAGTACTTTTTGCTTATGATCAACTTCAATATCAGCTTGCTGGCTTGACGTAATGATGCGTTCATTTTTGAAAAGCCCTTGAGCTTTAGTATCTTCAATTTGCTGAGCCAAGCGAATATAAAAGTCTTGTTTCATGATAAATCCTATGTCCGGGATATAAAGAAGCTGATCATATATATTCAATATGATGAATGACAATTTTTAGAATAAAAGACTATACACAAGTGGCAAATTTTTTGTACACCTTAAGAGAGGCACTATTAGAATATAGTATCTAGTTTATCCCACACGCCGAATTGTAACTTTCAGGTATAAGAACATGTAAATTTCTCTCTGGTATTGAGTGAAAAATATAATATTCTCGGCCAATTCCCCAGTTTAGGCATTTTAACAACTTAATTTGAGCTAAAGCTTAAACATTCTTTGCAACTACATGCATACCTTATACAAAAAGTCTGGCAATTCTAATAATATTAACATGCATCTTTTTAGGTCCTCAAGCAATGAATAACCCGTGCCAAATTAAAAACTTTTTAATTTAGGTTGCCAGTAAAGTTTAAATTGTTTGTCAAAATCGTTTTAAATTTCCAGAAGCCTATAAGGCATGGCTCAAATCGATGAATATACCCGTCATCCTTGAAACTGCAGCGTTGTTGACTGCACTCGCGAACCGCAATCACTTAGGGTCTTCGCTCCTTTGTCGCCTAACTGCATTTCCAATGATTTTGGGTATATAATCAATAATAATTTTTGTTATGTATAATCTGGATTTTGATCTGCCAATGAAACGATATAAGTAGCGGCCACTTTAAAAACAAATAATTAACCCTAAAACTATCGAGATAACGATTTCGCATTCTCAATAGACGCTTAACCTTGCACTCAGAATGTCGGATCAATACAGTAAACACGATTTACTACAACGTTTCTTAACTTCACCGACAAGTCATCATGTCCATTAAAAATTCAAGTCTTTTGCTTGAACAACCCTCAGTGTGATAAACCGTTTATTTTGAGTGATTAAGCATCAAGACAATATGATTGAAAAATTAGCTCCCATGCAAGTGGACCACTTTGGAAGCTTCATATTGAATTATTCATACAACACTCAGATAATATTGATATTCAATGTCTGCATTACATAACCATTAGCATCAGGCTTCTGACTAACACGCTCAAACATCCATTGCTCACTTGATACCTTAATGAGGTCTTTTCCAAATCCTGAATACGCCAATTTTTTCTAAATGCGACCCATTTGATAAGGAAAGATACAAAATATTTTATTACTGAAAGCTTGGTGTGTTAGGTATCGTTTTGCAAGGAGATAAATAGTGACAACTTGATCATAAAGCCAAACATTTTAGCGCACCAAGAACCTTCTAATTAGTTCTACGCTGAGACATTAGATTCAACCGAGGAATTCACTAAAACTTGTAACGTAGGCACCTGACTATCGACTGTAAAAAGTACATGCGACAGACTGCAAAGGAAAAAACAAGATCTCCATAGTGTGGATTTTCATACTAAATGAGTCCTGAGACAAAGCTATAACTTGGCAAAATAATTACAGTTAAGTCAATCTATCAACAATTGTATTTTTTCATTTAAACTAATCACACTTCCTCAGATGGCAAAATCTGCTAAAGTAACTTTTCTTTCCTTACTTTCACTTATACATTTAAACTATGACCACATATTTCCAACCCAGTAACAAACAAAAAATTACGTTACATGGTTATTCATTATTATGGCTACTGATTGTTCCTTTTTCCCTGTGTCACTTTGTTTACCAACTTATCATGCGTAAACCTGGATACACCAAAGCCCGTCTATCTCGCTATGGCTTTACACTCGCTCACGATAGACAAGAAAATGGTCTACTGATCCATTGCGCATCTGTAGGTGAAGTAGTGGCAATACAAAATTTGGTTGAACAGCTATTAAATAACAATTCCAAGCAACGTATTACCATCACTACTAATACCACCACAGGTGCTGATAGGGTAAAGCTGCTGTTTGCAAACCGTGTTGATCATGCTTATCTGCCTTATGATTTTCCGCTTTTTATAAAATTGTTCCTGAAAAGGAAACGTCCAGAAAAATTGCTGATTAACGAAATGGAATTGTGGCCGAACCTGTGTCATCAATGCTGGCGTTCGAACATCCCTGTTTTTATTATAAATGGCAGAATGAGTGAAAAGTCGACTAAAACTTATCAAAAATTCCCCTCTTTATTTCAGCCTATGTTCGAAAAAATCTCTGCTGTCTGCGCCCAAAATCAAAGAGATTATCAGAACTACCTAGTCCTTGGAGTGAGCCCAGATAAGCTAACCTTAACCAATAACATTAAATTCGATTTGACTATTACAGATGACGACATCGCACTAAGCCAAACAATTAAAACCAACTTCGCCTTAGAGCAGCGTTCAGTGCTTGTAGCGGGTAGCACCCATGAACCAGAAGAACGAATTATTTTGGATGCTTATTTGGCTCTGATAACAACTTACCCTGAGTTATTGCTAATTATTGTGCCTCGTCACCCTCAACGCTTTGAAAAAGTTCATCAACTACTAAAAAAACAACAAATTGAAACTATTTTGATGAGCAATGCAAAACCATGCCAGAGCAATACCCAAGTACTACTATGCGATCAAATGGGCAAGCTGCGATCTATAT
>OOFW01000107.1_pt1 | contig 11811 bp, 5 predicted proteins | sample 1670271 | NCBI WGS metagenome assembly OOFW01 (sample SAMEA98137918, study PRJEB22522) | marine metagenome | biome: marine biome; feature: marine water body; material: sea ice | place: Arctic Ocean | collected 07-Sep-2015 | depth 1.32 m
ACTCGTTGGCTCGGATATGTGTATAAGAAGCAGATGTAAAATGCAGGATTTATTAAAGCGGTAATAAAAAGAGTTAATAAAAATAACTATCGCGATTGCTACTACACAATACAAAGGTTTGGGTCTAAGAAACAAAAGAGCATCAATTTTCACCCCAACAACCGCCCAGCCAAACCACTTCCCCGCACACACTGCTGCCCCAAACTCACACTCAACGCTTTAGCTTCAGCAAATAACATAAACTGCTTCTTCGCCCGAGTTAACCCCGTATAAATCAATTCTCGATTCAACCCTCGCCCTTGATTATTAGCCGTAATAGGTGGCAAACATAAGTAAACCGACTCAAATTCCGACCCTTGACTCTTATGGATCGTCATCGCATACAACGTCTCTAAACTAGGCAATCGGCTAGGTAGTAATCCGCGCAAGTCGCCCTCAGGCGTAACAAACCACACTTTAGTTAAAGCCGCATTGTCAGGGTCTGGCATCACTATGCCTACATCTCCATTAAACAACTTCAGCTGGTGATCATTTTTCGACAGCATGACGGGTCGGCCGATATAGAAATCTTTGGTGTTATCGATTAAGCCTTGTTTGTGTAGTTCGCTCTCAATCAAAGCATTTAACTGCGTAACACCCCAGTATCCACTTTTTTGAGCGCATAATACTTGTTGTTGATCCCAATATTTAAATGCTTGGCGTAGGTCACCTTGTTGAATGGCTTGGGTGTATTGTTGGTAAATCGGCAACAGTTGAGTGATAAGTGTTTTTAATATTTCGTTTGCTACGGTTTGCGGTGTAGTTTGTGTAGGTTGATGCCAGTTAATATCAGTGAATTGTTCATCATTTAATAAACTAACACTTTGATTAACCTGCCCTACTTTAACTTGCTTGGCCAATTGGCCAATACCGCTGTTTTCACCAAATCGATGGCTTTTAAGTAACCTCACCACGTTATCTTGAATAACACTACCTCGTATATCACTTCGCTTGGTTATTGAAGTGTTGGTTTCCAAATTGGGTATAGCCGTTGAAGTGGGTAAAGAAATCAACTTAGTTAGGTGTTGCTGCATAGCATCGCTGTAAATCAATAAAGCTTTGTTGGGGTTATCACCTTGTAAGTCACTGGCAGCGCAAATATCAGATAACACACTGCCTGTTTCTACTGATGCGAGTTGGTCTTGATCGCCTAACAAGATAATCTGCGCATTTTTTGGCAATGCGGCGAATAGTTTTGCCATTAAAGGTAAGTCGACCATTGATGCTTCATCAAGCACCAGTACATCCAAATGTAATGGGTGATTGGCGTTAGCTCTGAAATGCGGGCTTTGTGGTTTAGCACCTAATAAGCGATGAATGGTTTGGCATTGTTCAGGTAGGTTTGCTTGTAAATCGGTGGGTAATTTTATTTTTGCTGCGCTGATAGATTCTGTGAGTCTAGCGGCGGCTTTGCCTGTTGGCGCGACCAATTGTATGTTGAGGACGTTTCCCTTTTTAGCGGCAAGTCCTTGTAATAACGCTAACAATTTTGTGACTGTGGTGGTTTTACCTGTACCGGGTCCACCTGTTATAAAACTGAGTGTTTGGCTGGCAGCGATACATACCGCTATTTTCTGCCAATCTAGGGTTTGCCCTTGTTCTGCATGCATATGTTCTTCATCAAACAAATCACTTAATAAAACTTTTGCAGCCGTTATATCCAAGTCGAGTACTTTAGTCGCCTTTTCTCTGATGATAGCGGCTAATTGCGACTCATATTGCCAATATCGCTGCAAGTAGAGTTTGCCATCTTGTAGGATAATAGTTTTTGCTGTTGGTTCATCTAAGTTAACACCCGTTGTAGACAAGCGTGCGAAAGTACCTGCGTTTTGAATATAACTGAGCATCGTGCTTAATTCTGGAAAACGGTATACACCTAAAAATGGTTGACCTAGTGTTTCTAAATCAATACAGCTGTGTTGTTCACCTGATTGGGCGCTCACGAAAGCTGACAGCATTGTTAGGCATTCTCTAGCTGATGTGTCTGAAGCATCTTGGGCCGACTCTTCACTGTAAATAAAGTCTGCAAATGCCATATCGATAGCACGTATTTTTGACATTTTAAGCAATTGCTCAAGACCGTTTTTTAAGGCTGGGTTGTTTTGAACTTGCATCAACATAGGGGGTTTACCATAAGTCTAACTGTCCTTGTTGTTGCGGATTTTTATTGGGCTCAAGTTTATCTTTGGGCTCAGGGCTGTTATTGGGCTCAAGTTCTTTTTGAGGCTCAAGGCTGTTATTACCCTGTTCTGTTTTTGATGATGGTTTGCCGGAGAACAAGTCGTCTAATGCTTCGATCATTGGTTTTTCTGGCAGCACAAAATATACACCGTTACCGGGTTCTGTTTGGCTCATGCCCCTTATAAATAAGTAATAAGCACCGCCTATATGAGTGTGATAATCATAATTAGGTAATTTATATTTTAGCCAGCGATGCAGAGCCAATGTATAGAGAATGGCTTGTAAGTGATAATCATGCCCTGTCATCGCTTGTTCCATAGCCGAATAGTGGTAGCTGTCATAACTATCACCTAAGTGGTTGGATTTATAATCGGCGACATAAAACTTGCCTTCAAATTCAAACATTAAGTCGATAAAACCTTTGATCATGCCGTTAAGTTGCTCAAACTGGTAGTCACGCTTATGTTGTTTGGAATACTGATTGATGATGCGATTGAAGTCGCTTACCTTGACTTCATGCAAAGGCATGTGAAATTCCATTTCCACTTTGACTTGTTTCGCAGATAACTTAGACAAACTGATACTGGGCGTTTGGGTGTTAGTTTCTGTTACTTGTTCTGCTTCTGCTTCGACATTAAAGGGTGCAAGCAATACATCTGTTAACCAGTTTTCTAAGCAGTCATGCCATTGTTCTCCAATACCAAACCAAATGGATTGTTGAGTGATCACCTCTGCCAACTGTTCTGGTTTCTGCAGATCTATATTTTCTAATACACCGTGTAAAAACGAACCTGCATTGGCGCCGCGCTCAAAACTAAAGGGGTTTTGCGCCAGCTCAGAATTTAATGATGATTGCTCAGTGAGTGCTTCATCCTGCACTTGATTTAACAATTGATTAAACACTGGGTCTTGGCCTTCATCTTGCCCCGGCGCAGGCATATCCAAGTGCACTTGCTGACTACTAATGGCTGAATAACTGGTTAAACGCCATGCCCTGCTGACTGGCCTTGTTAGATTTAAAGCTTTGAGTTTAGGTAGTTCGATATCACTGTCTTGTGATACAAGCCCTTGAGGTGGTTCGCTTTGCGCTTGAGTAAAATGACGATATGACAAGTCACATTTAGCAGACAAGGCTTGAATACGCTGACTGATATGTTGGTCGGTAATGGCTACTTCAGCATTGTCTTGTGAATGACTATCAGGCTGATCTTTAGCCGACATCAACAAACAACCCACAGCAGATTGACCAACGCCTGATACTTTTTTGCTTTTTCCTAAGCTGATATTCCATACACCAATAGAGCAATAATAAACGGCTCGGGTGACAGCCACATAAAACAAACGGATATCTTCGGCCAAACGCTCAAAATCTGCTTTTTGAAGATTTTGTTCTTGTATTAAAAAGTCGACTTCAAGCTGCTGTTCATCATTGTGATACAGAGCCTGTTGCGCTGTTTTATAACTGCTGGCGAAAGGGATGAACACTAGCGGAAATTCCAGTCCCTTAGATGAATGCAAGGTAATAATCTGTACTAAATTGGCGTCACTTTCTAGACGCATTTGTTGATTGTCGCTATTGTGATCGGGCTCTAACAAACAGCTTTCAAACCAGTGAATGAGCTGCGCTTCGCCTACCAACTGTAAACTTTGTTGTTGTAACAACTCGGTTAAATGGCGTAAATCAGTCACGCGCCTTAAGCCATCGGGTTGATGTTTAATCAAACCTTGTTCGACATCAAAGTGCTGTAGCACTTGGTTTATGGCGCGGATCAAACCGCGTTTTTGCCAGGTTTGATGCCAATAAAAACGTTGTTCTAACACATCTTGCCAGCTCGATTCGTCGTTAAATAAAGTATCTAGCTGCTGAGCGTTAAACGTAAACAACTCACTCATCAAGGCTGCTTTTAATAGTCTTTCATCTGTAGGTTGGCTAAGGGCTTTGAGTAATCTAAATACATCGACTGCAATCTGGGTAGAAAAAACACTTTTGCGGGCTAAAAACACACTGGCCACATTAACCGCAGACAAGGCACTTTTGATAATTTGCGCTTCGTTACGATTACGTACTAATACACAACAATCTCCGGCAGTAATAGCTCGGTTTTTTATTTGCGCCTGGTCTGTTTTAGCTAAATACAACCAATGAGATATTTGATTGGCCGTGGCAATGGCTAGTTGATTAGATGCTTCGCTGGCTGAAATAGGTAAGTTTTCGCTACTGCATAAATGTTGAAAGTCCAAACTTTCAAGCACTGTACCCTGCACGGTTAAACCTGCAAAATCCTGCCCTGCTTTTACTGGGTAAAAAGGAATGCTGTGTTCAAATAGAAACCCTTTGCGGCTGTTTTCAAATAACTGGTTAATGGCATTAACCAGTTTTGGTGCTGAACGCCAGTTAGTGGCTAGAGTAAAATGCCTTAGTTTATTAACCCAGTCTTTGGCTTTAATATAGGTAAAAATGTCTGCGCCACGAAACGCATAAATAGCCTGTTTGGGATCGCCAATCATGATCCAACAGGCTGTTGACAGCCCTGAGCTGTTTATTGAAGCAACACCTGAGCTGTCTATTGAAGTAACACCTGAGCTGTTTATCGAAGCAACACCTGAGCTATTTATTGAACCAACACCTGAGCTAATATCAAAACTCTGCTCGGAGTTATTCTCAGAATTAGGACCTGATCCAAGCGCATCCTGAGACACGCCGTATATGCCTTGAAATACCTCGAACTGCACAGGGTCGGTATCTTGAAATTCGTCTATTAATGCCGCTGGATAGTTTTGCCTTATGGTATTGGCTAATGTTTTTTTGTTGTTATTGCCGCTGTTATTGCCGTTATTATTAGCATCGTTTTTATTGCTGTGATCATTGCCAGCTTGTTCGCTTAAAGCGCGCTGCAAACCTATTAACAGGTCGTCAGGCGATAACAAATGTAACATTTCTTTATGAGATTTAAGATTAGCCGACACCACCGACATGGCGTGTTGGCTAAATGCCAAAATTAAGTTTTGTTGGCAACGTAACAGCATACTTTGTAATTGTTCAAACTGGCTAAAATCTAGGTGGGATAAATCCTCACTGCCTTTTTTGGCGGCCTTCGCTATTTGTTCAGGGGAGAACAGCTGCCAGCCAGTTTTATCAAAATCAATTTGTAATAAGTCACTTTTACAAAATGCCTGCATATCTTGTAACGTGGGCAACTTGCCTAATTTAGCTCGGCCATTTAAATTTGCCTTACTAAGTTGTTGGCTGACGTCATTTGATAACCACCAACGTTTAAGCTTTGTTACCTGCTGAGCATATTGATCAACACTTTTGATAGCGAAATCAATATCTTGGGTTTGCTGTGGCGTGGCATGCTGACTAAGCAAGCGACCGATACCTTTGATCATGGCATCAGGTGTTGCCCAGTGTTTTAGCAATAACTGCAAGGTATTTTGTGGCAAGGTCACCACATGTTTACGCCAATAATCTTCAGCAGCCATTTTTAGCCATTCACTTTCATCTAGTATGAAATTCTGCTCATACATAGCACCGCTTTCAAAAGCGTGTTCGGTCAGTGCTTTGTGACAAAAGCCATGAATGGTATACACCGCGGCTTCATCCATTTGTTTACTGGCTAAGGCTAATCGCTGGCAATCGAGTTCGATATTCTCACTTTGCTGAATAAGTTGCTGAATAAAAGCGTCTTTGCTGACCTTAGCAAAAAAGTCTAAATAGGCTTTGCGTAAACGCTGGCGAATACGTTCTTTTAGCTCGCCTGTGGCGGCATTGGTAAAAGTCACCACTAATATCTGCTCTACGCCCAAAGGTTTGCAGCCATGGCCGAGTAACAAGCGAATATACAAATTAACAATGGTGTAGGTTTTGCCCGTACCGGCACTGGCTTCAATTAACGATGCACCTGACAAAGGGAAAGTAAACGTATCTAGTGGTTGCATGGCAGCCGATGTGATTGGGGCGATTTCATTAGAATTGAGGGCGCCATCAGCAGTGGCATCGTGAATTGAAGTAATAATCATTTTGCATCACCTAGAGCAACAAGAGGTAAAAGTAATGCCTCTGCAATGTGACTGAAAGCTTCAAAACGCTCGGTTAGATCATGGCAAACCCTTTGAATATGCGCTTCGGTGCCCTCGCCTGCTGCAAAGTCATTGCCTTTAAATGTGCTTAATGTTTTGTTCACATCCTGACTCGTTACCCATTGCCAAGCCGCTTCTGGGTAAAAATGAAGTATTTGATCGCCTCCTAGTTGCCAATGTTCAAGCCAAATAGCAAGTTGTTGTAAGGCCGTTTGTTGTTCGATCACTGGCAGTGAATACAATTTATCGGTACTGATAAAGTGAGCCTGATTGAGTCCAGTTTGAGGAGCGGTCGTAGATGAATTGGCGCATAAGCATAGCCATTGTAAATACAAGGCGATACGATCTTTTGCCCTAAGTTTTCCTGGGCGCCAAAGTATTAAGTTTTGTTCATACAGACTGTCAACACGCCCTACCAAAGTGACATCATTGATCGACAATTCAATATCAACACTTTGTGCTGTGGTCAGCGATTGATTCAATTGCCCGATTTGTTCGGCTAGTTGCATGCTTTGTTTCACTAATGGTCTAAGGGCCAAGTTTCCACTTTGCCCTGGGGGTAACTTGCCTTCAGCTCTAAGTTCGTTCAATAAGCTAATGATAGTATTGGGTTGTTCATCTCGAAAATGAGTAGTTTGAGTAGCTGTTTTCTTTGCTTCGACAGCATCGTCTATCTCTAAGGTGTTATTAAGGCTCGTAGCGAGAGAATGTTGCACTAACCTTTCATTTAATTTATACCGGTCTAAACCATCAAAAGAAAAAGGTTCTTCATTACTACTTTGTTGCCCTAGTGGATAAAAACGAGTTTGCCAGCGCTGCATAAAAAACGCTTTGGCGGGGTTTTGGAAAAACGCGATCATTGCCTCAAGTTCTAGCTGAGTCGATTGCTCTAAGGATTGAGTCAAAGGGTCTACGTTAAACATCAACGCTTGTGAGGGCTGCTGTAACTGCTCGGCAATGGTTTGTTGTTTTTTATTAAAGCTTAAATAAGACTCAGGTTTGTTTTGCTTAGGGTTAATATCATCTTTAAGTTCGCCTTTAACTCCGCTCTTTACTTCAGTCTTAATTTCAGTCTTAATTTCAGTCTTAATTTCAGTCTTAATTTCAGTTTTAATTTCAAAGTAGACCTGATCAAAAGGCTGCAGTTTATGTTTGATGGTTAAATGGGCAAGCAGGTTTTTTTCGGTGTGCTCTACCTCTAAGCCTAAATCACCACTCAAACAAAAACCTTGTTGGCAATATTCCATTAATTCACTGAGTAAAATAGAAGGCGCTAATAGACTATTGTCTTTTTGACTAAAACCTTGATAGCTAAAGTACAGTTGTTCTCGGGCCGACAATAGCGCTTCTAAAAACAAATATCGGTCATCTAACCTACGAGATCTGTCACCACGTTTAGCCGGAGCCAAACGCATAAGATCAAACCCCATAGGCACACTTTGCCGTGGATAGTCGCTGTCATTCATGCCTAACAAACATACCATTTTAAAGGGTATACTGCGCATTGGCATCAGCGTACAAAAATTCACATAGCCAGCTAAAAATCGCTGGCCTACCCCATTTTCCTGAATATTTTGCTGTAGTTCACTAACAAAAACATCTTGATCAATTTCATCAACATACTGGTGACTGTGAACTAACATTTTTTCGAGGGTTTCTCGCAGTATAAGCATATCGGATTGTTCGGTTTCATCTGCGTCGTACAACTCAGATAACAACTCAAGGGCTAGCTTGACTTTCTGTTGAATACCTTGTGATTCTTGGCAAAATGCCAATACCTTTAATAACACTCCAGTGAACTGATAACACTTACCTAAAGCAACGGCTTGCTGGCCTTCAATGTCAGCATAAGCTGAAATTAATTCTTGATTACCTTGGTATAACTCTGAGCTTGCCATGGCATAACCCGCTAATAATCGCTGTAAACCAAACACCCAGGTATTTTGTTTTTCAGCGGGCAGATCCCAGCGCTGTTTATCATGGTCGTTCCAGCCCCATCGGACACCGGCATCAGTCAACCAATGTTGTAATAATTCAAATTCTTGTGCTTCAATCGCAAATTTACGCTGTACGGCTGGCACTTCAAGCAATGACAACACTTCAGATAAGGTTAAGCGGCTTTGATGTAATTTCATCAACTGTAAAAAACTGTTCAATAAAGGCGATACCTGACCTACATTGCGATCAGATATGGCATAAGGGATAGACAATTTATAATCTACCGCACCAAATACTCCTTCGATAAAAGGTGCATAAGTGGCGACATCGGGCATCATCACAATCACATCACCAGGGTGCCAATCGGGATTGTCGTTAAAACGTTTGAGTAATTGGTCGTGCAAAATTTCTAACTCACGTACTTTTGAATGACACGCATGAATTTGCAAAGAGCTATCTGTTGCAGCAATTTCAACTTTTGGATAATTTATGCCATTGGATAATAACTCACTGGCGTCTAACTCATCTGTTGTGGCCCTAAACTGCAAATCGTTCACATCACATTGAATATGCTGTAACAGACATTCTGGATAAATATCAACAAAGTAGTCTTGTTGCTGCAGCTCAAAGCCCAGTAACATATCTTGATAATCTCGGCCTAACTTGCCCCAAGATGCCAGCAATGGATTACCTATATCCAAAAATTCAACAGCGCCTAAGGCTTCTCTGTTAACTAAGGCTTTGTTGGCTTCGCCTTTATTATCTATCGCTTTAAGTTGGGCTTTAGCCTGGGTTTTTTTATCTACTATATCGCCCCAATAATGCTGACTAGGGTTAAACCAAAATATCAACACATCCCGTGTTTCAGCCAAAGCACTGAGTACTTCTAGTTGCTGCATTGGCATGGCTGAAATACCGAAAACCATGAGAGATTTTTCCGCTTCAGTCGTGCTTTTTTGATTCACTGGATCATGTAAGGCTTCAAGTAAAGTGTGATGTAAATTGGCTCTATGAAAAGGTGACTCACCCAAATCTTTGCTATTGGTGACCAAAGCGCGCCATAAAATGGGCTGCCATGGATGAGACGCACAAATACTTACATCATTCGTATCAGGAAGGTCATTATGGCCAGCTTCCCAATGGATGATCCAGTCGGGTCGGTAAACCAAATATTGGTCATACACATCCGCAATTTTACCGGCTAATTGATATAACTTAAGAGGCTGTGAATCCTTTAAATACTGTTCTATTGCTGCAAACTCAGGTTGCTCAAGCATAGTGGGCAATATCGACATCAGTTTCCATGTCATATTGGGCTTGGTAAAGGCCGATTGTTCAGGTAAGTGTTGGATATGTTGTTGGTACAACTGCCAAATAAAACTTGATGGCAGAGGAAAGTCGATATTCGCCGCAATACCCAGTTTTTCAGCTATTTGGATCTTTAACCACTGCGACATCCCCGGGCTTTGTACCAATATTTGATCTGACTCAAATACCGACGGTCCGTGCCCTAGCGGCCCGCACCCTGCAGTTTCTTGCAAACAACTGATTAAACTATCCGCTAAGCATTCCATTTTGTTTGATTGAACCAGATACAGCATAAATAAAGTATGTTTCTTGAGGCTAAGAATGGTGGGTTTTAGTCTATCAAAGTCTATAATTTTAAAATTATTTTTTAACAGATATTTATTGAAACAAGTGAAAAAATGAATGATAAAAGGATGAAAAGATGAAAAAAACTAAATACGTAAAACACTTAGCCAAGATACAAATTGAACTGGCCCATTTGCAAGAATCAGTTCAAAAAACGGGTCAAAAAGTCGTCGTGCTTTTTGAAGGCAGAGATGCCGCAGGTAAAGGCGGTGCAATCAAAACAATCACCGCTAAGCTCAATCCCAGAGTTGTGCGTATTGTAGCCTTAACTAAACCTACTGAAAGAGAAACCACCCAGTGGTATTTTCAACGATACGTTGCTCATCTTCCTGCTGCAGGCGAAATTGTGCTGTTTGATCGCAGTTGGTACAACCGTGCAGGTGTAGAGAAGGTCATGGGATTTTGCACAGAAAAAGAATACCAAGAATTTTTGAGTACATGTCCCGCCTTCGAAGATACCTTAATAAAGTCAGGTATTACCCTGATCAAATATTGGTTTTCAGTATCTGACGAAGAGCAGGAAAAACGTTTTTCTGAACGGCTGACTAATCCCCGAAAACGTTGGAAGTTTTCTGATATGGATCTTGCTTCTCGTACCAAGTGGGTTGAATACTCCCAAGCCAAAGACGCCATGTTTGAACACACCGACACCGATCATAGCCCTTGGTTTGTAGTGGATGCTGATGACAAAAAAGCGGCCAGACTCAATTGCATTGCTCATCTATTGTCTCAAATTGATTATCATCTCATAAAGCATGCACCCATAACCTTACCCGACATCGATAGAAAAAATTATCAACGCCCCCCACACAAACAACAAAGGCATATTCCTCAGAGATTTGGCTAAATGACTGTTTAGCTGAACCACAGTTCTTGATATCATAAGTAATAGTGGTAACGACCAATTGCCAACCTTTTATATTATTTCCTTTGGATCCTCTCAATGAAAATCGTTTCTTTTAACATTAATGGTATACGCGCACGTTTGCATCAATTACAAGCGTTAATCGACAAACATCAGCCAGATATTATTGGCCTTCAGGAAATCAAAGTACATAACGACCAGTTCCCTATTGCTGATGTTGAAGCCATGGGTTATCACGTCTATTTTCATGGGCAAAAAGGCCACTACGGTGTGGCGATGATGTGTAAAAAGCCTGCATTAGAAGTGCAATACGGCTTTCCAACAGATGATGAAGAAGCGCAGCGCCGCATGATCATGGTGAGTTACCCCATGGAAAATGGCGAAACGGTGAGGATATTGAATGGTTATTTCCCACAAGGTGAAAGCCAAAATCACGAAACTAAATATCCCGCTAAACGTAAGTATTACCAAGACTTGATGGGTTATTTAAACGAGTATCATACTCCCGAAGAAAACGTGATTGTGATGGGTGATGTGAATGTTTCACATACCGATTTGGATATCGGCATCGGTGAACCCAATCGTAAACGTTGGTTACAGACTAAAAAATGTAGTTTTTTACCCGAAGAGCGTGAATGGTTAAATACTTTAATCGACTGGGGTTTTACTGATGGCTTCCGCGATATGTATCCGCAAGAGTCGGAAAAATATAGTTGGTTTGACTATCGCTCAAAAGGTTATAACGACAACAGGGGTCTGCGCATAGATTTAATTTTAGCCACCACGAAGTTACATGCGATGTTAAAAGAAGCCGATGTAGATTACGAATTAAGAGGTATTGAAAAGCCCTCTGACCATGCGCCTATCTGGTCGGTCTTTAATTAACATGGGAAACAATAGAGTTTGAGTATTTAAGCATGGAACAAACCGCATACTTTACTAGCATACAAGCCATAGCAGGGTTACTTAGCTTAGTCATATGTTATTTCGTCAGCAAAAAACTAATATTTTCCCAGTTAATATGAGATAAAAAATGTCAGCACTTAGTGTTTGGT
>OOFW01000108.1_pt1 | contig 11768 bp, 8 predicted proteins | sample 1670271 | NCBI WGS metagenome assembly OOFW01 (sample SAMEA98137918, study PRJEB22522) | marine metagenome | biome: marine biome; feature: marine water body; material: sea ice | place: Arctic Ocean | collected 07-Sep-2015 | depth 1.32 m
TGTCGGCAGCGTCAGGTGTGTATAAGGGAACGGTCAGGGTCAGCACGCTTAAGTGGAGATTTCGCAGCTCAATACTCAGCCTATGGTTTCCCCTGTCAACGCTTAACTCGACACCTTACGGTGCAAAGCCCATGACTCGGGGTCTTGGCGGTGTGCTTACCTTACCAAGTAGAGGACTTACATCCGGGGCGGCCGCCGCTCCGATCTTCTACCGATTTATCTCGGCGCACTGGGTGGCCTAATTAGATCTGGCGACCGAAATCCGCAACATTATTTACAAACTAAAATATAACTTACAATTGGGTATACACACTTAAAATTTATAACCCGCCGAGAACATTAGAGCGAACTTGGTTTCAGTGTCACCCCTTCTAGCGAAGAAGCTACTTTCATCTTCTCTACGAAGTCCACTGCTAATACCTAATTGCCAGCCACTTGCATCAAAACCACTTGGATAGAACTCATAGACAATCATAGCGAAACCATCTTCGCTGGTTAATACTTCGCTACCCACACTCAATCCAATAGCATGTTTGTTATTCTGGTCTAAAAAATACTCATACCCTAATGCTCCCCCAACTAATCCAAGAGAACCAAAATATAAGTGCTTGTCATTGACAATATTGTACCTAACACCTAACACCCCTCCATATTGATACCCTGCACCAACTGATATACTAGAGTTAAACCTAGATTCATTGGCGTAGATTGTATTCGAACACCATAATATTAGGATCGTAATCACTATTGTTTTCATTTTATTTCCTACGAAATTCAGAGCTAAACTTAACAATTTATAAGTATCACATGTACTTATACGTGTACTTACACGTGTAATATTACATACCTAGCGGTAAATAATCAACTCATACCGGTAGGGCAATCGTATTAAAAATGGCTTGACACAGATCCCCTAATTTGATCTATTACTTCGCTTTACGCGACGTAATATGACCAAATACAAACCTTATTAGGCCACCCATAATAAAATCAAATAAAAAGAACAACCCCGCTTCAAGGTAGAAGTGCAGTACAAAAACAGTCAAATTATTATGGGTGGCCTAATTAGATCTTTGGGAGCACATTGCGACGACCTGCTAAATCTCACAAATAATGGGATGAAGAACATAGTTGGCGAGGGGCATTTTTTGCTTACTTTTTGCTGCTGTAGGCAAAAAGTAAGTCGGGACTCACGGATGAGGCTTGAAAAACGTCATGGATGACGTAAGCGCAGCGCATAAGACTATCAGGGTCAGAACAAAATCAACTCAACTTTCACTATGGAAAAAAATACAGCGACAACTTATTATTGTTGAGATAAAACATCATGCCTAAGATCTAAATAGGCAATAAGATAACCATATTCTTTATCGGTTAATTGCTTTTGTTCATAGCGTTTTTTAGCCAATTCGTGTGACCAAGAAAGACCAGTTGATGTGAATAGTTCTAATTTCAATGTTTTTCAATCAATTTCAGCCTGTCGCATAGGCATTAAATCAATGTCATCAAACGCTAACTCTGCAGTAAATGTTTTGGTGGGGTAGTGGTTTTTAATGCCACCGTCTAGGCCAATTAATAGTGATTTATTAGGATTTTGCTTGAGTGTTATTAATATTTCTTTATGAAGCGAATCTGAAGCCATTTGTTGTGTTGTGGTATTCAAAATGAAAGTTTGGTCTTTAATGTGGACTAACAGCAGTAATTTACGGGCATTAAAATCATTGCTGTGGTGTAGGATTTTATCTTGTAATTTAATCAGCTCCATTTCAGAATCGACTTGAGTGATCAGTAGTCTATGTTGCCATTTAAATTCTGCGAGAGATTGCGGTTGCATAGCTTTTATTGTGGCTAATGTTGTGAATGCACACAGTGCAAAAAAACAGATTAGAATAACCTTCATGGGCTGCATCAGCTTAAGTAAAGTTCATAGGTTCTAATGAACCTAAGGTAATTTATTTTATACTCACTATAGCCCGATATCGATTTGTTATGCAGTCATTGTGCAAGTTGACAATGACTGCGACATTCTCTGCATTCTCTGCACCTGATGCCACTTGTCTATTAGGCTACTTCTCTATTATGCACCTTGGTAAAATCTTGCAACGGTCCAACAGGCACTACGCCTGTAGGGTTAATGCCAAGATGGCTGGCGTAATAGTGAGTTTTGATGTGTTCAAAACTTACTGTGTCTGCCACACCTTCAATTTGATACAACTCGCGAACATAATTACTGATGGCGGGGTAGTCGGCAATTTGCTGGCGATTTGTTTTGAAGTGCCCAAAATATACGGCATCAAAACGAATAAGAGTGGTGAACAAACGCCAGTCAGCTTCGCTTAATTGCTCGCCTGCAAGGTAGCGCTGATTTGACAATATGTCTTCTACCCAATCAAGTGACTCAAATAATTCAACGAATGCCTTTTCATAGGCAACTTGAGTCGTGGCAAAACCCGCACGATACACGCCGTTGTTGATGCTGTCGTAAACGCGGCTATTGATGATGTCTATGCTGGCGCGTAAATGTTCAGGGTAATAGTTGGTGCTGTTGCCAGTTAAGTGGTTAAACGCGGTATTAAACATGCGGATAATCTCTGCTGATTCATTGCTGACAATAGTCTGTGTTTGTTTATCCCATAACACTGGCACAGTGACGCGCCCTTCATAACTTGGGTTTGCCTTTAAATAAAGTTGATAAACATAGTTAAAATCATACAACGGGTCATTTAACTCCCAACCATTTTCCAACATGATAGGCTCGACAACAGTGACGTCAATGTAGTCTTGTAATTGTTTCAACTCACGAAAAATCAATGTGCGGTGCGCCCAAGGGCAAGCTAAAGATACATATAAATGATAGCGACCTTTTTCAGCCTTGAAACCTTGCTCGCCGTTAGGGCCTGCTTCACCATTTGTCGTTAGCCAACTTCTAAAACGACTGTCTTGGCGTTGAAACTCGCCACCGCTGGTTTTAGTGTCATACCACTTATCGACCCATTTACCTTGTTGTAATAAACCCATTACGCGGCTCCCAAAACTGTGTTGGTTTGCTCATTGGACTGTTTATTTGACAGCTCATTTGACAATAAATCGTCAACTTGTTGTTTGCCCCACTCGATGATTTGTTCGGGCGACCCTTTTGAGCCACTTGCATCAATATGTAGTACCTCTTGTACACCTATAAAAGAACAGATATGGGTCAAATAATCACTGACAAAGTCCATATCGCTGCCAATAGGTGTGCCACCAGAAGCCGTTATAATAAATGCTCTTTTAATATTCATTAGGCCTACTGGCCCTTGACTGGAATATTTAAAACTGACACCTGCGCGGCATATTGCGTCTATCCATTGTTTCAACGATGCCGCAATACCAAAGTTATACATAGGTGCGCCAATGATTAAGGTATCGGCATCTCTTAATTCCTGGATCAATTGATCCGATATCGCTAAGTGTGTTTGCAAGCTGGGGCGTTGCTCATCGGATGAACCATGCACGCCCATTAAATCTTGTGCACTAATGGCAGGTAATGGGTTAACGGCTAAATCACGGTGCACAATGCTTGTATTTAACGTATTCACGAGGTATTGGCCAATAATACGAGTATTCGATTCTGTTAAACGGGTACTGCTATCAATATGTAAAATGCTCATTGTTGTTCTCCTATTAAGTAAAAATAAAATTACGCGTTAGCTAATTTTTTTTGCAATAAATTATCTACGCTCAGGCTACCAGCGCCTCTAACAGTTAACCCAGCACTTATAACTAACAAAGCCAGAGCAAATTCGTAACCGTTGTTGGACATAAATAAGCCGTGTTGCACATGCACCGTGATGATGGCAACCAACATAGTGACTGCTAATACAAAAGCGGTTGGACGAACCAATAAACCTGCTATTAATAACAAACCACCAAAAAATTCAGCGCCTCCTGCAGCAGCGGCCATTAAAATTCCGGGTGCAAGTCCAATTGACTCCATCCAACCTGCTGTGCCTTCTAAGCCGTATCCGCCAAACCAGCCAAACAGTTTTTGCGCGCCGTGTGCGGTGAATATCACACCAGCGCCTAGGCGAACCGGTAACGTATCTAAACCTAGTTTTGTGGTGATTAATGTATTCATAAAAGTATTTTTAAAAATTGTCATTTTGTTACTCCAGTTAAGTATTGTTATGTGTTTAGGTAATTGATGTAACTATTGTACTGGGCTAAAAATTTTGAATAAGTGGCTAAATATGTTTAATATGTTCTAATAATTAGAACAATAGGATGGTGACGCTATGGCCAGAAACCCCATTAGTATAGAGGTGCTTGAAACACTGGATGCTATTGAGCGGCGTGGAAGTTTCGCAAAAGCTGCTGAAGAACTGAACAAAGCCACATCCGCTGTTTCTTATGCGGTGCAGAAACTTGAAGAGCAGCTAGATATCCCATTATTTCAACGCCTGGGACGTCGCTCAGTCTTGACCCCCGCAGGGCGTTTAATCTTGGTCGAAGGCAGGGACATTCTAAATACAACCCGCAGGCTGGCAGACAAGGCCAAAGAAGTCGCAACAGGTTGGGAGCCTAGGATCAGTATCGGTATTGAGACGCTGCAATCATATCCAGATTTTTTTGATGTGATAAATGATTTTTTGCTGACGTTTCCAACGGTTGAAATTGATATCTCTGAATGTGTATTAAACGGTGGGTGGGAGGCATTAGAGCAAGGCAGAGTCGATTTGCTGGTAGGCTCACCTGGCCCAGTACCTTCTCAAAAAGGTTACAGGTCGGTGGCTATTGGTCGCGATGAGTTAGTGCCCGTTATTGCGGCTAAACATGTATTAGCTAGTGATGCTTTAACTAAAAATCCAGGTAATATGCAAAATATCGACAGTGTCATCAGGCAGCTAAGACGTATCGTTATTCACGATACCTCACATAGCGGGATAACACGCAGTGAAGGTTTAAGTAGCGATGGTCAAATGTTCTATGTGCAAAATATTGATCAAAAAATGCACGCAATATTAGCCGGCATTGGTATTGGACACTTACCTAGACATCGGATTCAAAATTATCTTGATCAAGGTGTACTTTTGCCGTTGGACATAGAGCAAAAAAACAACGAAAAATCCTTTTTAGCTTGGAAAATCAGCAATAAAGGTAAAGGGTTAAGAGCCATTACCGATAAGTTGATTTCAATCCAATCGAGTCAATAATAGGCTACAAACTGTGCGCCACTTTGCCCATATTCAACACTTGAACCAGCGCCTGCATCTATCAGTACTTGGGCTTTATTCTTATACCAAACTAGATAACCGCTAGAATGTCGACCATCGTCGAGCTCTGGTCCACCAGAGCCCAAACTTGTAATTTTACTTGGTCAACCTTGCACTGATTGGCATAACTATTGGTGCAAACCGCTATTAATAATACCAATATCAGCACCGAGATTTGTTTAAACATGACACTTCTCTTATTAGTTAACCTTAACTTTAACTATCAAAGCTGATACTGCCAATGCCTAATCGACAATATCATCAGCCGCAACATTAACCTTAGGAAAGGGTTTTACCTTCATCGGTTTTACAGGGGCTTTTTTGATCTTTTTCTTGAGTAATTTTATCGCCGCTTGTAATTGTGCATCTTCACCATTAAAGGTGGCGTGGGGTAAGTTATCTACTTCGATATCAGGTGAGATACCTCTGCCTTCAGTGACCCAACGGCCATCCATTGCGTACACTGGAAGTTCGGCAACTCTGGCCATACCTCCGTCTGTTTGTTTGTTACGACCCGTTAGCCAAACACCCGCACCTGCTGTTTGTTTGCCTATTACGGTACCTAACTTTAAGGCTTTAATACCAGCAGTAAAGGTTTCTCCGTCTGAATAAGTATACTGATCTGCAAGCACGACTAAATGCCCTCTAAAGGTTTGTTGCATGTTGGTAAATGGTTCGCCGCCACGCACTTGCCAAAATGACCAAGCTCTTCTGAGTAATTTTTCTAATATCCAACTATCGACATTGCCACCATTATTTCGCCTGACATCAATAATCAAACCTTGCTTTGTATATTGCGCATAAAATTCCCTAGCAAAAGTGGCCACATCAGCTGCGCCCATAGCGCGTAGGTGTAAATAACCTAATTCATCATCTGCTTGATGCACTTTTTGTTGATTTTTAGTCACCCAATCATAATAACGATTGTAATAATCGTCTCTGGTTGAACTGGGTTTGACCACAGTACTGACCTGCTCATCTGCTCTTTTTAGGCTCAGCAATACTTGCTTACCTGCCTGATTTTGTAGTGCTTTAGCAATGTCTGGAATGGTCAGTATAATTTGACCGTTAATAGCGCCAATAATGTCGCCCACTTTAGCGTTAACACCGGGCCTAGCGAGCGGCGAAAGACGGCTGATAAGTTCGGGGTCATTGGTATATATATGTTCTATTTTCACGCCTTGTGCAGTTTGTGAAAATTGTGCGCCTAAAGTAGCAGGTTTAGCTGCGTTGTTATCACTTGGCATATCTCCACCGCGCACCTGGGAGTGCAAGGTATTTAACTCACCCATCATTTGTTTGAATATATCGTTTAGTTCTCGGCGATCGGTCAAACGTGCTAATAATGGCTGATACTTTTGTTTGACTGCTGGCCAATCTAAGCCACGCATATCTTCATCGAATAACGAATCACGATGCATCAACCAAGCGTCATGAAATATTTGCTGCCACTCTTGCATAGGATTGACGTGCAACTTCCAGTCAGACGTATTCACTTTAATATCCTTAGCTGCACTTGAGAATTTAGCGTTTGCCGATACCAAATACATTTGTTTTTTGCTGCCTGTTTTTTGTAAAAATAAAGTATTGCCATCGTCAGACAAACTAAACGATTGCACCGACGATAAGAACGTCTTAGGTTTACTTTTTGGCTCTATCTTTATGGACTTTAATTGTGCTTGGCTGTTAGGTTCATTGATTGTGTCTAATACAAATAAGAACTTTTTGTTTGCCAATATTTTTGAGTAGTTGCCAGATGCAACAGGTACCTGCCACAATCTGTGTGCAATATTTTGCCAGTCTACGGTTATTCTGGGTTGTGTTTCACTGTTGGTTTCACTGTTAGTTTCACTGTTAGTTTCTTTTGATGTATCTGAAGTTTCGCCATCACTTTTGCCATTATTTTTCGCTTCTTTATCAGTTGCATCGTCTGCGTCTTTTAATCCATCTAGTTCTGTGGGATGTTCGAATGGAAACTGAGTATTTTCTTTTAAGGAAATAGCAAAGATTTGTGTTTTTCTATCAAAACTAGCGCCCATATTTCTGTCTCCCCAAGGAGAACTTGGGAAGCTGTTAAAGTGACGGTCAGATAAAAAATATAACCAACTTGAGTCGCTAGAAAATGTTGGTGAAAATGACGCATACTTTTCACTAGTCAGTGTCTGGTGTTTGTTAGTTAACGTATCAATCAGCAACATTTGACTTCGCTGGGCTTTCACTCCTAAATGGGTAATGGCGATAAGTTGACTGTTGCTTGACCATGTCAAAGAGGCAATAGGAAAAGTCTTTCCATTGTTCGGCAGTATCTTTGTATTTTCTTTGCTGTCTAAATCAAGCAACCACAAGTCACCGTTTTTATCATCGTGAGCGATAGACTTACCATCTGGTGAAAGGTAAATATCCCAGCGAAATATAGAGCCATCAAAGGTCAATTGTTCGCCGCCATTTGAACCATCGGCAGGATATTGCCAAATCTCTAATTCACCCGTGCTGTCGTTTAAGGCATAAACTGATTTTGCATCATGGCTTAATATGGCTTTTCGCGTGCGGGAATCTTTAGGTGTAGCAATTTCTATCAATCGAGAGCCATCAGTAGCGGCAATAGCGACTCGACCACGGGCGGTTAATACCACTTTTTTAGTATTACCAGCTTGTTTCGCTGAGGTTAGATTCTTTAAAGGTTTATTAACCCAGTGCTCTCTTAACTGTGAGTAATCTGAGGTAAGGGCGATATCAATAATGGAGCTTTGATCACTTTGGATATCATAAATTTTAATGTCCGCACCCAGCTGATAAACAATTTTATTACTGCCTAGTCGTGCGCTTTTGACTTCCCAATCTTGGTATTGAGTATGTTGCTCTTGATCTCGGCCATTTAATTTCATTGACCATATATTGTCACTACCACTTTGGTTGCTTATAAAATACAAGCGCTCCCCAGCTATCATAGGTGTGCGAACCGAACCTTTATGGTTACTGGTAAGTTGAGTTGCTTCTTTATTCGACCCTAACGTATATTTCCATAACTCACCTTTTGCGCCACCTTGATAAGAGCGGGCGTTATCAGTAGATATTTGCAAGCCAAACTGGGTGAAATATAAGATGTTTCCTTCCGAGTCTATTGACCCTTCTACTGCATCAGCTAATGGGATCGACGTGGTGATAAGGGTAGTGGGATCAACTTGTTTTAGTGTCCAATTCCCAGCAGGACCTACTAGGCCATTATAGCTAAACAGCACTTTTGAGTCAGAGCTCCAACCGTGTACTTTTATCCTGACATTTTCAAACGTGATACGTTTAGCTAACCCGCCCTGAATTGGTATAACATACACTTCAGTTGTTCCCGAGTAGTTGGCAGCATAAGCTACCCATTTGCCATCTGCAGAAATACTCGCCTCTTTTTCTTCGGCGGGGTGAGTGGTCAAACGCTGCGCGAATTTTTCGCCTAATTTGATTTTCCATAAATCACCTTCAGCAGTAAAAACCAAAGTATTGTTGTGTAAGGCTGGGTAACGGTAATAGCCGGGAGAGGCAAAAGCTTGTTGAATAAATATCAGTAAAAAAAGGAAAAAGAGTGTACGCATTATTGGCTTCCTGAACTTTTAAAGTTGTTATGTGCATGATGAGAATAATTGTCGATACTGGACTTTATTATGAAAGTCCAGTCAATAACAAAGGATCCAACAAGTCTATGATGATGTTACTATTTCTATTAAGTTCATAATTTAATTCATAACTTAATTAATAAGGTCGACAATAGTCTAATGTCATCATGGATATGCCCCTCTTGCTCATGTGTTTTATCACTAAATAATCGAATGTGGTCTTGTTCAAATGGTCATGTCTATGATGTGGCAAAAGAGGGGTATGTAAACTTACTCTTAGTTCAAAACAAAAATAGTAAAGAGCCCGGTGACAACAAACAAATGGTTAATGGGCGCCGTGCGTTTTTAGAGCAAGGGTTTTATCAGCCATTGGTCGATTCTATTTCCGACATTTTTAATCAACATTTAGTAACACTCCAAAACCAAACCGAAGTAAAATTTTTCGATGCAGGATGTGGTGAAGGTTATTACATGAACCAAGTGAGTCAGTCGTGCAACCAAGCTGACATTCAAATTGAGTTTAGTGGGTTGGATATTTCTAAATTTGCGGTACAAAAAGCGGCTAAGAAGTTCCCTAGAAATCATTTTACTGTGGCCAGTACCTTTCAATTACCACTAATAAGTAAAAGTCAGGACGTGGTATTACAAATCTTTGCACCTAGCAGCGAGCTCGAAATTCATCGTGTACTAAAGTCCAACGGAATATGGATAACGGTTAATCCAGCAGCCAATCACTTATTTGAATTTAAGCAGGCTTTATATGACGAGCCCACTGAGCATAAAACAGATAAAGTCACTCCTGTTGGTTTTGCATTAGCACAGCAGATGAATTTAAGTTTTGTTGTTCGGCTGACCGAACCCCAGCAAAGGGAAAACTTGCTGATGATGACTCCTTACTATTGGTCAGCAACTGCAGATAAAAAGAAAAAATTAGTGGATAACTTGCAATATTTCACCACTGACTTTGATATCAAAGTGTTTACAAAACTAGCTTGATTTTAGGTTACACATAACACACATGTTTGTTAAGACCTGTCCTAATCTATCCTAGTTGTCGTTCACAATTCAACCACGCTTTAATCATCCAACAACATAGCTATGTAAAGGTGCGGGTATTTGTTTTTCGACAATAAACTCACATACCTCTGCAAAATTTTTGCTTTGCTGCGTGAGATTTTACACTTTCCCTTCAATGGTTAAAATTGATTGAAATTACCTTGCCTGCTCCCTGCTATATGACCCACATTTTGTTTATAGCTGCGAAAACTGGTGGATGTTCAGTGTATTTGAGCTCTGCCAACTTTCAACTGTATTCCAATGGCATTGATAAAAGTTAAGGCTAGGATGAAAACTACACTTTAATAATGACCATTTTTCTACTGGGATCTGCCGCAATAACTGTTGGTTTAAGGTGTCAGCTTAGGATAAATCAAAAGCATTTAGCGAAGTGTGCTCGAAATTTACCATCTTTGGCAAGATTGGGTGATCTGAAAACGGTTAAGTGTTTTGCAAGTATCTGGGTAATAGGTCAGCAAAAAGTCTTAGTACATTAAGTTGTTATGGGGACACATCAATACAACCTTCAACTATTTTTTATACAAAGCGTCGTCAAGATAGATGTCTAACATTTCATGGATGGAATTAATCTTACCTCGCAATTGAATACGATGACCTGCTCGGAGTCAGTTATATGTCATTTATATATCAGCTAGTGTGAAAATATTGTTTGTTTATGGCACAGTTTGTTTATGGCATAGTTTTTTTGCAACGGTTCTGGCACGTGATAATGCCACTCAGAATTCGTTTAATTCAGGCATATTATTATTCCGTTCAATTATTTCGTTAAGCTAATCGCCCCCGAATAACAAGCTCCTATTCTTGCATTTCATAATGTTGATAACTCAGGTAAGCGGGTTGTGTCACAAGCACATCTTTGTCAAGTTGAACATACGACCTAAATAGATGCATTTATGTCTGAGAATTTAGCAGCACGTGACTAGCGTCCCAGTTATTAAGATGTTGAGTTTTTGCGCCCTAAGCAAGTAACGTTCATATCCATATAAGTGACTAATTTGAACTGTTTACATCAGGTAGAATGTGCTCTGCGCAATCCCATTTAATTCACAACATAACCTGCGAGCACCAAGTAATGGGAATGAGAAAGCACCGGTTCTGACATCTGATAGGGTCTGATGGTTGCGCCGTTAATTAATGTGTGTAATTTCCTTTCTTTATTTTTAACCAAGTGCACGGAATAATGCTTCTGGCTGTTTTGTTACAACATTTAGTAAAACAAGTACTGAATGCTGTGAATTGTGATCTACTCGTTGCTGGGTGGTGAAAATTTGAAATACTGATACAACAATTTGCAGCAAACTTTACTAGTGTTAATCCAACGTTGCGACGTATCCCAGATACATTTACTTCAGGTGCCCTATGTATCTTAGCTACTGACTATTTGCCTTCACTCAGATTTATGGCTTCTTGCAACTCTTGAACACAATTTTCAAATTCACGAGTCATATTTAATCTCCGATGCTTTATTGCTTTTACTCCAATCTGAAGCCTATAAAAATTATCATCGACTCAGTAAGTATGGTATTTGAGGTGTGCGATGTAGAAGAACGTATTAATCCGCAGTTTAATAAAAAATGAAGCGAAATTAGTTGCTTACTCTCATGGGCCAGCAAAAATTTGGTAGTCAAATTACTTGATTAAAAGTCTTTTGTGTAGACTCAATCCTCAAACATGAAATGCGTTAAAAAATAAACGCATTTAACCCACCATTGGGCTTTATTTAGAGTGAGTGATTCGTAATCTGCAAAAACACTTTCTTGTTTTTAAAATAATTTTAAATGCAATGAAAATTCAATATAAATCAACGGTTTAAATGTTTTATATTGTTGTATAT
>OOFW01000109.1_pt1 | contig 11649 bp, 11 predicted proteins | sample 1670271 | NCBI WGS metagenome assembly OOFW01 (sample SAMEA98137918, study PRJEB22522) | marine metagenome | biome: marine biome; feature: marine water body; material: sea ice | place: Arctic Ocean | collected 07-Sep-2015 | depth 1.32 m
ATGCGGATTTTTCAAAGTATTGGGATTGAGGTTGAAAGTTGTTCAGTTGGTTTGTAATCATAGCAAGATAGCTGATAGCTGGAGACCAACGTTGGAGGCGAAGGGCGGTGCGGCCGGCTTTATGAGTGATAGTCAGAGATTTGAAAGTTTCACTGTCTGGATCGATGGCTTCGGCTACTTGAGCCGCGGTGATATCGGAATAGGTATGCAGCATTTTACTCACGAGTTTTGCCACACCGGGTTGTTTACTGCGTAGTGACTCATCTAAGTTAGTGGAAAAGAAGCCCGGACAAGCCACACTGACATGAATATTGTCGTGAGTGAGCTCTAGGTGCATGGTTTCTGAAAAGCTAACCACTGCAGCTTTACTGGCGTTATAACTACCCATTAGTGGAGCAGGGGTGATCCCTGCTTGTGACGCAACATTCACTATTTTACCGCCGCCGTGTTGCTTCATTAAAGGGACAAAAGCACGGCACATCCTTACCATGCCTAACACATTAATATTTAGTACCCAGTTCCATTGCTCAATATCTTCAAATTCCAATGCGCCGCCTGTGGCGACACCGGCATTGTTGACTAATACATCTACTTTTTGCCAACGGGATTGAAGTTGTTGTTTCAGTGTTTCAATATCAGCTTCGTTGGTGATATCACAAGGCAAAAAGAAGGCTGCACCACCTGCCTTAGTGATGCTATCAACCACTTTACAGCCTCGCTGTGAGTTGAGATCAGCAATACACACTTCACAACCTTGCTTGGCATAATGTAACGCCAGCGCTTCACCTAAACCTGAAGCGCCACCGGTTATTAATACTGTTTTCATTTATTGATACTTCTTCAGTTCTAAACGGGCAACCATGCCTTTATGCACTTCATCTGGGCCATCTGCTAAACGCAAGGCTCTGGCACCAGCAGCAAACCGCGCTAATGGGAAGTCGTTACACATACCGCCACCACCATGAATCTGGATAGCCATATCTACCACTTCTTCAAGCATTTTGGGTACGGCTACTTTAATCGCTGATATATCCACCATGGCATTTTTAACGCCTAAGTTGTCAATTTTCCAAGCGGCTTGCAGTGTCAGTAAACGAGCTTGTTCGATAGCAATACGTGCTTCGGCGACGCGTTCTCTGTTGCCACCAAGCATCATCAAAGGCTTACCAAAAGCGGTACGTGACATACCACGCTGCATTGCCAGTTCTAAAGCTTTTTCAGCACCGCCAATCGATCGCATGCAATGATGAATTCGACCTGGTCCAAGGCGTCCCTGAGCAATGGCAAAACCTTTACCCATGCCAACAAGCAAGTTTTCTTTGGGTACCCGTACATTGGTAAAGTGCATTTCGCCATGACCAAAAGGGGCATCGTAATCACCAAAAGCTTGCAACATACGTTTGATTTCAATACCCGCAGAATCCAGAGGGACTACTACCATGCTGTGCTGACTGTGTTTGTCGTTTTCTGGATTAGACAGCGCCATAAAAATAGCCATTTTTGCGTTGGGATGACCTAAACCTGTGGTCCACCATTTTTTGCCATTGAGCACTAATTCGTCACCGTCTACTTCTACGGTAGCTTGCATATTAGTGGCATCAGACGAGGCAACATCGGGTTCTGTCATACCAAACACTGAGCGTATTTCACCAGCTAGTAACGGTTTAAGCCATTTTTGTTGTTGGTATTCGTTACCGAAGTGGTACAACACTTCCATGTTGCCAGTGTCAGGTGCGTTACAGTTAAATATTTCAGAGGCAAATAACACTCTGCCCATTTGTTCTGCTAATGGCGCATATTCTAATGTAGTTAAACCCTGGCCTAACTCTGCGTCGGGCATAAACAGATTCCATAACCCAGCCTGTTGCGCTTTTTTCTTGAGTGGCTCAATTAATGGATGGACTTGCCAATTTTTCCAATCACCACCGGGATTTAATTCATGGGTTTCAGTATAAATCTGTTCTTCGACTGGATAAATATGTTCGTCCATAAAGGCTTTAATACGTTCGATATAACCCTGTGTTTTTTCGCTGTGGTTAAAATCCATAATAGTGGCTCCAAAAGTTTAGGTGTATGTAACTGCGTATAGAATAGTCGCTTTATTAAATTGAATGAAATGAAAAATACTATATGGTTACTATGAATCTTATTCATTAGGTGGTGTTCGATGACCGATGTCACAAAAGTCCAGCAACTTGATCTTAATTTACTCAAAGTGTTTGAAAGTATTTATCAAGAACAAAATATGTCGCGGGCAGCAGAAGTGCTGCATATTACTCCTTCAGCAGTTAGCCATGCATTAAAAAGGTTGCGAGAATATTTGGGTGATCCACTATTTCAGCGCAGTAATAATCGGATGTTACCTACACCTGCGTGTCAGCGTATGGCTCCGCAGATAATTGATAACCTGACCCGCCTAATGCAAATATTGCAGCACTGGGGTGAGTTTCAACCGCACAGCAGTCAACATCATTTTCGTTTGGGTATTCATTACGCCCTCGAACCTTCTATTTTGCCTAAGCTAGCGAAAAAATTGGCCGAGTTTGCGCCTAACATTACTTTTGCCAGTGTCAAAGTAGACAGGGAGAACTTAACTCGAGAGTTAGGAGCAGGGCATATTGATATGGCGTTTGATGTGGCTTTGCCCATCAAGCCTCCTGTATTACACACCAAACTTATTGATGATGAGTTTTGTGTGATGATGCGCAAAGGCCACCCTCTGGAGTATCATTTAACTCGGTCAACGTATTTTAACGCAAAACATATTGGTGTATCTAATCGCCCAAGTGGAGCTGGAGCCGAGGATATTTTATTTCAACAGCAAGGGCTTGCGCGGCAAATTAGTATCCGATGTCAGAATTACTATGCAGCAAAAACAATGCTTATTGAGTCTGATTTTTTGTTAACTGTGCCCTATTTATTAGGTAAAGAGTTAATGGAAGGTACGAGGCATGACGGTTGTTTATCACAGGTCCCTATGCCTGTTCGCTTGACTAACATTGAGACGCATCTCTACTGGCACAAAAACACTGAGCATGACGAAGCCTTAAGTTGGTTTAGGCAAATTTCGGTTTCATTGATCTAGATTCATATTGGCTTTAGTCGCGAGGGGTTTTCATGTCGTCGTATTTTTTGTCTTTCAAAATATTCAGTTTTATTTGTCTCGAGCCGAGCCGAGCCAACCCGAGCCAACCTGAGGAGCGGGTTAATTGTTATTGGCAGTGTTTGCATTCACTGTTTTAGAAAGGGCAGTGGTATGGCCAACTATGTTTAATACCTAATAGAATATCCTATTTATTTTGTTATTTTATTAAGACTGGAATATATCACCATAGTATGGACCGCCGAGCAGCCGCTCACTTTTTTCATGTTTGTATTCCGTTAAATCTTCTGCCCAAATATTTTGGTTAGGTTACCTAATTGTGATTGTCACTTTTACTTTACGCTACTGCAGTGATATCAACTTACCTTTTAATAAACTGTGACTCATTAATATAAAACAGACTCATTATACTTTTAGCTTCAACTTTAAAGCGCAAAAGTATCAACATTCAGCACAAAAGAAATAGCTTTTAGAGTACACATGCCAGAACCGAATGTTATATTACGCATCAATGATTTTTATAAACTCGTTACTTAAAATGTTATGTCAACGACTATTATACGCCTCGGTTAATATTAAACATTTAGCTTAGTTAAAATCTAAAGAGTCAATTACTTTGCTTAGTATTATAATCCCTACATTAAATGAATCTCAAACTGGTTATCTGCCTAAGATATTTGATGCCTATCATAAGGTGCCAGGTATCGAGATTATTTGCGTGGATGGCGGCAGCACCGATAATACAATTTCTTTAATCAAGCAATCTACTGCTAGGTTGATAGCCACCGATGTAAGCTCGCGTGCGGGTCGTTTAAACGCCGGTATTGCACAATCTAAATTCGAGATGGTGCTGCTACACCATCCACGGAGTCTTGTCGATATTGAAGGCATTATGGCCCTTGCTAATCTATCGACAGATAATCGCTGGGGAGCTTTTACACATCAGTTTTCAATATCTCATCCTCTACTTGATTTCACGTCGTGGTATTCAAATTATATAAGGGGGGGACTGCGCAGTATATATTATTTAGACCACTGTATATTTGCACAAAAACAACTGCTACTTGATGTGGGATTATTACCTGATATAGATATTTTTGAGGATACTGAAATATGTTTAAGATTAAAAAAACAGGGTAAGCCGATTAGATTACCCTTTATCAGTCAAACTTCAGCGGTACGTTTTCAGGTGCAGGGAATTTATCAGCAAGCGTTAAAAAATCAGTATTTGAAATGGTTATATTATTTTAATCGCTCTGACACAAAGATGAACAGACTGTATGAGAAGGGTCTAGAACTAAATACTAAATATGAAAAAAAGAAAAACCACAAATAACTGCAGCATTTTGGTTGGTTTTTAATTTTGTTATCTAGTATTGAAGTCAGCACCCAAAAAATTTTGTCAGCTTCTCTAAGCTCATTCTGCTGGTGAAAGATTTTCAATTGAACATGTTTGATCAACAGTAGGCTCACCAAACGAATCAGTCAGCTTTGCTCTACTCTATCTAGCTTTTGTCTATCAATAGCTAGAATGTTTTGCTACCGGGTTGAAAATAACTACAAAAATTAGCTTGTTCGATATCACTTATATGATCTTCACACTCCAATAATATCGTTCAAAGTGAAGTGGTTTGGATGTGTACCTGAAACTAAACAGAAACCAAAAAACCAATAACTAGCGCAAAGCCATATGGTAAAACAAAGTGAGTAATAGAATATATTTTGAGTTAACCACTGATATCGTAAGATATTTACCGATCAGTTAAAAATTTTAAAGTTGAAATATGACATTATTTTTTGTATTCGCGGTTCAGTTTGTTATAAGAACAACCGCAATATGTTGTGCGTTTTATATATCCTTACATCCTTACATCCTTACATCCCCCCATCCCTCCATCCCTATATCGCTTCATCTCCCTCTTCAGAAGTACGAATACGGATAGCGCGTTCAACTTCAGATACAAATATTTTCCGTCACCAATTTTTCCAGTTTTAGCTTTAGCGATAATTACTTCGATACAACGTTCTATTTGATCATCTACGAGTACAATTTCAAGCTTAACTTTGGGTAAAAATGTCTATTTTGTATTTTGCCCCTCGATAAGCTTCGGTATGACCTTTTTGACGTCCATAACCTTTTACTTCTGTCACGGTTAATCCTGATATACCGACTTCAGTTAATGCTTCTCGCACGTCTTCAAGCTTAAAAGGTCTGATTATGACTTCTATTTTTCTCACTTATTTTTTTCACTTGTTTTTTTCACTTATTGTTCTCACTTTTTAAATTATTTGTAAAATAATACAATAGCTAGCCAATAAATTGAGTGTCGCTTTTAGACTCAAAATAAAGTGTTAATAACCGAGTGTTAATTAGTTGTTAACTTTATTTTGTGAAGCACTTTTATAGTTCAGGTTAAAAGATCAGGTTTATAAAGTTATTTTATGTATTTGTTTTAAGTGTTTGTTTTAAGTGTTTGTTTTAAGTAATCGTTTTGAAAATTTTGTTTTGATTGATTGTTTTTATAAAAAGTACAAATTTATGACAGCTCTTTATGGACGGGCGATGGTGGAGCATGGAATAATCTCTTAAAATATTTAAACTTAAACAATAACGGTTGAATACAGATACATGAGCATATTAAAACGCATACAAATGATATTGGTGATTTGTCTGATTAGTGTTGGAATTGACCAGAGCACCAAGTGGTATGCCTCGGAGTATTTGCCTAGGTTTGAAATGAGCAGCTACTGGGGCGATATGTTACGTATTGGATACGCAGAAAATACCGGGGCTTTTTTAGGTTTAGGTAGCAATATGTCGGATTCAGCTAAATTTTGGATATTTGTTTGTGCGGTAGGTTTGGTCTTGTCTGCTCTATTGATTTATATCCTAAAAACTAAGACTCAAACAATATATGGATTGACTTCGCTAACTTTTATTTTTTCTGGCGGTATCAGTAATTTTTATGACAGGGCTTTAAACAATGGCGCAGTGATCGACTTTTTAAATGTTGGCATTGGCTCTCTAAGAACTGGCATTTTTAATGTTGCCGATATGGCTATCATGCTCGGTGTATTTTTATTATTATTTGCCAAAGATAAAAAGGCTGATATTAAGGACAACTGAACCTATGGTGCATTCTGCTAAATCAGGGGCATATCAGTCACCACTTGGCAAACTGTTTGCTCGCCAGCAACCTAAAGTAAAAGCTAAGCAGGGCATGGCGAAATTATTATTAACTTACGCAGAAAATGACAATAAGCGAATTGCCCACCTAATTAGTCAATGGATAAACGAGACCAACTCTTCTAAATAATTACTGACTAAGAAAAATTAAAGCTCCTAAAATTAAAGAGCCTAAATAAAGCGTTAATTTAAAACTTGAATCTGCCAAACAATAAACAAGCTGTTTTAGTTTTAATTCAGAGTAGCTGTTTTAAGCTGTTCTAGCTAGATACAGAAAAATTGTCTTTATACATAAATTGGTTTGGAAGAAAATGCTTTCATGGTATTAATAAATGTTATTTCTTACTAGTTTTGTACATTTCTTGCCCTAGCTACGGTGCCAATTTTGATTGTGCTGGGAAAGGACTATGGCCTAATGAAAGAGGTATAACATTTTTCAAAAAAGGCTCAGTTGAGAGCACAGTTCTGGGCTCATCATTGAAATTAGCAAAAATAGCACAAAATGAAATTTTGGTTCCAAAGGAGTCACTGCCAGTGCAGACCGTTCCTAAAGATGTTAAAGAAACTAGGATCAGTTTATTTTTGTATCCTCTGGGTATTATATTGCTATTGGTCGGTGGACTAATTACTCGAAATGCAACACATAGCGGTTTGTCGAGTTTTCATATCAGATCCACATTGCATATTTAACCGCGTCATTAACCTACATGGAAATGATGCGTCATCAATCAATACCATACAGTGAATCTTTGAGCGTTTGTTATATGTGGTCGTATCGATCTCATGTATTTCCCAATGCGGGTGTTTAATCTAGGCACACTGATATCATTATCAACCGGTTCATCGAATGTGATCTTCGCAATACTTATGTCTATCGCCATTTCCGTTAGGGCTGAGTTGAATGTATTTATGTAGTGCTGTTGTTCTCAGTGGTGGTTAATTTTGCGATCATGTCTCTCCTATATCAGATACCACAGTACTTGCCTCTGTGGGGCTGAATGCGATCATCTGGGTCATGTTACTACCGAAGCCAGATAAGTAGGGGTTATTGGACTACTGACATTGCTAGCCTTCGGTTTAGCTGAAGCTTATGTGTCTGTATATATGTTGCCATTTTCAATTTTTGTGCTGTTTGTTGTTATGTACTTTTTAATGGAGTTTTTGGAAAACGCTTAGGAAAAGGCATTCTAAATTAAGATTTGGACCAAAAGTTCACCAAGAGTCCACCAAAAGTCCAATAGCACAACAACGAGAAGAGTTAATGCATAAAAAATTAACTCGTAGACAAGCCATTAAAATAGTTTCTGGTACTCTTTTGTTTTATTTTGTTTTCATTTGCACGTATTGCTATTCGGTCTGCTCAAGGTGATAAAGTTGTTTTTGGGTGCGGTGTTGCAAGCGGTGATCCAGACCAGATTAAAGCTGTGTGGTAGTGTGGACGTGGCCCCACGGCTTAGCAATACCTATAAAAGTGGATTGGTTTGTTGTGACCGATGCAGCTTTTAATCACATGGTTGCCTTTGAAATATTCAACACCCAGAATAGTCGTGATCATACGGTCAAAATAGTTGCGTATGCTCTTGAGCCAGGCGAAACATATTTCTATAAATGTATAATCCAAGATATTATTTCGCATTTAAGTTGTTTTTTTATGGCATCAATGTATTTGCCCTTTAGCTTAATCGAGTTAACGCTAAACTATCAAATTTTACCCCTGACCAGCCTGTCAGTATGAAGTTACGGATATTGCCATGGTCTGTTCCCGCTGGGTTTGCTAATACATCATTACGATAAAAGTTTCCAAACAAGTTGAGGGTTTCAAGTTCAGTTAATTCATGTAATTGAGCAAAGTGGAAAATCTTGCAAGAACCTTCATTGCTGCCTGCTGCATTGAGCAACGTTCCATTACTAAAACCTGCTGGTGTGTAATTATAAAATTGACTAATCACCTGCATAACAGTTGTAAACTGGATGGTGTCTGGGGCTTGGTGTAACTGGGTGATCAAATCGTTTATCGTCGTCAATTTATTCAAAGTCATAGTGTGTCCGTTGTTTTAGATAGATGAAAAGAAAAGGTTAATTGGCAATCAATATGTTTGAGTATTGTATTGACGAACATCGGTGTGGCCATTGTCCTTTCGTTATTTGCTGATGTCACAGCAATAAGAATGTCGCAGTCTTGTATAGGTATTTGTTGACGAACATAGAAGATATTTAAGTCGTCTAAATTATCTAAACTTTGATTTAAACTAACAGAACCAACAAAACAGCTTTTTTCGGGATGATGCTCGTAAGTGACCCCATCGACTTCTCTGAAAAGTGTGATGGCTTGGAATTTATCTAGATTTAACAGGCGAAAAGTGACTTCGATTTTGATATTCACCACTCCTTAATAATGATGATACACAAACGTGATCTTGTTGAATAAAAGAATATTAATTATATTCTAACTATTTAATCAATATCGAATTAAATCTCTTTTTGTCCTAATATAAATCAAACATAATTTAGATTTTGGATGAAGTGTAAATCTATTTCAGTGAATAATTGAAGTTAAGTCACAATCAGACTTTTAGTTTAACCTAGTTAGTAGTCAGACCAAAGGAACCAATATGAAAATTGTGATGGGGAAATTTAGCCGTGAGCCTTTTCATGCGTTATCAAAAAAAGAAGTCAGTTTGTTATTAAAAATAGTGCCTGACGAGTGGGCAAAACATGTATCCAGTGTGGTATTGAGTTCAAAGATATTTAAGAAAACTAAGCTTGTAAAACCAGTGGAATATACCACCACCACTCAACAGCTATCCATCTATTCAAGAGGCTTAGTACGAGACAATATCGCCAGACAATTGCTACACGAATTAGCGCTGATTAATGCACAGGCTAAGGAGACTCAGTTTGATGAAACCTGCGATCTACATGCAGTGATTAAACCTTATATGGATAAGTTTTTGAAGGTGAGGTTTTAGATGTATCGAAGCAGCTCTTATAGGACGTTTCAATAAGCCTACACCACAGATAGGGCGTAGCTAATAAAAAAAACCGGCTTTTGCCGGTTTCACATTGATGCTTTTAAAAGTGTGTCGCTTAAGCCTTAGCCGGACGTCCAGCTTGTTTCCGTAAATTCTCAGTCAATAACTTTTTACGAATACGTGTACTTAAAGGCGTCACTTCAACCAATTCATCGTTATCGATAAATTCAAGCGCTTGCTCTAGCGACATCACAATAGGCGGAACTAAACTTTGCGCTTCGTCTGTACCTGATGCACGTACGTTCGTTAACTGCTTACCTTTAAGGGCATTAACCGTCAGGTCATTTTCACGCGCATGAATACCAATCACCATACCTTCGTAAACTTCAACACCGTGGCCGATAAATAAACGTCCGCGACTTTGTAAGTTAAACAATGCGTTAGTCAGTGCTTTACCCGTTGCGTTGGCAATCAATACACCACTCTTACGCTGACCGATTACTCCACCTTTATGAGGGCCGTAATGATCGAACGTGTGGTAAATCAAACCAGAGCCTGATGTCATAGTCATAAAATCAGTTTGAAAACCAATCAAACCACGGCTAGGGATCATGAAGTCCATACGAATACGGCCTTTACCATCTGGAGACATATTGGTTAATTCACCTTTACGTGTACCAATTTGTTCCATAATAGCTCCTTGATGTTTTTCTTCAACATCTATGGTCACTGTTTCAAAAGGTTCGTGAGTCACACCATCAACTTGTTTCAAAATAACTTCAGGACGAGAAACGGCTAGCTCATAACCTTCACGTCGCATGTTTTCAATCAATATGCCCAAATGAAGTTCACCTCGGCCCGACACCCTAAATTTATCTGGGTCACCTGTTTCTTCAACACGTAAAGCAACGTTATGAATAAGTTCAGTTTGTAAACGCTCAAGGATATTTCTTGAGGTTACATACTTTCCTTCTTTTCCTGCAAATGGAGACGTGTTAACTTGGAATGTCATTGTAACGGTAGGCTCGTCTACCGACAATGGTACTAATGCGTCTACTTTGTTTACATCGCACACGGTATCAGAGATTTAAAGTTCACCTAAGCCAGTAACAGCTACAATGTCGCCCGCTTCTCCCGACTCAACATCATTGCGATCAAGACCTAAATAACCCAATACTTTGCTTACTTTAGCATTACGCTTTAAGCCTTGCGCGTTAACCACAGTAACTTGTTGGTTAACTCTAACAGTACCGCGAGTAATTCGACCAATACCGATTACACCAACATAAGAGTTGTAATCGAGCTGGGAAATTTGCATTTGAAGTGGACCATCTGGGTCCGCAACTGGCGCAGCTACCTTACTAACAATCGTTTCAAACAAAGGGGTCATATCTTCAGATTTAACGTCGGCATCGTTTGATGCCCAGCCGTTGAGTGCTGAAGCATATACTACATCAAAGTCTAGCTGGTCGTCTGTAGCACCTAAATTATCGAATAAATCAAATACTTGATCCATAACCCAGTTTGGGCGTGCGCCCGGCTTGTCTATTTTATTAATAACAACAATTGGTTTTAGACCTTGCGCAAAAGCTTTTTGCGTCACAAAACGTGTTTGCGGCATAGGGCCTTCTTGCGCATCAACGAGGAGTAAAACAGAGTCGGCCATAGACATAACACGTTCTACTTCACCACCAAAATCGGCATGTCCTGGAGTATCAATTATATTAATTCGATACCCATTCCAATTTATAGCGGTATTTTTAGCAAGTATTGTAATGCCGCGTTCTTTTTCAATATCGTTTGAGTCCATTACGCGCTCTTCAGCTTGGCCACGATTTTCTAAAGTGCCTGATTGTTGCAAAAGTTTGTCTACCAATGTTGTTTTACCATGGTCGACGTGCGCGATTATCGCGATATTGCGAATATTTATTGCTGACATTACAGATTCTCATTAGGGGCTGTTTGCGCAAATATGCGTAGATACAGCTCGTTGTGATGGTTTAGATGGGCGCGGATTGTACAGATTTATTGCTTAATAAGCGACAAACTTTGCTGTTTTATCATTAAATATTCACATTAGGTTTAATTCATCGCATTTTAGTTGCACCACACCCTCGCCAGTACTGCACCCATAAAGTGCAAGCACTCTTAATTAGGCACATATTAGGTGCAGTTAAAAATTTGTAAAAACGTTTGAACATCCCTAAGCCCTTGTGATTGGGACGCTGTTAAAAATTTAAGTAATGGCACGTTTATCGCTTATAGTGCATTCAGCAAAAAGAACTGCAATAATATACTTTGGATTCACTAAAATTTGCGACGGACATATATTTAGTTACCCCGTCTGCAAAGTTAAAAATTACTACGAAACAGGAGAACTTTTATGT
>OOFW01000110.1_pt1 | contig 11544 bp, 9 predicted proteins | sample 1670271 | NCBI WGS metagenome assembly OOFW01 (sample SAMEA98137918, study PRJEB22522) | marine metagenome | biome: marine biome; feature: marine water body; material: sea ice | place: Arctic Ocean | collected 07-Sep-2015 | depth 1.32 m
GTGTCAGCTACTAGTGTGGGGCGTCAATTTCAAGAGTTACGTGATACCTCTGAGTCATTTGGTTGGAACGCTGGTATTCCGTTATTTTTTGATGGGTTAGAATTAGAATTCAAAACGGGAGCTGACTTTTTTGAGAAAGCGCGAAGTGGAGAAAACATCTCAATCAACGTGCCTCACAGAGCGATAGCTGACGCTGCCACATTTGGTGATCGTATTGACCAAATTTTCTCAGCAGAAAACATAGCATCTGATGCCTTTTACAATAGCTCAAGCGGTGCAGGCATATTGGAATCAATCACCTCTGATGGTGATAAGTATGCAGCAGGTACAAAAATAGATGCATTTTATTTTATGGCTGATGCTTTTATCAATGACACCATCCGAATCAGCGGTGGGTTTCGTTATGAAGATTTTCGTCAGATATCTGTGCCCTTTACTGCTCACCAGAATGTGTTTTCAGTAGAAGGTGATGAATTAGCATCACTGGCGTTTCAGGAAGATGATATTTTCCCTTCTCTTGCACTGACTTACTTTGCAAATGATGAAATGCAGCTTAGATTGAATCTAAGTAAAACTGCCATAAGACCTGATCTGCGTGACATTAGCACATCATTTTTTATCGACCCCTTGACTGAGTTTTTGGTTCGAGGCACACCTTTGTTGCAAAGCTCAAAATTAAGCAATTTGGATGCTAGGTGGGAATGGTATATGCCATCGGGAAATAACCTGTCAGTTGCCTTCTTTTATAAAGATATAGAAACACCTATCGAGTTGATTGAGTTAGGCACAGTAGGTGGTGCTGCTCCCAACTTACTGACCGCAAATGGTGAGGAAGGTGAGTTGTATGGAGTTGAGCTTGAGCTGTTACATGACTTAACCTTTATCAGCAGCGACCTAGACAACTTTTTCTTTACGGGTAACATAACTGTATCGAGTTCAGAAGTTACTCTCGGCGCTGTGGATGATAATGTAACTTCATTGTTTGAACAGCAAGTACTTGATGCACTAGATGCCACCAGTGCATCAAACATTGTGACTAATAATAAAAGGCGTTTAGTTGGGCACTCTGAATGGGTGGCGAATATGCAACTTGGTTGGGATTCTGAAGACGGTGAACACTCTGCGACTATTGTCTATAATGCATTTGGACCGCGTATTATTGTCCCTGGAACAAGGGGTAACCTAGATGCAGAAGAAGAAACATTTCATTCATTAGATTTGGTGTATAACTATTATCCAACCTTTGAAACAACCTTTAAGTTCAGAATACAAAATATTCTTAATGAGGAAAGAGCTATTCTTCAAGAAAATCTGGATTTGTTCGTCGAAACACAAGGTGTAGCAGTCAACGCAAGTTTTAGTTGGCAGTTTTAGAATACTTAGGCAAAGAGCTAACGCTCTTTGCCTAAAACCTTTGCCTAAAACCTTTGCCTAAAATATTAATCTAAAATCTAAGTTTTGATTGCTGAATAATGTTCACAGGATTACATCACAAGGATGAAAACATATATGGGTGATCGAGGTGCAGCCAGAAGACCCAAGCAGAATATTGTAAATAGTTACTAATAGTTACTAATAGTTACTAATAGTTACTAATAGCGACTCAGCGTATTAATAACTCGTTGAATTAGATTGTTTCATTAAATAAATACCAATAAAAGTTATTGGTATTCTCATAAATTTATAAATTACTGTCCTTAGTAATATTCATTTGTAATAAGCTCATATAAATAAGGAAACCCTTGAGTAGCTGTTATTTACTCATTCACCGCTGGAGCCCTATCAAAATCAGTAATAAACGCTGAGTAAATTAAAACTATTACTAAATCTATACTGCTTGTCATTTTAGCGTCATTTATCTGTAATATTTCTGTCACATATAGACCTTATGCTCTGCACAGTTTTTAAATAACAGCAATTTTCTGTTATCCAATTTAGGGTTTTAGGTATGACACGACTGACTAAGTTATCTGCGGTGTTTTTAGGCATATTTATGACGGCTGGAAGCAGCTTTGCTCAAGAAGAGAAATCTCTTGAGCCGGCAGTAAAAAAAGCCAATAAAATCAATGAGTCAGCAGTAAAGTCCCAACAAAAAATAAACAGCATTACAAATCAAATTGATAATAAATTTCAGCAATTTAAAGCTATCAATAAAGAAACTACAGGTTTGGATGTTTACAACGGCCAGTTGCAAAAACAAATAGATAACCAATTGCAGGAAATGGTGGAGTTAAATAATTCCATTGATGGCGTCAGTATTATCGAACGCCAAATTACTCCCCTTATGATGCGCATGATTACGGGTCTTGCACAATTTGTTGCGTTGGACGTGCCATTTCTTGCTCAAGAGAGAAATAAACGTGTTACTCAGTTACAAGACATGATGGACAGAGCCGATATTGCACCGTCAGAAAAGTTTCGACGTGTAATGGAAGCCTATCAAGTAGAAATGGACTACGGACGCACACTTGAAGCATACAGTGGTTTGCATACGATTGATGGTCAAGAACGGGATGTGGATTTTTTACGCGTAGGTCGTACCGCACTTATTTACCAAACCCGTGATGCCAGTTTACAAGGCACGTGGAACAAACAAACTCGCCAGTGGGAAGCTTTGTCTTCAAGCTATCGTACCCAAGTCACCAAGGGCTTACGTATGGCGAAAAAACAACTCGCACCAGACCTTCTAATGCTACCCATAGCAATGACGGATTAAGGGCCTGATAGACATGAAAAACATCCTTAAAAACATATTATTAATAACGAGCCTCGGTCTTATATCTAACGTGGTTGTTGCCCAAGAAGACAAAGCATTGAATTTAGACGCATTGTTAAAGCAACTTGAACAAGGTCAGTTTGAGCAAAACAAACAAAATGTTCAACGTGAAAAAGAGTTTACTGCAAAACGTTCTGAGCAAGATAAAATGTTGGGCCAAGCTAGACAAATTCGTGATGCAGCGTTAGCTACTTCTGAAAAAATGGAAACGCAGTTCGAAGAAAACGAATTTAAATTGGCTGATTTAAATGATGCCATGAACAAACGTTTAGGTTCATTAAAAGAGTTGTTTGGTGTACTGCAGCAAGTATCAGGCGATACAAAAAGTAAATTTCAAAATTCGATAATCTCTGCTCAAATCCCTGGTCGTGCTGAGTTTTTGGATAACTTAGCTCAGTCAATGGGCGCGTCATCAAAACTAGCCTCCATTGAAGAAATTGAGCGTGTCTGGTTTGAAATGCAACGTGAGATGACTGAATCAGGAAAAGTGACTACGTTCACTACCGACGTCATCGAAGCCGGTGGCGAAAAAGTCAGTAAAGAGGTATTGCGCGTTGGACCTTTTGCCTTGGCTGCTGATGGTAAATATCTGGATTACAATGGCACAACTGGATCAGTTGCTGAACTTGTGCGTCAGCCTGCAGGTCGTTATGGAAATAGTGCCGCTTCTCTTCAGCAATCATCAGGTGATTTAGTAGAGTTTGGTTTAGACCCAACAGGCGGTTCAATTCTTAAACTATTAGTGCAAGCTCCCAGCTTGAAAGAACGTGTAGAGCAAGGTGGAACCGTAGGTTACATCATTTTAGTTGTTGGCTTTGTTGGTTTATTGATTGCTGTTTGGCGTTTCGTTGCCTTGTTTATTGAAGGTGCTAAGGTTGATCGCCAGCTAAAGTCTGCCACGTTTAAAGATAACAACTCTCTTGGCCGTGTAATGAAAGCGAAAGATGACTACCCAGAAGCAGATGTTGAGGCGCTAGAGCTGCATCTTACCGAAGCTATTTTAGGTGAAGTGCCTAAGTTAGGAAGGTCGCTGAGTATTATTAAAGTGATATCGGTAGTCGCACCTTTGATGGGACTACTAGGAACTGTTTCGGGCATGATAAACACTTTCCAAGCAATCACATTGTTTGGTACGGGTGACCCTAAATTAATGGCTGGTGGTATCTCCACCGCACTGGTTACCACAGTATTAGGTTTGGTTGTGGCAATCCCTATGACGTTGTTATACGCCATCTTGAACACTCGTAGTAAAAGCATCGTTTATATATTGCAAGAGCAAGCTGCTGGTGTCATTGCGGAGCGTGCTGAAGCACACAGCGCCGCGGCCAGTAGCGCTGCGACCACTAACAGCGGCAAAGCTTAATTCACCATGATTGAAATTCTCGAAACCATTCGCGACTTTACTGAAACCGGTGGGCAAGTCCTACTGATTATTGGTGGGTTAATTTTTGTTATGTGGTTAATGATTTTAGAGCGTGCCATGTATGTTTTTGTCACGCACAAACAGTACAAAAAAGCGGTGATTGTTAAGTGGAAGGCACGACAGGAGCGTTCGTCTTGGAACGCCGAGCAAATTCGTCAAGCAATGATTTCTCGTGTTGCCCTAAAGCTCAGCACAGGTGTACCGATTATCCAATCCCTAGTGGCATTATGTCCACTGTTGGGCTTGATGGGTACGGTTACCGGCATGATTGAAGTTTTTGATGTGATGGCGATCTCGGGCTCAGGCAATGCACGCTCCATGGCATCTGGTGTATCTAAAGCCACTATCCCAACCATGGCTGGTATGGTCGGTGCTTTGTCGGGTGTTTTTGCATCAACATGGTTGGCAAGAACGGCAAAAAAAGAGAGAGCGAGTCTAGAAGACACGTTGCGTATGGAACGTAAAATTTAGCCCAATGTATCCAATGTTCCTTGTGTTACTCCACATGGTAAGTAAATAGAGGTTGATATGAAACAGCATTTCCAAAATTTGATGGATGAAGAAGAAGCCACAATCGATATGACACCTATGCTTGATGTTGTGTTTATTATGTTGATTTTCTTTATTGTGACCGCTTCTTTTGTAAAAGAAGCAGGTATTGATGTCAATCGCCCTGAAGCTGCTACTGCTGTTAAAAAAGACCGTGCCAATATTTTGGTGGCTATTAGTGCCAAAGGTGACATCTGGATAAATAAACGGAAAGTTGATGTCAGAGCAGTACAAGCCAACATCGAACGTTTATATGCTGAAAACCCACAAGGTACTGTGGTCATTCAGGCGGATAGAAAGTCCACTACAGACGTGTTAATCAAAGTAATGGATGCATCAAGGGCAGCAGGCATCGCAGATGTGTCCATCGCTGCGCAGGAGCCATAACTATCCATGTTCAATACTATGCCACAAACTTTATCAAGACTAATTATAGCAATTTTATTGGCGGCAGTTGTCACCTTAGGATTGTTCTTCTTGATGCAGTCGTTAATTCAAAGTGGTGGTAGCGCATTAACCGATGCGCCTAAAGGTAGTGTGCTAGATTTTGTTCGAGTGAAAAAAGAAGAAGCAGCACAAAAGAAAGACCGGAAACCTAAGAAGCCACCTAAGCCAAAAGAGCCGCCACCAGATATGGCTCCTCCGCAAATGGATGCGCCTAGTCCAGAAAACGCGACAAGCGGTATGGACTTTGGTGCAGATGTGGCCGCGGATATCTCGTTAGACGGTGGATTGGCTCTGGAATCCGGTGATGGAGAGTTTTTACCCATAGTGCGTGTTTCGGCTGTTTACCCAAGAAGGGCATTACAGCGTGGTATTGAAGGTTATGTGGATGTGGAATTCACTGTTACCAAGTTAGGTTCAGTGGCCAACCCTCAAGTGATACAGGCATCGCCGGAAGGCATTTTTGATCAATCGGCGTTAGATGCCACTTTAAAATATAAATACAAACCGCGCGTCGTTAATGGCGAACCCATGGAAGTATCTGGGGTTGAAGTGCGGGTTAAATTCGAAATTGGGGGTTAGTAATGGTAATGAATACATTAATACTTAAATTAGTTGCACCAGTTTTAATCACGGGTGTTTTATTTTCTGGGATGCAGGTAAGCGTCGTTAATGCACAAGAAACAAACGTAGAACGCAAAACCAAACGTGTTCCTACTTTACGCTCAAAAGTTTACGATCAGTTATCTCGTGCTCAAGGTTTGGCTGATGCCGATAATCAAGTAGAAGCGTTTGATGTATTAGACCAAGTCAAGTCGAAAGTTAGTTCAATGAACAGCTATGAACAAGCTATGATGTATAATTTTTATGCGTTTATTCATTATGAAGCTGAAAACTACGATCAGGCAATTGAAGCATTTGAAAACGTAGTGCAACAGCAGCCCATTCCAGAATCATTTGAACAAGCCACTCTTATTAGCCTTGCTCAACTTTATATGATGCGTGGCAGCTATGACAAAACCATTGCAAAAATCGAGGAATGGGAAGTCATCCAGAAAGACCTTTATCCTTCTAAAGACATCCCCCCTAAGAATTTGGTATTAAAAGCACAAGCTATGTATCAAAAGCAAGATTATGCTGCAGCATCTAACTACATCAACGCTGCGGTATTACAAATTGAAACTAACGATTTAGGTTTCCAAGTAGATGAGCAGTGGTATGTGTTGCAAAGAGCGGTATATTTCGAACTTAAGCAACCTGAAAATGTAAAAAATGTACTTCTTAAACTAGTAAAAAAATTCGAAGCGCCTAAATATTGGCTACAACTTGCTGGAATGTACGGCGAGCTTGAACAAGAAGAAAAACAACTGGCTGTGATGGAAATTGCTGAGCAGAAAAGTTTTGTAGCCACTGGCTCAGATATGTTCAATCTGGCACAACTTTATTATTATCACCAAATGCCATATAAAGCCGCCGCCGTTATGCAAAGAGCTATTGATGCAGGTAAATTGCCTGAAGATGAGCGTAACTTAACGTTTTTAGCGCAGTCTTGGAACTCGGCCAAAGAAACAGAAAAATCTATTCCTGTGATGCTTGCGGCTGCTAAATTATCTGATACAGGTGAGTTATATGCTCAGCTTGGTCAAATGTACCTAAGCATGGACAATTGGGAGCAGGCCATCGCAGTTTCACAGCAAGCTATAGAAAAAGGTGGCTTGCGTAATGAAGGTATGTCTCATCTTGTTATCGGTATGGCACAATTTAATGTAGGCGAATATAACGAAGCTTTAAATCAACTAGCCAAGGCACAAGAATATGATGGTAGCCGAGGCATGGCCAAGCAATGGTCAAAATTTGTTGAAGGCGAAAGAAAACAATATGCTAGTTTTGCTTCAGTGGGCATTTAGATAATAAGTCTTAATTTTCTTAAAAGCGCCATTAAGGCGCTTTTTTTATCAGTAAATATAATCTATTATAGACATATTAATCGTTTTTATAGATGATCTCTTGTGAAATGGCCCAATCTTAAACACCTCCACTACCTAGTTGTTTTACATAAAGAACAACATTTTCATCGAGCGGCAAAACATTGTAATGTCAGTCAGTCTACATTAAGCACCGCTATACAGAATCTCGAGGAGCAGTTCGGGTCCCAGCTGTTAGAGCGAGAGCATAAAACTTTTGTGTTTACACCATTTGGTTTAGAACTAGTTGTCCGAAGCAAGGCATTGTTAACAGATGCACACGAATTAGTCGACTTTGCACAAAGTGCAGGGGATTGGCAAGCAGGAAAACTCAAAATAGGGGTTATTCCTACTATCGCACCTTTTATTTTTGAAGGCTTGATTGAAAAAGTTAAGCAACATCTGCCTGACATTACTCTGCAGTTACAAGAAGACACTACAGCTAACTTGTTGACTCAGTTAAATGAAGGTAGCTTAGATTTACTTATTTTAGCCTTACCGATGGATACGCCAGGTTGCAAAAAGTTGGTCTTAGGTCATGATCCCTTTCATTTGATTGCCCATAGTGATTTGGTAAAAACTTTACCTGTGCCGCTGGATGTGTCGGATTTGCCTAAAGAAAGTATCTTTTTATTACATCAAGAACATTGTATGACGGGGCATGCGGTTAGCGCTTGTGGTTTAAAACATAAGGAGCAAGTGAGTTCTTTGGCGGCCAGTAGTTTGTATACTTTAGTGCAACTTGCTAACAGCAAACTGGGTTTCACTTTTATGCCTGAGTTGGCTATTCAAAATCACATATTAAGCACCACCCAGTTAGTCTCAATGCCTGCCGAAGATATGGCTTATCGCGAAATTGGTATGGTTTGGCGCAATGGTACAACACGAGTCAGACTGTTTCGTCATTTGGCTGAATTAGTCTCTCCATTGATACCAATCCCTACATTGGCTCGCTAACTTCAATATTTTTTATAAAAACCGTCTAAAAGAATATTCAAAAGAACATTCTGAAAAAAAACTGTTTTATTTGTCCCTCGATTTTAATTATGAAAGGGGCACCCCCTGCAGGAAACTAAAAATAGTGTTTGACAAGACCTTCGAATAATTTATTTCAAAAGCGTTACAAGGTAATAAACAAATCTGGCTGCACTTGCTTAAGATTGGATCAGACCAGCCTACTTTTAAAAAATAACAGTGACTTGCATACTGGTTCGACGATAAGTTGACTGACCAGTAACTCTATGAGTTTGAGCAACATTGCGTAAACGATGAGTTAGAGGCTGAACATAACGTGCAAATGACCAAGCGCCTAGGGTTAAGAAAAGTCTACATAGGGGATCATTGGCATTATTTGAAAATACAATAGGCGACATGGTAATTAACTGCGGTGCTGCTGTTCGTTCTTTATTAAATAATAATAATACTGTTCTATTATCTGATTTTATTGATGCAAATGAAGAGTTTGTTATGGGATCTAATAGCAAAGTGTATGTGTTCAAACATAAATATGTAAAAGCTTGTATTAGAGGTAAATCGAATAAAAATATGTTGTTAACGGAAGCGAAGATTTATCTGTTTTAAATACTTTGTAAAATTTATTAAGGTTAAAAGTCAGCATCAAGCTGACTTCTTTATAACAAACCGATAAGCTAGCAAGATCTTTGCCGCATATCCTTATTTTTATGTGGCCTAATATGCTTTAGTTAGGACTTTACATGACAGCTTCTGTAGTGATTAGCGGTGCCGGTTTATGGAAACCCGCTTACAGTATTAGCAATGAAGAGCTGGTCGTGGCATACAACGCTTATGCCGAGCAGTTTAATCAACAAAATATAAAAGCAATTGAACAAGGTGAACTTGAATCTAAACCACTTTCAAGTGCTGAATTTATCGAAAAAGCCTCTGGTATCAAGAGTCGTTACGTCTATGTTAAAGATGGTGTTTTAGACATTGATAGAATGCGTCCGATTATTCCTGAGCGCTCTGAAGGTGAATTATCTGATCAAGCCGAAATGGCAATTTATGCAGCTAGAGACGCGTTAAAAGCGGCAAATAAAACTGCTGAAGACATTGATGTCGTGATTGTATCCTGTGCTTACACGCAGCGCTCTTACCCTGCTCTTGCAATTGAAGTACAAGGGGCTTTGGGTATCAAAGGATTTGCTTTTGATATGCTTGTGGCTTGTTCGGCGGCTACATTTGCTCTACATCGTGCCTACGAGATGATTGCTGCCGGCACCGCTAGGGCTGTATTAGTGATTAATCCAGAATTGACATCGCCGCAAGTTAATTATTGTGACCGTGATAGTCATTTTATCTTCGGTGATGTGGCTACTGCTATGTTAGTTGAAAGTAGTGATACTGCAGATTCAGAACATGTTTATGAAATCATGAGCACGAAAGCTGTTACCCAATACTCAAACAATATTCGCTCAAACTTTGGTTATGTTAGCCGTGCTAATGACGTTGACCCCTTTGCTGAGGATAAGCTCTTTCATCAAGAGGGACGCAAGGTCTTTAAAGAAGTCTGCCCTATGGCTGTGGAGCATATTTCTGAACATTTAGCTCGCCATCAGCTCAGTTCTGAAGATGTTTCAAGGTGGTGGTTACATCAAGCCAACATTAATATGAATACTCTGATCAGTCGTAAATTACTCGACAGACAACCCACCTTAGATGAAGCACCAATAGTATTAGATACCTTCGCTAATACCGCTTCTGCGGGCTCAATTATCGCTTTTTATCAGTATCACAAGGATTTGATATCGGGTGACATTGGTTTGCTCTGTTCATTTGGGGCAGGATATTCCATAGGCAGCTTAGTATTAAAAAAATTGTGAAAGGATAGCTTATTATGATCGCAACTGTTGGTTATGCAATCAGTGCTGTTGGGTACGCCTTTCTATTACTGCTGTTGTTGACGGTTCGCAAATCGGGATTAGCAAAATATCTTTTAATTCTTGCAACAGGTGCGACATGTTTATGGTCTATCGCACCGTTCATTTTTTCCCCTTTATCTGTCGAAAGGCTGTTACTTTTCGACAACATTAAAAATTTGTCTTGGCTACTTTTTTTAGCTTCATGCTTAAAAGGTAACTTTACTAATATTATTGAAGTATTAAGTCGAAAAGAGACTTGGTTGATTTTGGCTTTGCCTATTACTGCGATTGCTCTGCCTTACTTAGGCGTTGATGAGGAATCATGGAAGTTTCTTATCCAGACTGTGCTCGCATTACAAGTACTTGTATTGCTTGAGATCATATATCGTCAGGCTGGTGATAATAGGTGGGCATTAAAACCATTAATCGTATTTTTGGCGGTCACCAGTGTTTTTGAATTTGTTACTTTCGCTAATGCTTTAATGGTGGATCAAATTCAAATTAATTATATCGCCGCTAGAGGCTACATCTATTCAGCTTTTATCCCTTTTTTGGTGTTGGCTATTACGCGAGTCAAAAATTGGGGCGTGGATATATATATATCCAGAGACATAGTGATGCATAGTACTTTGCTAATGGTAGCAGGTGGCTATTTATTTATTATGGCCATGCTCGGCTATGTTGTTAAGTATTTCGGCGGAGAATGGGGAGGAACCATTCAAATTGTATTGATTGCCCTATCTTTAGCTTTGCTAGTGACATTATTTCTTTCTTTGAGCTTTAGGACAAAAATCAAAGTGTTTATTACTAAACACTTTTTCGCCAATCAATTTGACTACCGACATGAATGGCTAAAGCTAACTCATTGCTTAAACACCAAAGAGTCAGATGGAAATGTTTATGCAACCGCCTTGCGAGGCTTAACACAGGCAATTGATTATCAGACTGGGTGTTTTATCCAAGCACAAAACGGTGAACTGAATATATTAGCAAATATTGAGAAGCCTGAATTAAACGAAGATGAACTGACAGTATTATCGGAATTCGTCAAATTTTTCAAATTAAAAAAGTGGATAATCGATATTGAAGAACTTAGAACACAACCTTATATCTATGAAGATCTAAAGATCAATCACGGTTTCTTAAACGGCCTATCTTTCCAGCTGGTTATCCCTATTTATAATGATGAAAATTTTTGGGGTATGGCGGTTATGCAAGGTTCAGATAACACCAGTAAGAGGCTTAATTGGGAGTTAAGAGATTATTTATCAGCGGTGAACGCACAAATCTCGAATTTTTTGTTCCATCATCAGGCTGCGCAAGAACTCGCTGAAAATGCTCAATTTGCTGCTTTTACCCGTATGTCTGCATTTATTGTGCACGATTTAAAAAACGTATTAGCACAAATTGAACTAATATTGAGTAATGCAGAGCATCATAAGGATAATCCTGAGTTTATTGAAGACACTTTCGAAACCTGGCAGCATAATAAGGATCGAATGGAGAAAA
>OOFW01000111.1_pt1 | contig 11506 bp, 8 predicted proteins | sample 1670271 | NCBI WGS metagenome assembly OOFW01 (sample SAMEA98137918, study PRJEB22522) | marine metagenome | biome: marine biome; feature: marine water body; material: sea ice | place: Arctic Ocean | collected 07-Sep-2015 | depth 1.32 m
GCATAGTGGCGCACACAATTGAAGAGACCTACGAAGTCTCCGACGCTATTTTTAGTGGCAACATGGTCGATATTAAAGACGAATTGGGTGACCTCTTATTTCAAATAGTGTTTTACGCTCAATTAGCCAAAGAACAAGAAAGTTTTGATTTTGAGGATATTGCACAAACTATCAGTGACAAGTTAGTTAGGCGCCACCCCCATGTTTTTAAAGTAACCGAACTAAAAACCGATGACGAACTTAATCTGCAGTGGGAAAAAATCAAACTACAAGAACGAGAAGTAGCCGCAACGCCAAATGATAAAAGCGTACTAGCGAATATACCCATAGGCATGACGCCGCTATTGCGTGCACAAAAAATCCAGAAACAATGCTCTAAAGTTGGATTTGATTGGACTGAAATACCGCCAGTAGTGGATAAAATTCATGAAGAGATTGAAGAAGTGCTGGCAGAGGTGAATGCATCAGAGCCTAATCAGCAAGCTGTGGAAGAAGAGATAGGTGACCTATTGTTTGCGGTTGTTAACTTAGCCCGACATACATCGGTCAACGCTGAGACTGCATTAATACAAGCCAATCGTAAATTCGAAAAACGTTTTAGGCAGGTTGAAAAAATTATTGAAAAACAGGGGCTTAGTATAGGGTCTGCTGATATGCAGCAAATGGAAGCCGCTTGGCAGGATATAAAAAAGGCAGGGTATTAGTCAAATACCCTGCCTTCTAAAGCTACTTTGGTGTCTGGAGCTTACTTCTCAATCTGAATACTAAACCACATAAACACAGTATCATGCATCCCAAACTACCACCGCCTGAGGCGTTTGATGTCACAGGCCTTGGTAAAGATACCTGAACAGGTGCCACCACCGAAGGCGTAAAAACAACATTTCGTACAATTCCTTTATCTTCAACTACCAAGTTTGGAGGATCGCTTGAGTCTTTATTATATACCCAACTAAGGATATTCAGCCCAGCTTCTAGCTCTAAAAAACCTCTGGTATCGTTAAACATGGTCACATTCACTTCACCAGTAATAAAGTCTACCAACTGATTATTGACATAAAGGTCTAAGGTGTCGAAAGGATCGCCTCCGGCTTCGGTGTTTTCTTCAGATGACACACCCCAGTCGAAAGTTAAAGATCCCTCACCTTCTACTAGGGCTATTAATACACTTTCTTGGTTGTTAGATATGGCCCCACTTTCGACACCGCCTATTGCATTTGCACCCCAAGTTTGATTGCCACCAGAGAACCAAGATAGGCTATTGTTTGCAGGACCGGCCACGCCCACTAAATTATTTGCATTATTAAAAGCAGAGCCCTGCAGTGCACCTTGGCTACTGCTGACATTAGGATTATCAGACGTAATCAATATTTCTGCAGTATGAGTAACACCGAAAGTGGGGCGATAATTAACCATGAGTTGGCAGCTTGCGTTGGCTGCTAAAGTACTACAATTATTGGTATCAAGACTAAATTCGCTATCACCGTTAATCGTAAAACTAACGTTAGTATTTTCAGTAGAATTATTGGCAACGCGCAATTCAACGGTTGAAGAAGCGTCACGAGGTATACGGCCAAAGTCTTGTCGTTGGTCGATAGCAACACCATTAGTTATTGTGTTTATCCAATCCTTAAATTCTGATACTCGCGTGTACACTCCCGGATAGCCAGCTTCAGCACAGCCAAAGCCCCAACTTACTATACCTACTTGTTGTAAACCTGAACCGGTATTGACTACTAATGGTCCACCACTATCTCCTTGACATGAACCTCTTCCACCTTCGGGTACTGCTGCACATATCATTACGTTGGTTATATTAAAGCTGTCTGCGGGCACATCAAAGCTTTCGCCTAGTGCCTCTTTGCACTGAGCATTGGTAGATAGCCTTAAGTCAACCCGATGTAAGATATCTGGGAAATCAGACGTTGGGCCCTCATTTGGAGCATAACCTTGACGGCCACCCCAGCCAGCAACTGTTGCTATGCTGTTTTCAATGGCATATTGATCTGTAACTTCTGGTTCTGCTATTGTCACAGCAGGTATATCTAAAGAAGAAACAAGCTCTACAAGTGCAATATCGTTATCAAAACTTTCATTATCGTAAAGAGGATGAATATAGATATTGGCGATATCAATGGCATTTTCAGCTCCGTCAGATAAGTCATATTCACCCACGTTCATTTTAAATCGGGTGTTTGCACTATCCACACAGTGAGCTGCAGTAAGGACCCATTTATCGCCTAAAAATGAACCTGCACACGAGGAATCTTGTTGTAATTCAACTGTCTCATCGACTGACAACGAGGCCATACTTCCAATTTCTTGCAATATAGTTAAGCCGTCTTCCCGGGTCACAGCTACAACAGGAATAGTGCCAGCGTATTGATCCCCTAAAGTGCCAGAGATATTGCCAAAATCTTCATTATTATAAATAATCGTACCGATACCACCACCGGCTTCACAATTGTCTGCTTTTTCAGAAAAGTCGACTTCTCCTCGTTCTATCAAACACACTTTTTCTGTTGCGTCAGCACATACTGCATCGCCAATTCCGCAAGACATAATTTCGCCGCTGGCTTGTCCACCGACACCAGATGTAAAAGATCTTGTTTCATAAATAATGTTATTAACACTCAGTGAGGTAGCTAACTCATTAAAAGTGATGACGTATGCCGTCATCCACGGCCAATTTTCTTGGATGGCTTCTTCACCACCCACAATCCGTGTTTCAGCTATTTGATTATTCACTTTGTCTGAAGGTGCTAAGGGGCTTTTTGCCGCAACTGCACAGACACACGTAAGAATTAAAGCAGAAGTGATGCCCCTTTTCAAAAAACTATTCATAGTAAATACTCCGAGTAACTTGCTCACTAATTCTATACTGCATTAGGCAACATTAAGTTGCCCTCACAAAATTAATAGACCGCTATAGTCGATACTTATTTCAAAATATCAACGGGTTTAATGGCTAAACCTGTTTGGTTTTCTAGTTGCCTGTGCGAGTATATTATAATGTTGTTATTGATGTAATTCATCGGATTTTTTGTCAATAAAACCTTCTAAAAAGAACTTTTTTGCAAGCAAAAGGGTAATAAACCTTAAAAAATAAAGGATATTCAGTTTCATGCAATTTTTTCGCGCTTTCATTGTACATATTGTTGTTTTTTTTATTGCCATAGCTGTTGTAGTGGCTGGCAGTGATGGCGGGCAATTTTTAAGTAGCAGCTTAGACACTGGGCTGAGTATATTTGCTAGCTGTGCACTTATTGCTTTTATAGTGCAATGGATAGCCTTGATCCCGGCATATTTGCTTAAGACAGAACATTTTTATGATTTAACAGGTGGCGTTACTTATTTGGGGGTCATTATTTTTGCTTTTATGCAGAGCGAACCACATGATCTACGTTCGATAATCTTAACTTGTCTCGTCGCTGTTTGGGCGATCCGCTTGGCAAGTTTCCTATTTTTAAGAGTGCGGAAACAAGGAAACGATAGCCGTTTCGACGATATCAAACTAAATTTTTGGCGATTTTCTATTGCATGGACAGTGCAAGGACTATGGGTACTGGTTACGGCAGGAGCAGCAATTGCGGCAATCACTTCTAGTCAAAAGACTGATTTTGGATTAATTGGAGCTTTTGGTCTGTTGCTATGGCTGATTGGATTCTCAATGGAAGCTTTGGCCGACAATCAAAAGCGTATATTTAAGCAACAAAAAAACACCCATAAAGAATTTATTCAAACAGGGTTATGGGCTCGCTCACGTCATCCAAACTATTTTGGTGAAATATTATTATGGATAGGTGTAGCAATCATCGCTTACCCCGCTTTATACCAATGGCAACTTGTGACGCTTATTTCGCCTTTATTTGTGATTTTGTTATTAACAAAAATTAGTGGGATTTCCCTGCAAGAAGAGCAAGCAGACAAACGTTGGGCAGATAACTCTGATTATCAAGCTTACAAAAAGCGCACCCCCGTTTTGATCCCTAAATTGTTTGGGTAACAGTTAAAGGGATATTTCACCACAGATGACAAGGAAGGCAAAGACAAAGGCAAGGACAAAAGCAAGGACAAAAGATAAATGCTGCCTAAGAACTGAGAACCTAAAAATCATGTGTCAGGAATGGCAAATCTGTCGTATATATGTGTGTACTTAAGATGATGATATTTCCCATGTATTGGTCCGTCCTTTTTTCTTGTCCACTTCTACCTCTGCAGTAAAAACAAATTTTATGCGAGTGGGGCATCCATAAGTGGGTGGTTGAAAACACTTTTTTCCATAAACAGGACACACAAGCCTAAAGTCTTTTATTTTGGGTGCGATAACTAAGTATCTATTTAATTTACAGTGATAACCGTTTTGCTCGACTCGGTCAATAAAAGCCAACCCGATCTTAATTCGAGTGTTGAATCGTTATTATCAAGTGACTATGAACTAAACGGTGCGGTTAATCGTTCGGCGAGTGAGGGTGCAAAATTTTCGTTAATAATGGCGATGCTTGAACAAGACTGCACACATCGACCCCATTTAGATGCATCAAAAGGGGTTAATCAAAATCCAGAGGTTAAAGGTGACCTCAATTATTACCGCTCAAATTCTTTGAGCGCTGATGATACGTACTGGAACACCTGCCATCACACCAGTCAATTGCTCCATAATGGTCAATTACTTTCTGCGCACCTTTGGCTAGCTATGCACCCTGAGCCTTTATCACAACATAACAAACCAGATGCAATCGACGAAGATGTTATCGCTAACTGCAGCATCTATGCTCAAACGCGTATGCAACATGCTAAAGAAAAAGTAGTTAAGATAGATGAAACTGGGCTGTATGATATATTGCAGGCGTTAGAGCCCGCGCCTGCATCCAACGTCAGCTAAAATCATCGATTGCTTTGAGCTTGAATTTTGGTGATCCTGTGGCGATAGCGACTACACCAAAGACCAATATCAACATCGGATACCAACAATAAGGAGTCAGCTCTAAGGGGGATAAACCAGCAAGGCTAGCGGCGGCTAAAAGTTGACCTCCATAGGGTACTAAGCCCTGAAATCCACAAGAAAAAATATCTAGCAAGCTCGCTGAGCGCCTTGGATCCAAATCGTATTTTTTACCTAACTCTTTGACGATAGGACCCGTCGAGACAATTGCAATTGTATTGTTGGCTGTGGCTATATCTAATGCACTGACTAGGACTGCGGTACCGTACTCAGCACCTTTTTTGCTAGTGATATGTTTGGTGATGCTGTTCACTAACCATTGGATACCACCATAGGCTTTCATCAATGCCACAATACCGCCAATCATTAGCGCAATGGCGACCATATCCTGCATCCATCCCATGCCTTTTTGTATGCTTTGTAGCATAGAAGGTAAGGTAAACACCCCTTTAGCTAGCCCTACTATACAAGCGCTGCTGATACCAACGCCTAACACGGCTATGACGTTAACCCCGAATAATGCGCAGCCAATGATTAAAATATAGGGCAGTATTAGCCAGCCATCGTAATCTTTAGATGCGATTACTGCGTTACCGTCGATATGCACAAACATAAGTAATACAGTAGTTAATAACGCAGCGGGTAAAACAATGATCAGGTTAGCCTTAAACTTGTCTCTTAACTGCACACCTTGAGTACGTGTGGCGGCAATGGTGGTGTCAGAGATAAAAGATAAATTGTCACCAAACATTGCACCGCCAATGACTATGCCCAAAGTGAGAGGGATAGGGACAGCAAGGTTTTCGGCTAGGCCAATGCCAATAGGTGTAATGGCAGTAATTGTGCCCATAGAAGTGCCCATAGCAAAGGCAATCAAACTGGCAATAACAAATAGCCCAGGTAAGAGGTAAGCGGTTGGCACATAATTGAGGGCCAAATTCACCGTGGCATCACGCGCTCCTATGTCGATTGTTACCCCATAAAAAGCGCCGGCAAGTAAAAAAATTATTGCCAGTAAGATGATAGTTTTATCGCCACCGCCTCGACAAAATACATCGATTTTTGTATTAATAGATAAGCTTGATGTTGAGTTGTTAAGCAATAAGGCAAAGCCCGCTGATATCATAAAAGCAACCAGAACAGGCATGGTCGAAAAATCTTGTGTTAACACTCCGCTACCAATCACCAAGAGCATAAATAGCAGTATAGGAGTTAACCCCAAAAAACGCCCAACCGGCTGTTTCTCCATCAAGTCTACCTTCAAATTTATCAATTAAATCAGAAAGATAATGTTATAGCAAAGAGCTGTAGTGACAACCATTAAAAGGTTTTAGGGTGGTTATTTGAATTTTATAACGAGTGTCGAGTTAATTTATATCGCTTTATCAGATTGAGAAAACTTTAAATCATCCGCGTAGGCGAACAAAGAAGGCGCTCCACCGGTATGCCAGAAAAGGACTTCGTCACTTTTTCCTATCTTGCCAGAGCGAATAAGATGAATTAGCCCGGCCATGGCTCTTCCGGTATAAACGGGATCTAATAATATGCCTTCAAACTTAGCCGTTAACGCAATCGCTTCATTCTCTTGGGGTCCTACAATGCCATATCCGTCACCTACATAATCTGGATTTAAAATTAGCTTATCATTTGAAAATGTATAATCAAGGCCTATGAATTTTGCCGTACTGTTAACCAGCTGTGTAATTTGTTGCTCAAATGGGATGGCGGTATTTGTCTCTTTGTCTATATTGATACCGACTAATTCAAAGGTTTTGTTGTATATTTTCTTACCTAAGATTAAACCCGCATGAGTACCGCCGGAACTAGAAGCAAATACCACATGAGAAAAATCACGGCCTATTTTTTGATCTTGTAATTCTGCAACCGCAGCAATAAATGACATGGCTCCCAACTCATTAGACCCTCCATAAGGCACTAGGTAGGGTTTTCTTCCCGCTGCTTTGAGTTCTGCAAATATGCGGGGGATATCTTCACCTTTACGATTAGAACCTGTCCAATGGATGTGACAAGCAAAAATATGATCTAATAATAAGTTCCCTTGGGCTTTTAGTGGTGCTGTGCCGCCGAGTAACAAATGGCATTCTAAATTGAGTTTTGCAGCCGCTGCGGCAGTTTGACGACAATGGTTAGATTGAGCTGCACCTGCTGTAATAAGTGTATCGCAGCCTTGTTTTAAGGCATCAGCCAATATGTATTCCAGCTTTCTTGTTTTATTTCCACCTAAGGCCAAGCCTGTTAGGTCATCTCTTTTCATGAATATCTTTGGACCACCCAGAAAGTGACTTAACCTAGATAATTCAACCAGTGGAGTAGGGAAAAAACCTAACGACGTTTTATCAAAATGTTTAAGTTTCATTGCTTGTCCTACATTTATCCGTAAATTTGTTTAAGTATACAAGCATGGGTCAGTTAATACGTCATTGGCAACAATCTAATTTACGATGTTGACGGACCTATAAAAGCAACTAATTTAAGTTTATATGATGGCTTATTACTAAAGACAAAAGCGACAACTATCGAGCTTTTTCATGCCTTAGTTTGATAAGTATGCCAATCCAAACAAGAAGGGAAACAGACATTTTTATATCTGCGATTTACAAAAACCTATTATTGATAGATTAACAACATGATTAAATATTTTAGAAACATCATTATAGCTGCAACATAATTGGCATTATGTGAGCCGTGCGTGATCCCTCAGTTTCTTGATTTATTGACTAATAAAGATAGCGCCGATTGGCATTATAAAAAATACACCGCCAATATAAGCAAAACCTAGTACCTTTTGTTTGGCCACACGCAGTGATAATGATTCTGCCATTTTAAGGGGTATTTCACGCAAGAATTTATTCCCAAATACAACAACAACACCGAGAACATTGTAAATTAAATGCACAAGAGCAATTTGTAATGCGAATAATGCAAATTCACCATTAACAGCCAGTGAAGCAATTAACGCTGTAATGCAGGTGCCAATATTTGCGCCAAGCGTAAAGGGATAAATATCCCGAGTTTTCAGAACGCCGTTACCGACTAACGGAACCACCAAAGACGTTGTAGTGGAAGATGACTGAACCATGACTGTCACTACTGCACCTGAAAAAATTCCGCTAATAGGGCCTTTGCCGATGGCGTGATGAAGGATGTTTTTGGCTTTGCCTACCATCAAAGACTTCATGGTTTTGCCCATAAATGTGATTGCAAAAATAATTAAACTAACACCAAATATAGCGAGGATTATACCACCCATAACATCAGAAAGCGGACTCACTAACAATGTCAGTTTTTCAGCAAAAGGTTCTGTCAGCGCCTTGACAGGATTAAAGCTTGTACCGCTAGTTTGGATTTGACCAAGCCACCCTATTATTACGCCGCTGATTTTTTCTAATATACCAAACGCAACCTCCAAGGGTAAAAATATTAATACGCAGAGCATATTAAAAAAGTCATGCACGGTTGCCGCTGAAAATGCTCGTTGGAATTCTTTCTTATTGGTAATGTGACCTAAGCTAACAATAGTATTGGTGACACTGGTGCCAATGTTTGCCCCCATTACCATCGGTATTGCAATACCGATGGGCAAGCCACCTGCCACCATAGCAACTATGATTGAGGTTACGGTGCTTGATGACTGAATGAGTGCAGTAGCTGTCATGCCAATGATAAGACCAAGTAGCGGATTCTGTGCAAATTCGAAAAGAGTAGTCGCATGTTCACTAGTCGCTAATTTGAATCCATCACCAATCACACTAACGGCAAGTAAAATAACATAGACTAATAGTAGTAATCGTATCCAGTTTAAAAACGGGTATTTACCGGTGCTTGCGAGTGGGGTATCTGCCAAAATTAAGTCTGAATCTGACATTACTTTTTCATTCCTACTTATTTTTAATCAAAAATTTTATACTGATATTCAGATGTTATGACAGTTATGTTTCAGTTTGATGTCAGTTTCATAGATTGTGAAACTGACATCATAAAAAGCTACCTGCACGCAGGATTGACTAATACTACGTATATTACTTATGCTAATTTTTATAAAATATTGTGTGGCCGCTTTAACAATCTCTGCGACGTTATCAGAGGCGCTTTTCGGTTGTTTCTGCGAACTTGACTTCGCAGTTAATGCTAACATTCAACATCACTTATTTATGCTAGATTTTCAGGGTTAACGGTTATGAAAATTGAAGATCCTTGTTTTACTTATTTCACTTCGTCTATTGAAAAATATAACTTACCAGAACGTTTTACTTTTCCATTTTATTATAAACCACACCCCTTATGTATGCTGGCTGCCGAACAATTACAGCGGCACCTCGAGACTCAAGCCCAGTGGCAACACAATTTTGGTTTGTTTGATGATCCAACTAATATTATTGGTAAAATGTTTGGTGTGTTACTGGTTAAAAATGTTCAAGGAGAGTTAGGCTTTGTATCGGCTTTTTCAGGTAAGCTGGCGGCACAAAATCATATTCATGGTTTTGTGCCGCCGATATTTGATTTATTAGCGGAGAACAGTTTCTTTTTGTCTGAGAAAACTGCTATCAATAAACTAAATAAAAAAATAAAAAAATTAGAAAACACAACGAAGTTAATAGTTTTAAGGCAAGAATTAATCACATTAGACGCAGAGTATACCCAGCAGTTATCTGTTATCAGAGGCGAGTTAATAGAGAACCGTAAAACGCGCAAAATAAAGAGACAAACTCTGCAGAGTGATTTATGTAAAAACACTATAGATAAAGGGCTAACAGAGCTAGCTCAGCAAAGTGTATATGATAAATGGCGATTGAAAAATTTCACCAACCAGTCGCAAAGTTCGATTGTGCAACTACAAAAAAAAGTGAATAAGTTAATTGAGCATATTGCAGAGTGTAAGTTACAACGAAAAACGCGGTCAGCCAATTTACAAAATAGAATATTTTCCCAATACCAATTTTTAAATAGAGAACTTGCACCTAAAAATCTGGTGGATATTTTTGCAGATACAGCTTTTAAAACCCCTCCAGCTGGGGCTGGTGAATGTGCAGCGCCTAAGCTATTACAATACGCGTTTGAACAAAAATTAACACCCTTGGCTATAGCCGAATTTTGGTGGGGAGCGTCGCCTAAATCAGAAATCAAAAAACATCAGCAGTATTACCCTGCTTGCACAGGTAAATGCCAGCCTATTCTGAAACATATGTTGGCCGGTATGCAGTTGGATGAAAATCCATTAATTTATCACTATGGGGAAGGTAAAAATATAGACATCATCTACCAAGACGAAGACATCTTAGTAGTGAATAAACCCGCTGAATTTTTATCTGTACCTGGAGAAGAAATATCTGATTCTGTCTACCTACGAATTAAGCAGCAATTCCCTGATGCTACTGGGCCACTTATCGTGCATCGACTTGATATGTCTACCTCAGGTTTGATGGTTATAGCGCTTAATCCAAAGGCTAATAAGTATTTGCAAAAACAATTTATTCATCGAGAAGTTCACAAACAATATGTGGCTTTAGTAGAAGGGTTACCGCTTCAGGATGATGGTGAGATAAATTTACCTTTAAGAGGCGATTTCTACGACAGGCCTAAACAAATTATTTGTCACCAAGACGGTAAACAAGCCAAAACATTGTGGCAAGTAATTGAACGTTACCCTTTAAGAAATCAGACTAGATTACTGCTAACACCACACACCGGTCGAACACATCAACTAAGGGTGCACTGCGCGCATGCTGATGGGTTGAATATGCCCATAGTAGGTGACGATTTATATGGAACACTTGCTGACCGTTTACATTTGCATGCACAAAGCTTAAAAATTAAACATCCTGTCAGTAAAGAAATAATGTCGTTTAAGGTGGAGGCTGAATTTTAAGTGTAGATTTATGATTGTGCAATTCATCATTCCCCATTATAAATATTGGCAAATGGCAATGAATTGCATAATGCTATGTATTTTCTAATTTAACAGATAATAAAAACCAACTTTTTTATTATCTGTTAATTGGCTGATAAATTTTATTGTCTGTTGTTAATTGACTAATTATCAGGCTTTGAACGGTTACTCGCAAATGTGGTTTGAACGCCAGCAGCTTCGCGCTGGCCATCGCTGTATATGGCGAAGACTAGTGCAAAACACATTAAAACCATCACAATTGAAAACGGCAGCGCGCCAATTACCATCGCCATCTTGATGGCTGCGGTACCACCAGAAATAAGCAGGCCTGCCACCACAAGCCCAAGTGCTGCCCCCCAGAACAGGATATGTGGCCGTGCTTTTGGTCCTTCGTCGCCACCCGCGCTTATGGTATTGACGATCAACACCGCCGAGTCTGCAGATGTGACAAGGAAGGTCATTAACAGGACAACAATCAGTAGCGACATACCCCATGCTAACCATTCACTGGTCGGCGCTAGCATAAATTCTACCATGGCAAAAATCTTGTCAGCATTGGCAGCCTCAAAGATCACTCCGTTGGCTCCCCCATTTAGTTCCAGATCGATTTCCGTTCCACCGGCCCAACTGAACCAAATAAACCACATCACTAA
>OOFW01000112.1_pt1 | contig 11501 bp, 7 predicted proteins | sample 1670271 | NCBI WGS metagenome assembly OOFW01 (sample SAMEA98137918, study PRJEB22522) | marine metagenome | biome: marine biome; feature: marine water body; material: sea ice | place: Arctic Ocean | collected 07-Sep-2015 | depth 1.32 m
GTATTGTGTAAGAATACGCCGCCAAGTATAAACATGACTCATAACTTGAGTTGTAGTGTCAAAAAACAGGTTAAGTCTCAGGTAAATATGAGGCTTTCATCTCATGAAATATTGGAGCAATCCAGAACAGCCTTGGCGTTTTTGCCAACAATACGTCGAATGAAGGTGGCAATCTTGGCTTTTGCTTCAACATCCAATTTGATTTAGCTCAACCCTTTCAAATGCACGTTCAATTTCTTCAACTATTGTCATTTGCGAATTGCGACAACAAAGCCGAGTTTCAAAAACGTTATAGCTGTGTTTTCAACCAAAACATGCATTTGGTAAATAAGTGAATAAGGTGTGGTCAATTATGTTCGATTTTACAGTTCTACATATTTCACACTCAGGATTGAAATATGTACTGACCAACTCGTGGTCATAGATTAAGCTAGACATGTAAAATTAACGCATTACATTTAAGGACGTGATGACCTATTATTGACCTAATGAGTAAATTTATCTAAATCATGCCAAAAACCTTCGAAGCCAAAAGTAGTAACAGCCAACTTCATGCCATCAATGATGCATTAGGTGATGGCCACACTGAGCTAGCCAAAGATATGTTGCAACAACTGCAACCTTGTGACGTTGCCTTGCTTTTGGAATCAAGCCGCAGCCGTAATCGTTTAAATATCTGGCAACTTATACAGCCTGATCTTTACAGTGACGTCCTCGAAGAACTATCTGATGACGTACGTAATGGTATTATTAGAAATATGCTTCCGGAGAAAGTTGCCGATGCTCTAGAAGAAATGGACACCGATAACCTTGTTGATACTTTGCGTGGCTTACCACAAGAAGTGGCTAAAAACTTATTGGCTGCCATGGATGAACAAGATCGTTCCCGTGCCGAGCTCGGATTATCTTACGGTGATGAAACCGCTGGTTTTATCATGAACACGGATGCTATTTCGCTTCGCCAAGGAATTAATGTAGATGTAATCCTGCGATATTTACGCCTTAAAGGTGATATGCCTGAGCATACTGATACCTTATACGTGGTGGATCGCAACGATAAATTAATGGGGGGGGTGGCGCTCACGCGACTGATAACTGCCGCTGCTGATACGCCAATAGAATCCTTAATTAAGGATTCGGAAGCCATCCCTGCCGATATGATGGACAACGAGGTCGCCAGTCTGTTTGAGCGTTACAACTGGTTATCGGCACCAGTAGTGGATGAAAATAATAAGTTATTGGGCCGTATTACTATTGATGACGTGGTAGACATTATTCGTGAAGACGCCGAACATTCAATGATGAGTATGGCCGGTTTAGACGATGAAGAAGATACCTTTGCACCGGTCGTCCAAAGTACCCAACGACGTTCAATTTGGTTAGGTGTCAACTTACTTACCGCCTTAATGGCAGCTGCTGTAAGTGACTTTTTTGAAGCGACCTTAAGCCAACTGGCGGTGTTAGCAATACTCAACACCATAGTGCCTAGCATGGGCGGGGTGGCGGGTAATCAAACCCTTACCTTAGTTATTCGTGGTATGGCATTGGGCCATGTAAATTCAGCTAACGCCAGGTGGTTGATAAGCAAAGAGCTCGCAATTGGTTTTTTAAATGGCGTTATATGGTCTGTGCTGATTGCATCGGTCATTGCCATTTGGAAACAAGATTTAATGTTAGGTGCAGTCATCGCCTTTGCAATGCTTATCAATATGGTCGCGGCTGGATTAGCAGGTGCAAGCTTGCCTATCATAATGAAAAAATTAAAAATAGATCCTGCATTAGCAGGCAGCGTAATTTTAACCACGATCACTGATGTAGTAGGTATATTTGCGTTTTTAGGCACCGCCACTTGGCTACTGATATAAATATCAGTGAATATCTTTCAAGCTACTCTACTCACTCTAATTTCACTGTTTGCTTTTGCTGCTAACTCAGTACTTTGTCGCTTAGCTCTTAATACCGAACGAGTGCATCCTGTAGATTTTACTGCCATTCGGATTTTATCAGCGGCGCTCACTTTGGCGCTTATTATCGTTATCAAAAATAAAAAAAATCTCAGTAAAATAACTAAATTCGGTAGTTATTCAGGTGCAATCTACTTATTTATATATGCTGCAGGGTTTTCCTATGCCTATGTCACGCTCAGTACCGCTACTGGTGCACTTGTTTTATTCGCTAGTGTACAATTTACTATGTTGCTCAAAGGCTGGCTAACGGGCGTTAAAATGAGTAAGCAAGAATTTTTGGGCATTAGTTTGTCACTTCTTGGCTTTCTCTATTTTGTCTACCCAGAGCTTGAAAAGCCCAGTTTAATTGGGTGTGTATTAATGAGTTGCGCTGGTGTGGCTTGGGGCTTCTACAGCTTGATAGGGGCAAAGTCTACTCAACCTCTTTTGGATACTGCAAGCAACTTTATCCGGTTACTACCGGTGGTATTAATCGCATTAGTTTGGGTCTATTTTAGCACTGGGCTTGGGATAAGTTTACAAGGTTGGCTATATACCATCGGCTCTGGTGCGTTAGCCTCAGGAGTAGGTTATTCAGTTTGGTATGCCGTGTTACCACATTTAAAACCAAACATAGCGGCAGTCAGTCAGTTATCAGTGCCAATTTGGGCGGGGTTAGGTGGTGTCTTGCTAGTAGCAGAGCCCATTGACTTGCACCTAACTGTATCGAGCAGTGTGATATTGGGTGGGATTTTGTTGGTGATTTTGGCGAAACAAAAAGGTAAATAAGATTGAAACAGTCAATCATACATATCGCTTTAGTAGTAAAGGATTATGACGAGGCCATCGATTTCTATGTCAATAAATTGAACTTTGAGTTAATCGAAGATACACATCAACCCGAACAAAACAAACGTTGGGTGGTGGTTTCCCCGCCAGGTTCAAAAGGAGTGACGTTGCTGTTAGCGCGAGCATCGAAATCTGAACAACATCATTTTATCGGTAACCAGTCGGGTGGACGTGTATTTCTTTTTTTAAATACCGACGACTTTTGGCGAGACTATAACCAAATGGTATCTGACGGCATTACGTTTATAAGGCTTCCTCAAGAACAAGATTATGGCATGGTTGCAGTTTTTGAAGACTTATACGGAAACCTTTGGGACTTACTTCAATTAATAGATGGCCATCCGATGTCAATCAGAACATTGTAATACCGCGCGTCGACCCGAACGGCGCTGCTAATAAATGCTAAAGATAGACAGCCTCGGGGAATAACTATTCAGAATTCACCCGCACCATCACTAGCACTGCAAATATAAATTGTCTCTTTGTAGCCAGTCTCTGCTTGGTAACGTTGTGCTATTACCTGTTTAGCACCTTCCACCATATCGTGAGGCATAAGGGCAACCATACAACCACCAAAGCCATCAAAGCCGTCAAAGCCATCACCTGTCATACGGACACCACACTTTTCACCTAGGTATTCAGTTAATATTTTTATGGTAAAATCAATTGGCGCTACGGTGATTTCAAAATCGTCACGCATTGAAACGTGGGACTGAGCCATTAATTTTGATAACTGAACCACATACATCATTCGTGCTCAGAGCTTGCGTAGCTAAAACGGTGCGTTCACTGTCAGAAACCACATGATGAGCACGTCGGTAAACTATGTCGGCCAGCTTGTGTTTATTGTTTGCAATTCGGCCAAGCTGATATCACTTAATGCCTTTAGCCCCAAAGTACGGGCAGCGTCTTCACATTGCAGCCGGCGAGTATTGTATTCACTATCGACCAAGCCACGTTTCACATTGGAGTTGATGATCATCACCGCCAAGTTTTCTGGCATAGAAATCAGCTCTGCGTTTAACGAACGACAATCCAATAACAAGGCGTTGAATTTTGAGCCACAGGCACTGACCATTTGATCCATGATCCCACACTGGCAGCCCACAAATTGATTTTCAGCTTCTTGGCCGTTTAATGCCACCTCAGCTTTTGTTAGGGGCAGATTGTATAGACCACGGAAGGTTTCACCTATTGCCACTTCCAAAGAAGCAGACGAGCTTAACCCAGCACCTTGGGGCACATTGCCGGCTATTGCTAAGTCAGCACCCTTGAATACATGCCCTCTAAGTTGCAGGTGTTTGATTACACCACGCACATAGTTACTCCATAATTGTGTAGAGTGGGACTCTATATCACAATCGAGCGCAAACTGATCTTGTTGATTACTATAATCGACCGCCACAACTCTAACAGTCATATCATCTCTAGGGGTCACAGCGACTAAGGTTTGATAGTTAATGGCGCAAGGCAGAACAAAACCATCGTTATAGTCTGTATGTTCACCTATTAGATTCACCCTGCCCGGTGCTTGAAAATGACGAGCAGGCTCGACTCCAAATGTCTGGGTAAAGACAGAATTGAGTTTAATTAGCATACTTTGTGAAATGTTTGATTCAGCCTTAGACATAAACCTAGACTCCAGCCGATTCATTAAAGTGAACATCGCTGAGCGCTTGTAAGCGTTGTGCGGCTTGTTCTGGGGTTAAATCTCTTTGTGGCTCTGCCATCATTTCATAACCCACCATAAATTTACGCACAGTGGCTGAGCGTAACAAAGGTGGATAGAAGTGAGCGTGGACTTGCCAATGTTCTGTGAACTCTAGATTATTCGGTGCACCGTGCCAACCCATTGAATAAGGGAAAGAACATTGGAACAAATTATCGTATCGGCTGGTGAGTTTTTTGATAGCCATGGCCAAATCGGCTTTTTGCGCTGAATTGACATCGGTTAATCTGGCACAAGCGAACTTGGGCATAAGTAACGTTTCAAACGGCCAAGCCGCCCAGTATGGCACTACTGCTATCCAATGCTCGGTTTCTACCACTGTGCGCGAACCATCCGTAGATTCTTTTTGGGCATAATCTAGTAACAGTGAACTGGTATGTTTATCAAAATAAGCTTTTTGGCTGGCTTCGGCTTTCGCTACTTCATTGGGAACAAAGTCATTCGCCCAGACTTGTCCATGAGGATGCGGGTTAGAACAGCCCATGGCGGCTCCTTTGTTTTCAAACACTTGAACCCACACATAATCTTTAGATAAATCACTCACTTGTTCTTGCCACGTATTAATCACCCTTTCTAAAGCGAATAAAGATAATTCAGGTAAGGTCTTGTTGTGCTCAGGAGAAAAACATATAACTCGACTCGTGCCTCTGGCCGCTTGCAAGGTAAAAAGGTCGTCATTCGACTGTTGTGATGCTGGAGTATCTTTCATCAACGCTGCGAAATCATTGGTGAATACAAATGTGCCATCATACTGAGGGTTTACTTCACCATTAATACGAGTATTTCCCGAACACAAGTAACACTCTGGGTCGTGAGACGCAGTATCAGCTACCTGTGGCTTTTCAACTTGGCCTTGCCAGGGGCGTTTCGCTCTATGAGGTGAGACTAAAACCCAATCGCCTGTTAATGGATTGCGGCGACGGTGAGAATGTTCAACTGGATCAAATGTAGACATAACGTATATAACCTATCTGTGTTGCCATTAATTTACATGGCAGATAACTAATATGTTACATCTAAAAGCAAGCAAACCAACAAAAACACTATCATTAATATTGATAAATTATCTATTGTTTGGATTAAGGCAGCACTAAACTGCCTCAATCATCTATATCTTGCTGACTCAACCAATTAATTAATTTTTGCATATCTTGACTAGCGGCTTGATTTAATTGCTCAACCCAATCGTGAACATTTTGCCACCACGCTGGATGGTCTCCCTGCTGGATTTCATTCGAAATCTTTTGCACTCTAGATAAGCCTACTGAACCAGCAGCTCCTTTTATCTTATGAGCTTGTGAGCATACTTCATCTTTTTCATTAGCACTTAAACTAAGCTGCAAAATTTCCAAATATTCAGGCATTTTTTCCTGAAATACTTTGACACTGGTTCGCACCATTTCATGACCTATGGTGTCCACTAACATTTGTAACAAATCCAAATCGAGAAAAATATTCAGTTGCGACTTTTTAGGCTCTGGTGCAGGTTGGTGAGGCACGCTAGGTTGTTCACAAAACAAACTATTGAATACTTCAATAATTCGACTCTTTTTAACTGGCTTTGAGATGATTTCATCCATACCATTATCGAGGTATTCTTGCCGTGTCTTAATGACATTTGCGGTCAAAGCAACAATACTAGTTTGCTCTACTAAAGACTCCTCATGGAGAACATTCGCAACCTCAAAACCATTCATGTCGGGTAATTGAATATCCAATAAAATCAAATCATATTGTTTTTCACGAGCCATAGTAATGGCCTTATTACCTGTCATAGCCACGTCGACATGTTGTCCCAGTTTTTCCAACAAGGCTTTAGCGACCATCACGTTTAATTCAATGTCTTCCACCAAAAGTATCTGCAAACCCGTGACTTTAAGTGTTTCAACTTGAATAGGCTTTTTACTAATGGCAAGCGGCAAATCAACAGTAAAGCAAGTACCATCCCCAATCTCACTGCTAACGCTTATTTTACCTTTCATCAAAGACACCATTTGTTGGCAGATAGCCAAGCCGATGCCAGTGCCCGTAGCGCTTTGATGTTCAGGTGAGTCAACTTGATAATACATAGCAAAAATTTTATCTAAGTCTTGCTGAGGGATACCTACACCCGTATCACAGACCTTGAAGGTGACCATGGATGTTTCAGAATCAATTTTTTCAGCTTTGACTTCTAATGACACAGTACCTTTTTGAGTGAATTTGACCGCATTGAACAGTAAGTTCCATAAAATTTGCCTCAAACGTGTGCCATCTACCTCAACTAGTGCAGGCAAAGGTTCTTCTACCTGAGAAGTAAAAGTTAGATCTTTGTCACCCGCTAATAGCTCTATAATACTGCCAAGTTCTTGGGTAAAATCTTTTATCGATAGGGTTTTAAGTGATAATTCGAGTCTATCTCTACCTAGGCGATCCAAATCAATAATGTCGTTAAATATGTTACCTAGAGTAATACCACTCGCGTAAATCGTACTGACCCAAGCAAACTGTTCACTGCTCAGGTCAGTATCACGCAACATTCTACTCAAACCAACAATGCCATTAAGCGGCGTTCGCAACTCATGGCTAATAGTGGCAATAAATGCGGTCTTGTCTTTGTTGGCTTTTGCCACCGCATTTTCTGCCTGCTTGCGCTCAGTAATGTCACGGCCAAAAGCAAGTAGACCAAGGCGGGTGTTATCTGCACTAAAAAATGGCACTTTACGCATTTCAAAGTAGCGGTGGCGGCCATCAGCAAAACGCAACCAGAGTTCTTCTGTAATACTGATATCATTTTCGAGAACATCTTGATCACTAGCAACCACCTGGCTGGCGAGTTCTTCGTCGTAAACTTGGTGAGGTGTTAAGCCAATCAATTCTTGTTCTGTTTTCCCCGTCATTTGTTCAGCAACACGGTTACAGCCAGCAAATTGACCTTCTTGATTACGGTAGTAGATTAGATCCGGTGACGCATCGATAATAGATCTCAACAGAATAGATAAACGTAACGCTTGTTGTTCTTTTTCAGATTTATCAATAATTTCTCGCTCTAAGTCAGTAAATACACTTTCCCGCTCTAACTGAGCATTTTTTCGCTGCTCAATCTCATGATTTAGTTGCTTAATATTATTTTGTAAAGTGCGATTGAGTAATTCATCTTCCTTGCGCAGATGCTCTAACTGAGTAACAGCGTCTGCAAGGCACTCTCTTGAACGTTCAAGTTGTTTGACTAACTCGCTAAAAAACCACAGTACCCAAGGTGCACTGAGTAATGTCAAAACGACTGCAATTAGGAAGTCTTCAGTCTGAACTTGATCACTAATGTTGGTCCTAAGAATATAGGTGCCAGTAAAGGTGAATATTAAAGTCAACACAACGAATAGAATACTAGCCTTTAATGCTCCAAAACGACTGATAAACTGGGCTATACGGATTGCCCATGGATCAACTGAAGTCTTTTTCATCATAATATGAGAGTCTCAAAAAATCTGTAGTACTGAACATTTCGCGATATGCTAGCAAAAATATTCAGATGATCAAAACTTAGCCTGACATTAAAGCGTGTAACTTAATTCCAAAAAGACTATTTATTCATTTTAATTAAATATTAATTCAGTTCTAACACAGCTCCAAATACAAATAAAAAGCTTTTTTTAACCTTTTAATAACAAAAATCAGAGTTTTTTAGCTTTTATTTATAGTTTATAACCAACTAATAATAATATTTTATGCTATTGAAAAATATAAGTTTTTAATACTAATCAGACCCAATATAACGAAAAACAGAAAATACACCATACAAGACAATTGATTTATAAAATAATCCTCGGTATTTTGTACGACCTGCTTAGTATAAATATTCGATACTTGACTGGTATCTCCAATAATAATTACGATCGGAAAAGTAAGTATCAGGGCATGAAGCCACCTTACGTTCATACACTCATCTTAGATGTATGATTAGCAACAACATAAACACACAACACCCTGCCCAGTCTAAGGTTGAAGGAGTCTGCATAAATGAGTTTATATCATCCTAATGATTCGAAGGATAACTGTGGTTTTGGCCTAATTGCCCATACAAGAGGCGAACCAAGTCACAAACTAGTGAGTACTGCAATTGAAGGTCTTGACCGTATGCAACATCGCGGCGGTATCGCTGCAGATGGCAAAACAGGTGATGGCTGTGGTTTACTTCTACAAAAACCTGATGCATTTTTTCGCAGTATAGCCGAGCAGAAAAATTGGAAATTAGGTAAAAAATATGGTGTGGGCGTGGTTTTTCTTAACCAAGACCAAACACTGGCTGACCTTGCCAAACAAGTCATCACTGAAGAGCTAGAAAAAGAAACCTTGGGTGTAGTTGGCTGGAGAGTCGTACCAACAGATCATACAGTTTTAGGCGACCTTGCAGCTTCATGTGTACCACAAATAGAACAAGTGTTTGTTAACGGGCCATCGGGATGGCGTTCTCAAGATATAGAACGCCGTTTATTTATGGCTCGTAGACGCGCAGAAAAACGTCTATCGAATGACGACGATTTTTACATCGCAAGCTTATCCAGTTTAGTCACAATATATAAAGGCCTTGTCATGGCCGGTGACTTACCAAGGTTCTATTTAGACCTGGCCGATGAAAATATGAAATCTGCTATTTGTGTATTTCACCAACGTTTCTCAACCAATACATTGCCACTTTGGTCTTTAGCTCAACCATTTAGGTACTTGGCACACAATGGCGAAATTAATACTATTCGTGGCAACCGCGATTGGGCACAAGCCCGGTCCGGTAAGTTCAAGACACCTTTGTTACCTGATCTAGCTGATGCCGCACCTTTTGTGAATGAAGTGGGTTCTGATTCTTCATCATTAGATAATATGCTAGAGCTGTTTTTAGCCGGCGGTATGGATTTGTTTCGTGCAATGCGTCTATTAGTGCCACCTGCTTACCAAAACAACAAAACCATGGATGAAGATTTAAAAGCTTTTTACGAGTTCAACTCAATGCATATGGAGCCCTGGGATGGCCCAGCCGGCATTGTATTAACTAACGGTCGCCATGCAGCGTGTAATCTTGATCGTAACGGACTTCGCCCCGCTCGTTATGTCATAACTAAAGACGGCTTAATCACCCTAGCATCAGAAATCGGCATTTGGGATTACAAGCAAGAAGATGTGATTGAAAAAGGGCGTGTAGCGCCAGGTGAAATGCTAGCTATAGATACCGAAACAGGTAAGTTATGGCGCTCTAATGAAATTGATGATGATTTAAAAGGCCGTCATCCTTACAAAGAATGGTTAGATAAAAGCATTCGTCGCTTAACCCCTATTGAAGAATGTGAAACACCTGAAATCGGCAAACGTATGTTTGACGACAACATGATGAATACTTATTTTAAGCAGTTTAATTATAGTTTTGAAGAACTTGAACAAGTAGTCAAGGTTTTAGCCAAAGATGGTCAAGAAGCAACGGGTTCAATGGGTGATGACACCCCTATGGCTGTTCTTTCTGGAAAAAGTCGTACAATTTACGATTATTTCCGTCAGCAATTTGCTCAGGTAACGAATCCGCCTATTGATTCTTTACGTGAAAATCACGTGATGTCATTGGCTACCTGTATTGGCCGTGAAAAGTCGGTGTTTACAGAAACATCAGGTTATGCTGATCGCGTATTGTTTGACTCACCAATTATGGTGTACACCGATCTTAAGCAGTTACGTAATTACGATCCTGAACATTATTATTCTGAAGTAGTGGATCTTAATTTTCCCCCTGAAGAAGGGCTTAAGGCAGCCATTAATCGAATATGTAATGAAGTAGAACACTTAGTCTCACACAAACGAGCTGCCTTTGTTATTTTATCTGATAGAGCTATTAAGACTTCACGAATACCTATACCAGCGGCAATGGCAGTAGGTGCTGTGCAGAAACGACTAGTAGAAAAAGGCCTACGTTGTGATGCAAATATAGTGGTGGAAACAGCCTCGGTGAGAGACTCGCATCATTACGCAGTATTGATTGGTCTAGGTGCTACAGCAATATATCCGTTTCTTGCATATGAAATTATTGAACAAATGTGTGAGTCTGGACACTTAGACATAACGCCAATGCAAGCTACTGTTAATTATCGTAAAGCGATTAACAAAGGCCTGTATAAAATCATGTCGAAAATGGGCATTTCAACCGTTGCCAGTTACCGTAGTTCAAAATTATTTGAAGCTATTGGCATAAACAGGTCAGTAATGGACATGTGTTTTAAAGGTGTGCCAAGCCGTATTCAAGGGGCTGACTTTGACGATTTCCAACAAGACCAAGTTAATCTGAATCGTGTCGCTTGGTTAAAACGTAAAAACGTAGATCACGGCGGCTTATTAAAATACGTGCACGGCGGTGAGTATCATTCCTACAACCCTGACGTAGTCACAACACTGCAAAAGGCTGTAATAAGCGGTGACTATAAGGACTACCAAAAATTTAGTACATTGGTAAACGAGCGACCAATAACGTGTTTGCGTGATTTATTGGCATTGGCACCTGGTGCTGAAGCTATTTCGATCGACGAGGTTGAACCTGCAGAAAATCTATATCCTCGTTTTGATACTGCAGCTATGTCCATTGGTTCTTTAAGTCCTGAAGCTCACGAATCCTTAGCTATCGCTATGAATCGTTTAGGTGGTAATTCTAACTCAGGTGAAGGGGGCGAAGACCCTAAACGTTTTGGTAATGAGCGTAACTCAAATATTAAACAAATCGCATCAGGTCGTTTTGGTGTGACACCACACTATTTGGTCAATGCCAAAATCTTACAAATAAAGGTCGCTCAGGGTGCTAAACCTGGAGAGGGAGGCCAATTACCAGGTGATAAAGTCAACAAATATATTGCTGAATTACGCCATTCAGTGCCTGGAGTTACCTTAATATCTCCACCACCACATCATGACATTTATTCTATCGAAGATTTAGCCCAGCTGATTTTTGATTTAAAACAAGTGAATCC
>OOFW01000113.1_pt1 | contig 11487 bp, 11 predicted proteins | sample 1670271 | NCBI WGS metagenome assembly OOFW01 (sample SAMEA98137918, study PRJEB22522) | marine metagenome | biome: marine biome; feature: marine water body; material: sea ice | place: Arctic Ocean | collected 07-Sep-2015 | depth 1.32 m
TTCCGATTCATAAGGACATTGAAAGAAGTACTTTGTATTAAAGTTAATTGGTAGTTGTAAATAAAACAGTGGAATCAGATGCTGTAGTTGATCTAGAATAGGTATAATTAGTTGATAATCTTCAGAAGTTGACGGATGTTGTGCAACCTAAAAAAAACCTAGAGGTTTTACAAGATTTAATCAGCCAGATAAATATAGTGACTCAAAAAGATGGTACTGAGATTGTCGACCAAAAAACACTTGATACAACAATAGATAACCTCATTAAAAAAGATTCGATTTTAATAAATCAGCAAAATGAAACGGGTGAACAAATTAACTCTGAACTTTATAAAACTCGATCACAAAAACGAGTCAAATCGATTGAGCCAGAACAATCAGTTCAACCAAAACAACCAGTTCTACCAAAACAACCAGTTCAACCAGTTCAACCAGTTCAACCAGCACAAGTCCAACAAGTCCAACAAGTCCAACAAGCCCAAGAAGCCCAACAAGCTGAAACTCTATCAATAGATTTAGGGTCTGTCGCCGTGGAGGGCGAGTTGCTTGAAAAAGATATTTCAATGGTTCAATCTGTGCCGAGTAATTTACCTAACTCAGGCAAAACCGAGAAAGTGGCCGGTAATAACGATATAAAAAACATACTAAACTTGAGTGAAAATAATCTGGATAAAGTACTAGAGAATATTGCTCAGCGAGTATTTGATAATAAAAAATTGGATAAACCTTTAAGTTCCATTCAGATTGCTCAGCAGGTCATTATTCCTAAGGCTGCTGAAATCATAAGTTCAGTCGAATCCCCGTCAAAGGATTTTATTTCTGCATTAAAGACAGGCTTAGAGGAATTTAAGAATCAATTATCTCAGGGCAGAGAGCCGGGTATTGATTTGAAAGCGTTAGTGTCTGATGCGTTAGTAAAAACATCTGATTCAGGGGGCTCAGAAAAAGCACCTGTTAATTTAGAACAAGTGCTTAAAAGCGTTTCTCAGGTGTTAGATTTTGCCCAAACAATGAAGCGTTCTCTCGAACATAATCACGACCAAACTTATAGCAATACGTCAGTAGATGTTGCACAAATTCAGGGTGAACAAAGTAAACAAATTCAATTAAATCAGTTTGAATCTAAGCTTGAGAAGGCTATTAATATAGCCAAACCTGAAGGTCATCAGCAGTTAGCCGAAAAAGTACGTTGGATGGTGAATACTAAAAATCTTATAGCTGAAATACGACTTGATCCTGCTGAATTGGGTTCAATGCATGTCAAAGTTGCAGTGTATGGAGAGTCTGCGACAGTGAATTTTGTAGTTCAAACTCAACAAGCACGTGATGCAGTTGACAATGCCACTCCCAGATTAAGAGAAATGTTGGCTGAAAAAGGTATTGAGCTTGGTCAATCCTCAGTTCGCCAAGAAAACGATGGTCGGCAAAGACAAGGTGATGGTGAGTTAACAAGACATGGCGGACCCAGTCAGGATGAGGCTGAAGATATTGATGTACCTGAACAAGTTTTAGCACAACAAAACATTGTCAATGGAGCGCTCGGTGGAATTGATTATTTTGTCTAGTTTGCATGTAAATAGCCTAAAGCGCTTTGCCAATTTAACATTGGGGTTGATAATAGGCTTAGACATACAAAACTTTAATATTTGAGAAAAAAATGGCTGAAGAATTAAAAATGGAAGAGGGCAGTAAACGAAGCAAACTTATTATCATTATCGTTGCTGTTGTTGTATTTATTGCCGTTGGCGGCGGTGCTGCTTATTTTTTTCTAATGGATGACGATGCATCTACTTCTTTTGTTGAAGGTGGACTTATGACAGAAGGGGAAGAAGGGGTTGCCTTAGCTGCGTTTAAAAATGGTACTGCTCTTTATGTCGCAATGCCCAGACCCTTTATATTTAATGTACATGGGTCATCCAGAGATCGGTATGTTGAAATTAAAGTACAGCTAATGATGCGTGGTTCTGATAATGAAGAAAAAGTAAAAATGCATACTCCTTTGATTGAAGGCGCCTTGTTAAAAACTTTTAGCACCGCCAATGCAGATGACCTAGTAACCGAAGCTGGAAAAACCGCTATTCGTGACAGAGCGCTGAAAGCAGTACAAAAAACTATGCTAGATGTTAGCGGTAATCAAACAGTGGAAGAAGTACTTTTCACTGGGTTTGTTATGCAATAACAAATAATTTCTTAATGAGAGAGTTAGATTGAGCGATTTATTATCCCAAGACGAGATTGATGCACTATTACATGGTGTAGACGATGTTGAGGAAGAAGAAGTTGATGTTGTTAAGTCTAATGAGTCAGCAATGGAGTATGACTTTTCTTCCCAAGACAGAATTGTTCGTGGGCGAATGCCAACGCTTGAAATTGTTAACGAACGTTTTGCTCGGCACATGCGGGTGAGCCTTTTTAATATGATGCGCCGTTCTGCAGAAGTATCTATTAATGGTATCCAGATGATTAAGTTTGGAGAGTATATTCACACCTTGTTTGTACCTACCAGTTTGAATATGGTGCGTTTTCGTCCACTTAAAGGCACGGGACTGATTACTATGGAAGCTAGGTTGGTATTTATTTTAGTCGATAATTTTTTTGGTGGTGACGGTCGTTATCATGCAAAAATTGAAGGCCGAGAGTTTACTCCAACTGAACGACGTATTATCCAGATGTTATTGAAGCTTATCTTTGAAGATTATAAAGAGGCATGGGCACCGGTTATGGACGTGTCATTCGAATATCTAGATTCTGAAGTTAATCCAGCTATGGCCAACATTGTGAGCCCTACAGAGGTCGTGGTGATCAGCTCTTTCCACATTGAATTAGATGGCGGCGGCGGTGACTTCCACATATCTCTGCCTTATTCAATGTTAGAACCAATAAGAGAGCTTTTAGATGCTGGCGTACAAAGTGATAAAGAAGATACTGATTTACGCTGGAGTAAGGCTCTACGGGACGAGATTATGGATGTGAAGGTATCCTTATCCACTCACATGATGGACTTGCAATTAACGTTAGAAAATATGATGGAGCTTGAACCGGGCTATGTGATACCCATTGAGATGCCAGAACATATTACAGTGCTAATTGAGAACCTGCCCACTTTTAGAGCCAAATTGGGACGTTCTAGGGACAACGTAGCACTTAAAATAATTGAAAAAATTCCGCGCCCAACTTCTGTGAAGTCTGAGCTACAACTATTAACTAAAGGTGGTCGAAGAATTGATAGCGACGCCGAATTGCAAACCCTTGAAGATGACTGGTAAACCATTTGTTTAGAGTATGGAGTAGATAATGAGTGAAGAAGACGGTTTAGACGATTGGGCTGCTGCCATGGCCGAACAGGCTGATGATGGAAGCGACTCTAGTTCACAGTTTAGTATGGAAGCAGAAGTAGCCGAACTTGAAGAATTTGATGAAGATAGAGAAATAACACCCAAAGAAAAACGTAAACTCGACACTATTTTAGATATTCCTGTGACTATCTCCATGGAGGTCGGGAGAAGTAATATTAGTATCCGAAATTTACTCCAGCTAAATCAAGGTTCTGTAGTTGAACTTGACCGAATCGCTGGAGAGCCATTAGATGTTTTAGTAAATGGCACGTTGATTGCTCATGGAGAAGTAGTAGTCGTCAACGATAAATTTGGTATTAGATTAACTGATGTTATTAGTCAACTGGAAAGAATCAAAAAAATCAGATAAACAAAAAGCTTATAAAACATGGGTTTGGATAGTTCTAGGCTCATTTTTATGTATCTCTTTTAAGGCCAATTCGGCGCCTGAAAGTCTGTCAAACCCCACAACAATAGTGTCAATTTTCCTTTCTTTGTTATTGGTTATTGGCGTTGTCTTTATACTTGCGTTCCTTATGCGACGGTTTAACGTCACTCAGTCTGGTACTTCTCAACTGAAAGTTGTTGCCTCAATGATGGCTGGTGCCAAAGAGAGAGTATTAGTCATTGAAGTAGCTGGTGAGCAACATTTATTAGGTATTACGGCTCACAATATTAATCATTTAGCGACATTGTCTACTCATATTGATAATTCGCCAGCATCACCAGGAAACGAAAATTTCAAAGATAAACTGGCGCTGTTTATGGCCGGTAAAACAAACCCAGTTTTGGATCAAGATAATAAGAAAAATAATATTGACGGACAACGTTCATGAAAAAAATATGTTGCAGTCTTTGTTTGTTGTTGTTGATGATCATTGTCAGTGAACAGGTTTGGGCTGAACCAGGGATCCCAGCCCTGACCTTGACCGACAACCCCGATGGTAGCAAAGATTACACGATGACCTTGCAAGTTGTCGCAATTATGACATCGTTAAGCCTGCTACCTGCTTTTGTGATGATGATGACCTCCTTCACACGGATCATCATAGTGCTATCTATATTGAGACAAGCCATAGGTCTACAGCAAGCACCCTCTAACCAGATTTTAATTGGCGTGAGTTTGTTCTTGTCGATGTTTATTATGGCGCCAGTATTTGAAAGGATAAACGAAACCGCGTTGCAACCTTACTTAAATGAAGAAATGACCTCTATCCAAGCTTATGAGATTGGTAAACAGCCCTTACGTGCATTTATGCTGGCACAAACACGCGTTAAAGATTTAGAGACTTTTGTGCAAATTGGCGGAATGGATGGGCAATTTCAAGATCCAGTTGACGTGCCTATGAACGTTTTGATCCCTGCCTTTGTTACGAGTGAACTCAAAACTGCATTTCAAATTGGCTTTATGTTGTTTATTCCCTTTTTAATTCTAGATTTGGTGGTTGCCTCCATACTAATGGCGATGGGTATGATGATGCTATCACCCATGATAGTTTCATTGCCCTTTAAACTTATGTTGTTTGTATTAGTGGATGGCTGGAATCTAGTCTTTGGCACCTTAGCGAATAGTTTTGGGATGGGTTAGAGAATGTTAAACAGTCAAAAAAATATTCAACTAATTAGCAAGGTGTTCCTATGAGTCCAGAGGTCTTTGTTGAAATACTCAAAGAAGCTTTACAGATGGTAATTTTGTTGGTTTCAGCGATTATCTTGCCCAGCTTGTTTGTGGGCTTAATTGTTGCTGTGTTTCAAGCCGCAACGTCTATCAATGAACAGACCATGAGTTTTCTGCCACGCTTAATTGTTACTTTGTTGGCACTAAGCTGGGGAGGTCATTGGTTAGTGCAAAAGCTTATGGACTTCACTTTTACTATGGTAGAGCGAATTCCAGAGGTCCTGGGTTAGTGATGTTACTTTTTCAGGCTCAAGGTTAAAACCTTGGATATAGCAACAACTACAGTCATGCAGTACTTGGCGGATTTACTGTTGCCGTTTATGCGGATCTCTGGGTTATTCGCTTCTATGGTAGGTTTAAGTGCCAATAGTGTGCCGCCCACAACAAGGGCTTTGCTTACTCTATTTTTAACCATGATTATTATGCCTGTTATCCCGCCAGTTCCAATCCCAGTATCAGAGCTTTTTTCTGTGGGAACTTTTTTGTTAGTGATGCAGCAGTTAATTATTGGCATAGCATTGGGTTTTTTGTCGAATATAGTACTAAATACATTTGTACTGGCAGGCGAAATAGTGGCCTTGCAAACAGGGTTGGGATTTGCATCCATAGTTGATCCGGTAAATGGTATTAGCGTGCCTGCAGTAGGGCAGTTTTATCTAATTTTAGCGACGTTACTTTTTTGGGCATTAGATGGTCATTTAGCCACGATCCGCATGGTTGTTATGAGTTTTGAGGCTTTCCCTATTGGTGAAGCATGGTTTGCCCCAGAACAATTTAGAGATATTGCGCACTGGGCAGGTTGGATGTTTATTTCAGCAATTACCATATCTTTAGCGCCAATAGTGTCATTACTTATTGTTAACTTGGCATTTGGTGTAATGACCAAAGCAGCCCCGCAGTTAAACATTTTTAGTATCGGTTTTGCTATTGCACAAGTTATGGGTTTACTGATAATTTGGTTAACTCTAGACAATATACCCCATCACTTTGAGGTGTTGTGGGAGAGGGCACTGAATATGATGTGTCAGCTAGTGTTGGTGTGTTCTTAAGTGAGGGGATAAACCATGTCAGATGCAAACGAAAAAACAGAAGAACCCACCTCCAAAAAAATTGAGGATTCCCGCAAAAAAGGTCAAGTTGCAAGATCAAAGGAATTGTCGACGGCTTTAGTTTTAATCTCTAGTGGTATTAGTTTCTTAGTTATTGGCTCTCAGATTGCCAACGCTCTTTTTAAAGTGGCACAGCGTGCGTTTACTTTGTCTCGTGATGAAACATACGATTTCATCCATATGTTTCAAGCCTGGGGTTTCGCATTCGAAACGATCAGCATGCCGGTTTTGCTATATATGCTGATTGTGACTATCGCTGGTATTTACGGCAATGTTGCTTTGGGTGGTTATAATTTCACTTGGGATGGTGCCGCGCCAAAAGCACAAAAAATTAGCCCAATAGCAGGTTTTAAGCGTATGTTTGGCATGAACAGCGTGGTGGAATTATTTAAAGCTATAGCTAAATTTTTGGTGGTTGCGTTGATGGCGTACGTGGCATTGAATATATTTAAGGATGAAGCATTACATTTGGACTTAGAGCTATACCCTCAAAACCTTTTTCATGCATTAGATTTGATTGCATGGGGCTTTTTGATTATGGCTTGTGCTTTGATCCCTATTGCTATTTTCGATGTGCCTTATCAAAGCTACAAGCACAACAAAGAAATGAAAATGTCTATGCAGGAAGTCAAAGATGAACGTAAAAACGCCGATGGTGACCCTCAAGTTAAAAGCAGAATTCGGAAGTTACAATATCAGGCTGCTGCTAACAGGATGATGCAAGAAGTGCCTAATGCTGATGTGGTAGTCACCAATCCCACTCATTTTTCCGTCGCTTTAAAGTATGATCAGTTTGGCACACGTGCACCTACTTTAGTGGCTAAAGGAGTGGATGAAATGGCTATGCATATTCGTACTATTGCCAATGCACATGATGTACCCATTTTAGCATCTCCTATGCTTGCTCGGGCTATCTATTATTCCACTGAAGCAGAACACGAAATTCCTGAAAAGTTGTTTATGGCCGTAGCACAAGTACTGGCTTATGTTTATCAATTAAAAGCTTTTAAACAAGGTAAAGGCAAACGTCCTCAACCATTAAAAACTAACTTACCTATTCCTCCAGAATTGAGACGTTAAGTTTTGTATTAGTCTATTTACAAAAAGAATTCACCATTCTCAATAGACTTGGCGCACTAGTTGCTTTTAGGCTTATACGGTTAACATAATCAATAAAGTGTCAATATTTCGTTTATGCAATTAGCTTCTTATTTCGGTCGGTTTGATAAAAACCAATTCAAGTCTGTATCATCTGGTTTGGGCGCACCAATAGTCTTATTAGCAATAATGGGCATGGTAATTTTACCCATGCCTGCATTTCTGTTAGATATCCTCTTCAGTTTCAATATTGCTCTTTCGTTAGTCATCATCTTGGTGTCTGTGTTTACTAAGAAGCCCGTCGACTTTGGTATTTTTCCATTGGTATTGCTTATCGCAACTGTATTAAGACTTGCGCTAAACGTGGCTTCGACTCGGATTGTATTATTAGAAGGCCACGAGGGTGGTGATGCTGCAGGCAAAGTTATTCAGGCTTTCGGTGAGGTTGTAATTGGTGGTAACTATGCCGTCGGTATAGTGGTGTTTGCTATTTTGTTGATCATTAATTTTAAGGTAGTTACTGCTGGTGCAGGGCGTATATCAGAAGTCAGTGCACGTTTTACTTTGGATGCGATGCCTGGGAAACAAATGGCCATAGATGCAGACCTAAATGCAGGTTTTATTGATGCGGATGAAGCCCGTAAGCGTCGCTATGAAATCACCAGTGAAGCGGACTTTTACGGTTCTATGGACGGTGCGTCTAAATTTGTAAAAGGCGATGCTATTGCCGGTTTATTTATAATGCTTATCAACTTAGTGGGTGGCTTATTTATTGGCATGATCCAGCATGATTTGGCTTTTGGCGACGCGGTTGAAATATACACTCTACTGACCATAGGTGATGGCTTAGTTGCACAGATCCCTTCATTGCTATTGTCAGTGGCGACCGCCATTATTGTGACGAGAGAAAATGATTCACAAGAAATGGGTAAAGAATTATCCAGGCAATTGGGTGATCCCCGGGCACTTTATATTACAGCTGGTATATTGTTTGTTATGGGAATTGTTCCAGGTATGCCTCATGTTGCCTTTTTGGGCTTTAGTGCTCTAGTTGCAGGTTATGCATATTACGGTTATTGGCGCGCACAGAAAATTGCAAATGAGCCAGAGCTAGTCAAATCATTACCTGAAAAAAATCAACAACCTTCAGAAATCAAAGAGCTAGGCTGGGACGATGTTCAGCATGTCGACACCATCGGTTTAGAAGTAGGTTATAGGTTGATCCCATTGGTCGACAAAGCACAAGGTGGTGAATTGCTCACTCGCATCAAAGGTGTGCGGAAAAAGTTATCTCAAGAACTTGGTTTTTTGATCCCTCCGGTGCATATTCGCGACAATTTAGATTTAACGCCTAACAACTACACTATCGCTATGTTGGGGGTCACTGTTGGTGAAGCAGAACTCAGTCATGATGATGAATTGGCGATTAATCCTGGACAAGTATTTGGAAAATTAGAAGGTAAAGCAACTAAAGACCCTGCTTTTGGACTCGATGCTGTATGGATCAGATCTAGTCAAAGAGAACATGCTCAAACCCTCGGTTATACGGTGGTGGATGCGGCCACCGTAGTGGCTACGCATTTAAGCCAACTGTTAACGAACAATGCTTATCAGTTACTAGGACATGAAGAAGTACAACAATTGTTAGATTTATTAGCCAAAAACAGTCCTAAGTTAGTTGAAGGTTTAGTGCCTGATATCTTGCCTTTGAGCACGGTAGTGAAAGTCCTGCAAACCATGCTTTACGAAGGCGTACCTATCAGAGATATGCGAAGCATAGTTCAGACGCTATGTGAGTTTGGTCCCAAAAGCCAAGATCCTGACGTGTTGGTATCTGCAGTTCGCATTGCACTTAAACGCCTAATTGTACAAGAAATAAACGGTGGTCTGGCTGAAATTCCTGTTATTACTTTGGCACCAGAACTGGAACAGATGTTGCACCAGTCATTACAAGCTGGTGGAGCGGATGGCGCAGGAATTGAACCCGGCTTAGCGGAACGTTTGCAAGGTTCGTTGAACGAAGCTGCTCAGCAACAAGAATTAGCAGGTGAGCCTGCAGTTTTATTGACATCAGGTATGTTGAGGCCCGTGTTGTCAAAATTCTTAAAACACTCAGTGAGTGGATTACATGTTTTGTCTTATCAGGAAATTCCCGATGACAAACAAATTAAAATTGTCAATGCCGTGGGTCAATAATCTGACGGGATGATCTAGCGTAGTATTGGTATTTAAGAGGTATATATGAAAATCAGACGTTTTTATGGCAAAGATATGCGAGAAGCACTCAAACAGGTAAAAGACGAGTTGGGTGGTGACGCAGTTATCATGTCAAATAAAAAACATGCTGACGGTATCGAGATAGTGGCCGCATATGACAAAGAACCTGATGCTCAACTATTACCAAAAAAATCGGAACTAAAGGTCCAAGCTAACCTATCCAGAAAAACCCCCACTTTAAGTGAAATTATCGGTGATAGTGGACCGGATAGTTTAAAAGCATTATTAGAAAAGCAGTCTCAATCTCCTTCTCCTTCAAAATTTGCAGACGTTAAACAGGTTTCCGAAACACACTCGCCAGTATACTCAGGCAATACGGTTAATGCTCAGCCAAGTAGCCAGCCAAATAGCCAGCAAACTGATCCCCTTAAGGAAATGCGTCAAGAGTTATCTTCCCTGCGTCACATTCTGCAGTTTCAAGTTTCTGGGTTGATTGAACAAGAAAAAAACCGCAAACATCCATTACATGGATATCTATTCCAAAGGTTGCAGCAAATGGGTATATCGGATGCATTAGCTGAAGAAGTGGTGTCTTATGCGCCAGAATCAGCCGATGAGAGACAATCTTGGCTATTTCTATTAAAACTTTTAGCTAATAGATTACAAACTAAACATGATGATATATTGTCACAATCAGGAGTGGTTGCATTGATGGGACCAACTGGTGCAGGTAAAACCACTACTATTGCTAAACTTGCGGCTCAAGCAGCACAAAAATTTGGCGTCGAACAAGTGGCAATTATTACCTTGGACAATTATCGAATAGGTGCATACGATCAAATTGCTACTTACGGAAAAATTATTGGCTGTAGTGTCAAAAAAGCCCAAAATTCAAACGAACTATCTGATTTACTTTATCAGTTTAGAAATAAGCGTTTAGTGTTAGTAGATACTGCAGGTTTTAGTCAGAAAGATGTTAGACTAATCAGACAGTTAGATACTATGAAACAAAGCTCATGTTCTAATATAAGACATTATTTAGTGATGCAGGCCAACTGTCAGTACCGCTTCATGCAACAAACTATTAATGAGTATAGGCACATTTCTTTACAAGGGTGTATATTGACTAAATTAGATGAGTGTTACAGCTTAGGAGAGGTTATAAGTGTGGCAATTGAGAATAAATTACAAATTTGTTACCTAGCTGACGGTCAACGAGTACCAGAGGATTTGCAACCTGCCAGCACAAAATTTTTAATTACTAGTGCTGCGAAGCTTTATAAAAAATTTGGTTTAATTCATAATAGCCATAACCAAATACATAACACAGCAGTATTAGTATGATTGAGGACCAAGCGAGCAGCTTAAGAAGAATGAATCAATCGAGATTAATAAAGGTAATTGCCGTGACAGGTGGTAAGGGTGGTGTAGGAAAAACAAATGTTACTCTTAATACTGCCATATCACTTGCACAACAAGGCAAAAGGGTCATGGTGTTGGATGCTGATTTAGGCTTAGCCAACGTTGATGTCCTTTTAGGTCTTCGGGTAGAAAAAAATCTGTCTCATGTTTTATCGGGTGAGTGCACCTTAGATGAGGTGTTAGTTGAAGGTCCTTACGGTATCAAGATCGCCCCAGCGAGTTCAGGTAGCCAATCGATGACCGAACTTACGCCTACAGAGCATGCAGGCCTTATTCGTGCTTTCAGTGAGTTACAATCGCAAATTGATGTGCTAATTGTTGACACTGCGGCTGGTATATCTGACATGGTATTGAGCTTTTCTAAGGCTTCTCAGGATATTATAATGGTCGTTTGTGACGAGCCTACATCCCTCACTGATGCCTATGCACTGATAAAAATTCTCAATAAAGAACATGGCGTATTCCGTTTCAAAATTGTTGCTAATATGGTGCGCAGTATGCGCGAAGGTGATGAATTATTTTCCAAATTGAATAAAGTGACTAATCGGTTTTTAGACGTGGCTTTAGAGCTTGTTGCCGTTATTCCATTTGATGAAAATGTTCGAAAGTCGGTTAGAAAACAAAAAGC
>OOFW01000114.1_pt1 | contig 11486 bp, 8 predicted proteins | sample 1670271 | NCBI WGS metagenome assembly OOFW01 (sample SAMEA98137918, study PRJEB22522) | marine metagenome | biome: marine biome; feature: marine water body; material: sea ice | place: Arctic Ocean | collected 07-Sep-2015 | depth 1.32 m
GTACACAGCCAAGGCTGTGTACTCCACACCACAACCAACCGAACGGAGACACACAAGAAGACACGGGAGCAACAGACAAGAGATTGGCGGCACAGGCTATTACGTAGAGCAACGAAGTGATAGCTCTGGAGCGTGCCTCAAAACCTTTAAATATCAATTTGTTTGAGGGGTAAGGTCTGGATTGTGAGGTAGGACACAAGGAGAAAGAACAGACGAGAAGGAACAGCCCGGCAGACAGGAGGTTAAACAGTACCGGTACGTACCGTACCGCGGTACCGGTACTGACAAGATCCAATTATGTGAGCACCCTTCGGAAACACGATTAGTATAATAGAGTCAGAACTCGGTAGTCTAATAATAAGACATAAAAGGTTACCACTAAATCTGTAATACCACATGTAATAACAGACGAAACGAAAGAATCGATTATCATCGAATGAAGAAAGTAGAACAATATATTCAGATTCACGTTAGAATATCCGATACAACGGTGGTTATACATGTGGAAACATGAATCAACGTCGGAAAACCTGATATACAATACAAAACAGACATCTGCGAGGGTGCCCGGCATCCATAAATGAACCTATAGAATTAGGATGTTACAGATTCGAAAAAGAACCGTTAATACCAGTAACCGGACCGGCGTGGATTCGATTTCAGAATTACCAACGGAAACCAATGTTTACAACAGCAAAAGCGATTCGACACAGCAATCATAAACAAGACAGATAGAAAACACAAGTACACGTACAACAGACAATGGGGAAAAGACAAAAAAAAGAGGTATCTTCCTCTTCTTCAAGTAGCGAAGATTCAGACTATGATGACGACGAACCAAAAGCGAGGAAAGGAAATTCCGACGATGAGGATGATGAAGAACAAGAAAACGAACCAAAAGAAAACAACGAAAGCGAAGAGGAGCCCGACACCGATGCCGCTCATGAAACATTGATGAATGGCATTACTGAGTACATCGATAATATGGGAGACGAGGATTTCCCCGCATTACATTCGAACAACGACTACTTTCGCAAGGTTATAGAAGAAGTGGACCTAATCAGAGAAAACTGCAATCTCGACGAATTCGAGAAACTCAAGGCCGAAACCGAGGCTTTTACGGCAAATCAAGATATGATTGAATCATTCGAAAACTTCCGACAAATATCCCAATTTATCATGCATATCCATTTTCTATACGACGTGTCACTTCTTCCGGAAACTAGAGAAACGAGACACATCAATGCGATAAGGGATATCATAAGACACATTTCATGTAAGTTGACAAATCATGTTTCCGAATGCACGGAACAACACACTAATCATGCCGACTCAGTATACTACAGCGCAGTAAAGAAACGGGTCAAAGAGGATCCTTCCGTCGTAACGGACCTGGAATATTTGGAACACATTATCGGCGAAGGAGGTAATCTCAGTCACCTGAAATTCACCAAATCCTTATTTCCGTCGTATATACAAGATATAATCTCAGAACGAGTTGGGAATTCCGGTTACGAAAACGAATTACCTGCGCTAGTCGGGTTATTGATGTTCGCAGGGACGGATCTCATTGACAACAACGACGTCTTCCTAGAGAAAATCGTCAAAACAGTTTATCGGCCTACCACCGTGGCAGCCAACCCACACTTCAATGCGCAACAGGCTCTAGCGTCATTCTTGTTCGGAATCTCGGTAGATTACGTAAGTACCCCTTTGCCAATATACCGGAAATGCATTTACACGAAACTAACATATGCTTATGCAGCGCACTCGTACACTTGAGAGAGTCCGTTACTGCTGTGCCAATCCAAAATCTTTCGTGAACATGATTTTTAAAAAGGGTTCTTCGAATCCATCAAAGCGGACTATGATTATGTTGAAAATGATTGCAATTGAGAATATTTTCCGAATGTCGCTGATGTACCTGAATATTAACAAAGACGAACTGCGATCAACGATGAGAATTTGCGCGGAGAATGGAGAGGAATCCGCCAAGTTACACGAAGCCCACATGGAAAATATTCTAGCTGGTTTCATTCCACCCACCGAGGATTACGAAGAAGAATATTCAGAAGATCGAATCGAAGAGAGGAAATTCGGAACACTCGAAAGATGGGTTGGCCACGATATCCTCGTAAATGCCGTCCTCGCAGCAGGTAAAGGCTCAGGAAAAAATGCTCATCAAGTATTCGAAACCGACGTGCAGCCTGACGAATGGAAAGCTTTCAAAAAATCAGAAAAGCAGCAGGGCAAGCCACCACCAGATCGAAATGCAGAATATCCTCTGGCAGAAAAAGAAATCGGAAAGAAAGAAAAGAAAATCCAAGGTAAGAGCTTTTGTTAAAATTGCATACCCGGAAAACGGAACTAACTCAATACACTCTTCCATAGAACCCGTGGCAAGACTACCAAGAAAATCTCGTTCGACTTCACAGAAGAAACACAAACGGAAACGTGAACTTAAGAGGGAATACCATTCCGACGATCAAAAGCCTCCCGCAAAGAGAACCAAACGCAATCAGCAAACATCAGATTCCGATTCATCGAGTTACAATCCAAAACGCAGGAAAGCCATTAAGGAACCTCGTATTCCCGTTGCCTCCTCTAAAAAGAAAACTCCAGCTACCCCCAAAGAAAACAAGTCGGATTCCGTAGTGTTCAAGAAGAAGTCACCCATGACAACAGACCAAAACAAGCGCCCTGCGAAGGTATCTATCCCAATAATCACTTCACGTAAAGAAAATCCGAAACCGCAAACTCCGAAACTTCGTCTTAAGTCCAATTCCGGACCTCCACGCACCGAACTACACAAGAAACCACCCCCGACGAACCAAGATCCAGAACACCAAGACGAAGTCAACACCGTGTCAAAGAAAGGACTCTCAAGTACGAGAAAGTCAACGAAGACACAGATTCCAAATCCAAGTGACAAAAACAAATCAGAAGACGAATCCGATCACGCCCCAGACTCGAATAATACGAAGAACGTCGCTGTTCAGCCGAAGAAGAAGAAAACGAAATCCCAATCCAGAACCCCTCCTGGTAGTCACGATATCCAGACAAAGAAGAAACAACGAAAAAAGGCGATGAAGCAAAGTTTACAGGCAATGGCAAACGCATTGAAGATGCAGGTGGATGCTATGACGTCCAGCTCCGAAGACTCGTCAGTTGAAGACAAGGATGAACAGGAGAATCAACCGGAATATCAACAATACGAATCCTCGCCAACCAAGGATCAGAATACCAAGTCCCAGGAACAGACAAGCGTGTCCCACGATCGAAAAACCCCAGCTGCCGACAAGGCGAACACGACAACCCAATCGCCAAATCGAAAAGTCACAAGCGAGAACAAGAATGTGATAGATATTCCGAGTGACAGCACCGTAGACAAAGGAATACCGGCAATTGAGAAACCGACTGTCGAGAATATCCAAGATTCGGAACAACCAGAAACGAAAGTGGAATCCGACAGTGAAATAAAGCCGAGAGACGATGACCTAAATGAAGAAGAGAATGACGAAGCCAACGAGGACGATGACCAAGGTGACGACTAGAAAGATGAATCTGACGAAGACGACGAGAAGTAAGAATCGTCTCGAGAGAAATAGATTCTACATATGCATTCAAGAATAGTAAACTAGAACTAGAGAGACGCGGTTTACACATAATTCGTATTACAGAATATTATTTTCGAACACTTGAACAGAAATCGACTGGAACTAGAAAGCTAAAGCTGCAACAAAGCAAAAGCTGCAACACGGTAATCAACTGAGAGACGGAAATCCAAGATTCTCCTTCGCATACACAGATGGCTCATTTTCCGAATAGATCATACTTGCAGAAACAGGATAGTTCACATAAAATTCCTCCTCGAGCTCGGTGATTTCAAAAGAACCTTTGAGGATTTCTTCAATATCGATATCCAGAAAAAACTTATCCAAGACATTTGGAACATCAGTTGTAGCATCGATAAGTTTGATGGTTTTGGGAGGATAATCGGTTGCGATCTTGGACATGAAAAAGGTTTTAAGAATCTCGAGACCCTCTTTTCTTGTGTCTTCTGTTGACTCGCCTCCGGGCGGATAACGAACCATCCAAACACGAGAATATCCTTCGCCGTCCAACAGTGGCTCGTTACCGGGTTTCGATTTATCACGCTGAACTTTGGTGTTATTAAAATTCGCTGCAGTAAGTGACTCGACCGTGAGTTCACCTTTTGCCCAAAGGCGATACTTGTTGATAAACCCGGGCTTGGTATCCGAAAGTGTATACTCATAAGCTTCAACACAAAACGGATCTTCGAATCCGTAAACACGGAGGGTTGGAACCGGTTTTTGTTTCTTGTTCTCTAGCTTCTGCCTCATATTTGGCACCTGCCCCTTTTTTTTCGGGGATGCCGGTTTTACCAACTTCGATCTTGCCATAATGCAAACAACAACCCGGAAATTATGTTCCTAAACTCAACAACAACAGCAGCGAAATCCACAAACACAATTACACAAGTTACACGAAATCGCTAAATATCAACAAAAAGACAAATACATGCGGAACTCAACAAATAAACGAAATTTCTACATACAGAAACACGACTTCTAAATTGAGACGAAACGATACTCAAAATTTGTAGATACATCGAATAACAAATTTACTTAATGATATTTCGAAACCATGTTCCTAGGACATAATCGCCGAAACACCAAAAATAAACTTATTTAGGAATCGTATATCTAAACAGATTAATCGCCCAATTTCAAAACACGAATCAATTAGGAATTGAATATCAATTATAGGGAAATACAGAATCGCTAAAAACAGTGCTGCTAAATAAACGTCAACAGACAAACAACAAAGCAGTTCCTAAAATAGACGTTTCCGAAAGTACCATCGTGTCGCTCAACACCGAGTTCAAAAGAAACGTAATAACCGAATCTTAACCCAACATGGCGCAATGTCTTACCATTCCAACAGCCGAGGATATCGATCGAATAACAAAGGGTTTCCTATACGATATGCAGTCGTTTACAATTGAAGATAAAAGAACGAACGAGATTAAACCGATCATCTGCAGTGTCTGCGATTCCATGCCCACAGAAGCGCAATGGAGTACCTTTGTCGAACTCGACAAATTCAAAACCTTACTACTCAAATGCAAAATCGGAAAGGAACATTCGTTGAAATCCTATAAAGAGGAAATAAAATCGCAATACACGGCCAAGCATGATGATCTAACGACGTTCATTCTCTCCCCGGAAACCTACGTGAACGAAGCAAACGAAGTACTGGTGTGCAAACAATGCCTTTTCGAACTCGAAAGGAATGCCAAACTAAAGAAGGCTCGACGTGGACCACCCACAGAATCCATCATCAACGGATACATGATTGGAGAGGCACCGTTTTGTATCACTCAGTTGAATCCGGTAGAGCTATCTCTGATTACGTTGACCGCAACTCAATGTCAGAGCTGGATTTTTTTCGGGGGTTGTCATCAATCAATCAAAGGATGGCACACGTTTTTCAAGGGAAAACCAGGCGAGAACGTCGCGAACATGACTTTGATGACGGAAAGCGGATGGAAGGGAAAAATCATTGTTGTCTTAGCCGGACCCTTTACAAAGGAACAACATACACTTACAATCAAAAGGGTAACCGTCGATCCAGAGATGGTAGTTCGAGGTTTTGATTGGATGATACAGAATAACTATAAATACTATGGACAAAAGAGGAAAAGCATATCTGATATTCCCATGCCACATATTTTGATACAAGAAAGGTAAGAATAAAATATTCAATCTCGATTTCCGAATCTCTTTCTAACCTCTGTTTAGCCATATACTCCCACCTCCTACTACCATGCCTGATACAAACACGACAGCACTCGAAAATCAATTGAACATCACAGTTGTGTTTCCTGATTCCACGTTACCGAGCCCAACAAACGGTGGCTTCGAAACACAAGAGGAATTCCGACAGTTTGTCATGGAACATCAGAACGGAAAATGGAAAACCGAGTTTACCTCGAGACCTACTTCGGAACGCGAACCAGATTATATCAATGACACACTCGGAAATGCATTTCCCCTACAATTTCCATATGGCCACACAGGACTTCGAGGAGACCCAGCAGTTGACGAACTGAAAGAAAAGAAATTCAGAAGACGAATTGACGTTTTTCGCAAATTACTTCGACACAGAAAACCGTCATTCCACTATCCTCTTTTCAATCTGATAGTCGAAAACATGATCATGAGAGACAAAATATTTCTGCAGACACAGATAACCTGCAATGCAAAAAACTCAGATTCCACTACTTTGGGGGAAAAATTCGGAGAAATGGAGTATGAAGATTTCGAAACTGCAATTCAAGACTCTCGAAACAACCGTCCAGTTCAGTTTTCCGGTAAACCAGAGAATCAATTTCTTCGTTCGATAACGACAATGTGCGGAAAACTACCACATTCCAACGAGGCTTGCATGGAAGCTAGAAGAACGTATTTCTCTTATCTCATGAAATTTGGTATTCCTGCCTTATTTCTTACGATAACTCCAGATGATTTCCGTTGTTTCCGGATAGTGGTGTACGCGCTGACCCCGGAAAAGGTTAGCACATATGGCCAAGTCGATACTCAATCGTTTTCGGAATCCGATATTATGGCGGAATTTAACATCAGACGCGAGGCCCGTGTCCAACATCCTGGGTTATGTGCGGAAGAATATCAACGGCTGATGCAACTCGTCATCAAGCATTTCTTCAACTGGGACACGAAAACTAAGAAATCGAAAGGTATTGGCTTGTTTGGAGAAGTATTGGCTTGGTGTCTAGCAACCGAAGAACAGGGCCGAAAGTCTCTACACGGACACTACCTTGTTTATATAAAAAACTGGAACCGAGTAATGAACATACTCCAGCGGAAGAAAGACGAAATACCTTCTACAGGTGACTGGACTTTATGGGATGCAAATCGATACGCGAAAGCAATGTTTAAAAATGCATGCAGTGCACGACTCTTTTCGGATTTCGAAGTAGGAAAACCACTTTCCGAACATGCCATTTTCGCACACGAGAACTGCCGCAGCGAGCGGAATCGAAAGGAAATGCGATTTACGGTTAAACCTGTTGACGACCAGGATTTACGAGATATGCGCCATAAACACGAATGCCACAAATTTAATGGCCGAATTGCCTCATGCCTAAAATGTTTGAAGAATTTCAGTATCAACGGAATAATCGAAAATGCAATGAACAAGCACATTGGAAACATCGATTACGCATTTAAGTTTCCGGAATCTCAACGATGTAAACCGCTGGATCGGATGGCCTACGAAATGGGAAAAGACTTTGCTTGGATGAACCGTCCAATTATTGAACAATCGATTCGATATTTCGTTGGAAATGCAATAACAAACGTGCATTTGACTACGCACAGCCAACGATGCTTCAAAAAGAAAATCGAATGTTACGCGAACCTACCAGATGGGATATCCGAATCCGACATTCTAGTCTACAATCTAGAAAATGACTTATGGAGCAACTGGTTTGGCGAGAAAGAAAGACGATTTATGCTACGATTTCAGCCCAAACGAAATGTTGAAGACGTCTTTATGAATATTCACAACCCCACGATAAACAAACTACTCATGTGCAACAATAATGTTCAAGTCGGCATGAACGGACGCAGCATTCTATATTCGACAGGTTACCAAGTAAAATCACAACAAAAAGAGGAACGATATGCATTCGAAAAAGTTTCCGAGGTATTATGCAAAGTTATCAGAAAACAGGTAAGCAACGCAACATATTTCGTATAACCCGAATGCGATAAAACTAACGTAAAACTTTCAGACAGAAGCGGAAGATGCCATTCCAGAACATCAACAAGGATTCTGTCGGATTCTTGCAGGTATATATACGCATACAAGCGGACACATTGTTGGAGCCCCAATGGCACATTATAACGCGATAAATGAAAGCAGATTCTCGTTTTCGCACGATGATTCATACCTTCCGGTTCACGGTTTGGAAGGCATAATTGAAAAACAACAAGTCATTATGCGATTTCGGAATATCAAAGGCAAACAAATCACGTTTCACAAAGCGTTGAATTATCTATACCGACCTATAGAGTTGAATTACATGTACACCTACGAGTATTATTCGAGAACCGAGTACATGAATATGAAACAAGCACAAAAACTGAATATTGCTTACTTTTTATACACAAAAAAACATGTATGTCGAGACACCGAGGTGGTGATAATGCGCAAGAACGAAGCCGTACCCTCATTTCCATGGAATTGGCTTTGTTCAACAAGATCGTTCCTAACCGACCTACTCAAACCAATCGATGTGAACTCATTCGATCATCGGAAAAAACAAGAATACTGCTGTCGATTCATGATATTATTCATTCCGTTTCGAACTAAAGAAGACCTGCAAGTCGACGGGTGCTACCAGAAAGGATTTCAAGCAGCGCACGAATCGGGAAAAATCACAAAAGAGATTATCGAGATCGCGGAAAATATCCAAACAATACACAATTCCTTAGCCTCGGCTATACCCGAAAACACACTTTCTGCAGAAACTTGTTTACTCGAAGAAGGCGATTTTGAAAATAACAATGACGAGGATGACACCGATAACTACGATGCATTGATGGCCAGCATGGGCGAACTATTTGGAAGCTTGGCAAATGGCGATGGACTAAAAGAAGATTCAAAAACATTCGATATCCAATACGGAAACAAACAAATGGATGGTGCCACAGTACCGGTAACAGCACTGGAAGATGCGATCGAAATCAGACAACATCCTGAAAACCCCGGATTCTCGAACGAGACAGAGTACGGACATAAACGACACGAGGCATCGAAACTCGAGCTAAATACACTTGCGATGCAAAGAACGATATCAAGATCACAAATAAACGACGACAATACAGAAACTACGATTATCAACGCTAACGGAACCTGGCAGTCAATATCGAAATGGGGCGAAAACGAGGGACTTGATGGAGAACAACAAACAGCATTCGAGATTCTAGCTGCAAGATATGTGTTAACGTTTTACGAAGAGGCACTCTCGCAAACCTCACATGAAACCTATACTGCATTCGTCGAAAACAAACAGAAGCTTTACCAACTCACAAGACGGGATCCGAAAAATACAGTGCCCCTAATTATGTTTATAACAGGACCCGCAGGGGCCGGCAAATGTAAGTCAAAATATCCGAAACGAAAATACGAAAACAGGATTCCGAAAATCTAACTATTTCCGAAAAGCAAAAATACTTGAGTGTTTGGTTGCATACGCAAAGCAATTCAGTCAGAACATTGGTCATCAATTTACTGATAGAACAATTCTATTGACAGCATTAACTGGTGCGGCCGCGACGGAAATCGGAGGAAGTACAACAGCGGCGGTGTACGGATATATGAAGAAAACCTCTAACGCATCAACGGAAAATATCAATTTCTTCATGGATACTCGATTAAACATTATCGACGAAATCTCATTCGCGGCGTATTACTCGGTTCTAGGGCGAATTAGTGCAAATCTGAGAAATTACACGCAAGATCATGATCATGATCATACGTTCGGAAGTATTGATATGTGTTTCCTTGGGGACTTTTGTCAACTTGAACCCATTGGGAGCGATCCTATATACAAACATCGAAAAGGCCGCTACTGGGAAGAAGCCCTCAATTGCATGGTTGAACTGAAGGGAACACACCGTTTCAACAACTGTAAAGAGATGATGAGGATCATGCCAAATATGCGAGATGGCACTTTATCTGCGGAAGACAGAAGAATCCTCAACTCCCGTGTTATCAACGGAAACCAAGTCAAGAAACCGAATCCGTTGAAAACAAAATATGCCACTTACTTCAATATAAAAAGAGCGGAACTTAACGCGAGTGTATTCCGGAATTACTTGATGAAATACCATACTGGGAAATCAGAATCCGAGATCCCGATGACGGCGATAACGATAAAAGCAACAACAAGATGGAACAAAAGCAAGATCAAACTTACATTTGACCAACGGAAAATCCTCTTCGAAGAATGCTCCGAGGCAGATTGTAAACGAGACAATAAGATGGCATCACCCCTCTTATGTCTCTTTACCGGTTGCAACTTGATGGTCACAATAAACGGAGATGTAGTACACGGAATCGCAAACGGAACAACATGTATATTCCGAAAAGTGGTTCTAAAACCGGAATCCGAACTGGAAAAAATCAAGATGTACGGTGTTTGGGTATATACAATATCGATAGAACTCGTGGAGTATATCGAAGTGGAATGGCAGGATTGCGATAAGTTCATCGGTAGATTCCGACTTACACCCCAAACTGGGGTATTCCGAGTGAAATTTCCGATTTCCCAATTCGGACTAAACACAAGAATCCAGGCGAACATCGAATTTCAATATTTCTCCGTGGTTGTGAACCACGCAACAACTGGCCACAAATTGCAAGGGAAAACAGTGAAATCATTAGTGATTGCACAATGGTCGAGGGTCAAAAACTGGGCGTACGTTGTGATTTCCCGTGTCAAAACACTGGACGGGCTCTTTCTGATGAAACCAATACCGGATGATATAGATTTTTCACCAGCAAATGACTACCTGGAGATGATGGAATACTTAAGGGGGAAGATCCTGGCATATCCTGAACAGGTTGCAGAACTAAAACTAACCCTAAACTAAAATCGAAAGTATTATTACTACCGAAAAGTCATTTCCGACTCGGAATCCTAGTCTTCCGATAACGCATCCCTACAGACAACCGAAAAGTCATTTCCGACTCGGAATCTTGTTCGTCCGATATCACGTCCCAACAGACGATTTGGATTCCGATTATCGAATAACACGTCCAACGCACACACGTACGATAACACAGCGACAGTGGTAAATCTCAGAAATGACGGATACGTACACTTGTACGATAACACAGATACTTAAAGGTACCGTTACGTACAGTCATACGAGTTACTGTACAGTTCCACAGTACGTAACGGTATATTGGTGTTATATACCAAGAGAACACCGTCATATGACATTAAACAAAGAAAAAGGGGTAAAATCATTGTAACCCACCAAGTCATTGTAACCCCTCGTATTTAAGACAGAAACCAATATCAGTCATCCACCAGCAAGATTTCCCACGATAACCCGCACCGGGGGACCCTGATAAGCAAAATGTAAAAATCCTAATCCTTATGGTATACGTCCCGTGGTAGGGACAAAGAGTTTTGTATGTTGATATTTTCGTAAGTTGAAGGACTCACTTAGAAAAATGACCCAAAGAAACCCGGAAAATCCAACACATCATACTCCAGACCTCAACCAGTGAACAAGGTCCAGACCTTGGATTTGGATTCAACAGGTGTGATGGGTACCCATGTAGGATGTTCTGATAAGAAAGGAGGACCACAATATTGAGGGAAATCAACCAAGACATAGGAAGGAAAGTCTCCATAATTTGGA
>OOFW01000115.1_pt1 | contig 11367 bp, 6 predicted proteins | sample 1670271 | NCBI WGS metagenome assembly OOFW01 (sample SAMEA98137918, study PRJEB22522) | marine metagenome | biome: marine biome; feature: marine water body; material: sea ice | place: Arctic Ocean | collected 07-Sep-2015 | depth 1.32 m
TATCTATATATTTAATGCACTTCAGTAGATTAATGCTTAACGCATTTAAATGTGACTTTAAAGTCTTTTTTTTTACATTGATATATTATAATTGCAAAAATAATAATTCGAACTCTAATTAAAATGACTTATGACTTATGACTTATGACTTATGACTTATGACTTATGACTTATGACTTTTAGTTACTGATTAATTAAATAAAGATATGTGTCAACCTGTAATTGGTTGAAGTTGAGCATTTATCATGTGGTGACTGGGTGTAAGTTTTTATCCTCTGGCTTTTGGCCAATCGTTTCTAAAGGTGCCTGAGAGCTCATGGCGTGAAATATGTAGTTTTGCTTTTAGATTAACATCACCAAAACAGATCCCCATTTACAATGCGCTGGCGACACCACCTAATCTATTGGGTTCATGGCCAGATACGTTGGTTTCGCGCACGTTCAATTCACCTCCTATTTGTTTCCCCCCTGCAACAACTACGATTAAATAGTGTTGGTCACCCATACGTGACTTAAGGGCTTCGGCTACTTCATCAATATTATAAGCAAACTCAGGGATAAGAATGACATCAGCACCACCGGCGATACCAGCATGCAATGCAATCCACCAAGCATATCTATTCATCGTAGCGAGTAGCGAGTACCGAGTACCGAGTACCGAGTATCATGACATGCTTATGAGGTTGTCCAGTTGTTCGCAAGCGGTCTAGCGCCTGAGTTACTCTGTTAATTGCGGTGTCAAAACCAAAAGTGCGATCAGTACCCATTAGATCATTGTCAATAGTTTTGGGTATGCCGACTATATTCATACCCAATTTAAACAACTTATAAGCAATAGATAGCGAACCATCGCCCCCAATTACAACTAATTCGTTCAACCCTAGACTACGATAATAATCCATCACCTTATTTGAATCGTCTTTACCTTTAAATTAAATAGGCTGGAAGTATTGCAATATGCAATTAGTACTAGAAATTGAATGATTTTATGAGTTTGCGCGGGTTTCTTGATTCAAAACATAATGATGATTTTTAGGTAAAAAAATGTTGTTTAATCAAATTTACGTGTGTGGGATATAGTTACTAACTAGGATTTTTTTCAATACTTTTTTAGAGGTAACCTTATTAATAAGTCAACCAACCCATGTTGTATTTAACTGCTAGGATAGCTTAGATCGTTAATTACTTTCTGGGTGATGTTTGCCCATGACGTGCAGCCAACAATTGGGATGATAGATAAAAGCATTAGATGACATTAAGTGGACTTCAGATTTAATATCTGAAATTAAACACTAGCAAATTATTGTTTTTTGAAAGAATAAATTTCATTGAATATTTTTACATGCCTTCCTAGGCCTAACTTTAATGCTAGTTCTGGTGCTAGCAGGGATATTTCTGCTATTTTGCAGACTTTAATTTAGAGTGCCACTGAAAAAAAGTTATAAAGAAATCTAAGGCTCTGTGTTGACTGAAAACATAACCATGTTAATTTTGTAAGTGAAATTTTCTCATATTAACTATGATTGATACATTACTTGTTTATTTAAAGTTTTTAAAAAAGTGTACTTAATTACTTATTTTAGTCCAAGGAATTACCCAACATCATGCGCTTTTAAATCTTATTAAAGTTCATCTTTCCCGTGTTGTGTATATATTAAAATATAAGGATAATTACGCATGAAGTGTGAATTAAAATCATGCCTGAATAATAAGGTTGGCCTTCAATTAATTGAAAATCAAGTCAATTTCCTTAAAACTTAGTATCATAAAATTTGTTTTTTCACGTTCTAATAATCTGTAAAGTAATCTGTAATATGTTAAGTAATTGTTTAGCATTATTAACGCCGCATATGGAGAGCAGCATTTATGTCTAGCAACCTTTGTCCCATTGTTGTAATCGGTTCGTCAGCTGCAAGTGTAAAAGCTCTGAAAGCCTTATTTTTAGATATGCATACAGTCATTGGTGCAGCATTTTTTTTGTTTCAGGATTTAGATCCTAAATATGATAGCTTGATTACAAAGATATTAAGCAAATTAGCGAGTATGCCCACTTTGCAGGTAGCTGATGGTTTAACGATTCAGGCAAACCATGTGTATGTTATTCCTCCTAATACCTGTTTGACCCTCAATCAATATTCTTTAAAACTAAGTGAGTCATTTCTTCAGCAAGGTCTGCAAATGTCCATCGATACTTTTTTGTTGTCCTTGCCCAAACAACATGAACATTCAGCTATCATCATCACGGGCTCTCGCTCATACCGTTCGACATCTGTGCCTATTCCCCTCAAAGGCGATGGTTCAGAAAAAAACCATATTATCCAAGCATTAGAAGATGAGCTGCATCGCACTCGTGCAGACTTGCAAAGCAAGATTAAAGAACTTGAATCATCTAACCTAGCTTTAGAGTTGGCTAATCAAGAAGTGATCTCGGTTAACCAAGAATTTCAATCAAGCATCGAGGAGTTTGAAAGCTCAAAAGAAGAATTGCAGTCCATAAATGAGGAACTCATCACAGTCAATAGTCAATATAAAGATAAGGTTGTGCAGTTAGCACTTAGTAATGATGATTTAGCCAATTTTCTAAGCAGTAAAGATATAGCCACTTTAGTTGTTGATGCTGCGTTTAAGATCAAACATTTCACTGAAGCCACTTGTGGCTTATTAAGTTTAGTAAGTACCGATATTGGACGCCCTCTAACTGATATTCGACCCAAATTTAATGATCCTGCTTTATTGGATGATGCTTATAAAGTAATGAGTCAACTTTTACCGATAGAAAAAGAAATATTTACAGACGACGGTGATTGTTATTTGCGGCGAATTTTGCCCTACCGTACAAGGCATGACAAAATTGACGGAGTGGTGATCAACTTTATTGATATTACTGCTCGCAGAAGGGCTGACGATCAGATACGCAGATTGGCAGCAATTGTTAGGGATTCCAATGATGCCGTTACCGTGATGGATCTTCACGGTAAGATAACCGCTTGGAATAAAGGTGCAACCAAAATGTATGGCTGGAGCGAGCAAGAAGCGCTTCTTATGTATATCTATGTACTTATACCAACATCCTTACATAAAGACGTCACATTAATGCTGCAACAAATCGCTAATGGTAATGATGTGTTTAGTATGGAGACGACACGTATTACCAAAGACAAGTGTAAAATAGACGTGTGGTTAACGGTGACGCCATTACAAGACAAAGATGGGCATATTGTCGCTGCGGCTATCATTGAAAGGGATATAACCAAACGTAATCAATTGCAAGCCAACTTGCTTGCTAGTGAGGCAAATTTTCGCGCTCTAGTTGAGTCTGCACCGGATGCCATGCTTATTGTAAACAGTGAAGGCGCGGTAGAGTTGGCCAATACCCAAGCCGAACGCCTATTTGGTTATAATAAAGGTGCATTGCTCGGTATAACAATCGAACAACTTATGCCTGATAGCTCACGTCATAAACACAAAACACTTCGCCAGCAATTTTTTGGTAAGCCTAGAGTTAGGACTATGGGAGCTGGCCAAGAGCTTTTTGCTCAAACTCTTAAAGGCGATGAATTCCCGGTAGAAGTAAGTCTAAGCCCAATAGAAACAGACTATGGTCGTGTTGTTAGCGCCTCCATCCGAGATGTTAGCGAACGTATTATAATTGAAAAAAGCCTACGGGACGCATTAAAGAGTGCAGACTCAGCATTAGCAACCAAGGCTCGCTTTTTAGCCACAGCCAGTCATGATTTAAGGCAACCTCTGCATGCCCTTAAATTGCTCAATAGGGCATTGCTAAGTAGGACAACCGATCCATCCTCACAAAAAATGCTGAGCATACAAAATGAATCCTTGTCTGGAATGGCTCACTTACTGAATTCTTTGTTAAATATTAGCAAACTTGATTCAGGCAATGTAGGTGCCAAAATGAGTCATTTCGAAGTCAAACCTGTTTTGCAAAGAATGCAAGCCGAGTTTGAATTAGAAGCTGTCAATAAAGGTATTGATTTAAGACTCAAGGTAACGGGTGACATTGTCATCTCTGACCCTGATTTATTAGCGCAATTACTACAAAATCTGATGGCAAACGCCATTCGTTATACTCATACGGGTTTTATTGATTTGAGCTGTGTTAAACAGCATGAGCAAGTATTAATTGCTGTGCAAGATTCCGGGGTTGGTATCCCCGATAAAGAAATTGCGCATATATTTGACGAATTTCATCAAGTTAATCGAGATCCTCAGGAACGTCACGGTGGTTTGGGACTAGGACTTTCTATCGTGCAACGAATTGCGATGTTACTGGGCACCCAAGTTTCTGTTAGTTCTGCCATAGGGCAGGGTTCCTGCTTTTCTTTTGTGTTACCCCAAGGACAGTTAAATACAACTGAATTGAAGCAAGCAAAGTTAATAGCCCCGCTAACGACTGTTGCTAATAGTCATATATTATTAATTGATGACGACGCTTATGTATTGGAAGCAACTCAAATGCTGCTCTCTACTCAGAATGGGTTTAATATCAAAACTGCCACTTCACCGCCTGAGGCCTATGAAAGCCTCAACCAAGTTATTCCAGATTTAATTATTACTGATTTTCATCTCAATCATGCAGAAACAGGAAGTGATATTATTCGCACAATAAGAAAAAATACGGGTAAAATGATCCCTGTTATATTAATTAGTGGCGATACATCTGCATCAATGGAGCCACTGACCAATGAAGAAAATCTTATTGAAGTATTAGTAAAGCCAACTAGTGGTGAGGAATTGATAAACACTGCACAAAGATTGTTATCTAAAAAGAATCAAAAATAAGAACTGAATAATGTTGCTCTACGTTTTAACAAGCCTGCATAACAAATTTACCACATCGGAATACGAGTGAAGTCCAATAACGATGATTCTGACACAAAGATGAGGGATTTTAAGCGCTCAATCATACAAAAAATGCAGTACATATCCTTTCTTAAGCAAGCCTTTTGTCATCGGTAATACCTAGCTAAGTTCCTACTCAAATTAAACGACAAGCTTCTTTAATCTAGATCAATTCAAATCAGAATTTTAACTCGGACCCTTGTATATTTTCAGGAAAACAATGGTATGTTATTCACCCAAATAATTGACTAGTGAAGAATTAAATATGACGTCAGAACATAAAAAAACACTACTTTATTAGATCAATTTGAAAAAAATCTCGATAATATTGAGCGGTTTCTCACCTCGGCTTTTAATAATACTGAAGACCCAAAATTCATAAAGGATGTAGAATTTTGGTTTGTTATTGTTAATGACGCCTGTTGTCGCTTTTTTCAGTTGCCTAGGCACTAAATAATTGGCAGAACACTGGCTGAAAAATTCCCATGGAGGGAAATGGAACAAATCAACATATCACCGAACGAAAACTGACCGAAGAAAAGTTAAAGCCCTATGGGAGTGTCTTCAGCCATGCCCATGAGGGGATAATGATAATTGGATGTTAATGGCATCATTACACAAGTCAACGCTAATTTTTGCCACATTTCAGAAGTTTTTGTACTCAAAATCAGGTCAATTTAAGATCCGCTCCCCAGACCATAGAGGTCATTCCTGTAACTAATATATTATGGCCTAGTTAGTACTGTATGAGTTCATCTAGATATGCAGGAAAGTTCAACAATATCATTACTAAATTGATGTGACTTTTTCGGGTTTATAAATAAAAAAATTTAACGTTTATTTTACTGATAGGAGATATTCACCCGGTGTAATGCCCATCCACTCTTTAAAAGCTCTAATAAATGCACTTTGCTCTGAATATCCAAGTAAAAAGGCTATCTCTAAAGATGTAAATTCGCCATCAACTAGATACCGTTTAGCTAACCGACAACGTGAGTCTGCGAGTATGGAGCGATAATTATGATCGTTATTACTTAATTTTCGATAAAATGATCGTAATGAAAAGCCCATTTTTACACAAACAGTACTCGCACGAGTATCACCGTCTTTCATCGCGACCAATATTTGTTCTCGTAATTTTAAGAGAAAAGGTTCAAACGTTTCATTTTGATATTTTGTTTCTGTTAATAAAAATTTAGCTTGTTGATCAAAGATTTTAAGCAGTGATGGATCACTTGTTGAAATATTCAATAACATTAAATATTTAGGTATATTTACCCGCAATGTAGGAGAGTTAAATTCAACTGGGCAGCATAAAATTGCTTGATAAATATTAATGTCTTTAGGTTCTTTAATGGGTAAAGCGACAGATACAGGTGCAATTTTCCGATTAATTAACGATTGGTAAAGTGTAATAAATATTATTAAACCAAATTCATATAACAGCCGGTTATCTACACCTCGTAACATCCATTGATGACTACAAGCATTTTCTTGAATTTCTATTTTAGCTGCCAAATCAGTTAATACTAATGTTTGGTATCGACCATATCTAATTAACGCTTGTTTAAGGGTGCTGCATGATGTTATTAAATTACCAACTAAGCCAAAATCTTGCGGTTTTGCCATTGCCCCAATGCGTAACCCTAATGCTGGTAGAGGAGTTAACTGATAAATTTGATCTAATAATTGCGAAAATGTCAGCGTATCGACGCGTTGTCCTTTAGATAGTTCTTGAAGTGTTTCTCTTAAGCTTTTTGCTTCTAATGCTTGCTCATCTATATATCGCGTTAAAATATTAAGGAAGCTAATGGGAACATAGGCTTTATATTGTGTCATTTGTTTCTAAAAAAATGCGATTAATTTTATTAGACTAGCATGTTGGCACGTTATGTCAAAGGCTAGTAAAATTGTCAATATTTACCTAACAATAATGCATAAAATAATCTTCTTTTATCAATAGCATCTGGAAATTATTATGGCATATGTTGTAACTCAATCATGTATAGGAAATAAGCATACCGATTGCGTAGACGTTTGTCCTGTTGACGCATTTAGGGAAGGTCCTAAAATGCTCTACATTGACCCTAATGTATGTATTGATTGCAATGCTTGTATCACAGCATGTCCAGAACGTGCTATTTACTCAGAAAGTTCTGTTCCTAATTCAATGCGAGATTTTATAGCCTTGAATGCTAAAAAATCTCTAATATATCCTGTAATAACAGAAAGTATTAGCCATAATATTGCAGTATCACCGATGGTTAAGTTCTCAGGACATTTTGCAGTCATCGGCTCAGGGCCGTCCGGTTTTTATACCGCTGAAGAAATATTTAAACAAATTCCATTAGCTAAAGTCGATATGTTCGAACGATTACCAACACCTTTTGGCCTTGTTCGTTATGGGGTTGCTCCAGATCATCCTCGTATTAAATCTGTATCATCTAGCTTTGAGCGTATTGCACAGAATGAGCGGTTTCGTTTTTTCGGTAATGTTGAGTTGGGCCGTGATATTCAACGAAACGATTTACTTGACCAGTATGATGCGGTTGTTTATGCGACCGGAGGCTCTAAAAGTCGAACTTTATCAATTCCGGGGGCTGAATTACCTAATATTTTTGGCTCTTCTACCTTTGTTGGTTGGTATAACGGCCACCCTGATCAAAGTAAACTTTCTGTAGACTTGTCATTACAAACCGCTGTTGTTATTGGTATGGGGAATGTGGCATTAGATATTGCTCGAATGTTGGTATTATCATCCGAGCAACTTGAAAAAACAGATGTCGCTGATGAAGCGTTAAGTGCCTTTAAACAAAGCTCAGTACAAGAGGTAATTTTAATAGCTCGTCGGGGTATTGCTGAAGCGGCCTTCACGCCCAAAGAATTAGAACAATTAATGGGACTTGATGATGTAGACTTAATTATTGACCCCAACGATTTAGCATTAGATCAACAAAAAATTGAGCAAACAGAACTACCTGAGTTTAGTGAAGTAAAACAAAACATTAACTTGCTTAAAGAAATTTCACAACGTCAACAGGCTAATAATATTCAGCAGAATAAAAAACGCATCCGCTTTATATTTTGCCATAGTCCAGAGTATATTGATAACGACGTAAATGGGCACAAAACATTACATCTTACCCGTAATGAAATTATTCGAGATGATGATGGTGGTATTTCTATTAAAACAACCCGCGAAAAATCACTTATCAATGCCAACCTCATCGTACATGCTATTGGTTATCAAGGTGATGCGATTGAAAACGTAGCCTTTGATGAACAACGTGGCGTTATTCTTAATCAACAAGGTCGAGTAGATATTGTTGAGCATAGTTCACAAAATAAGTCTAAAGGGAGTGCTTTAAACCAAGAGTACGCAGCAGGGTGGATAAAACGTGGCGCTAGTGGTGTAATTGGCAGTAATAAGCATTGTGCTCATGATACTGTTAATCAATTGATCACCGATTTAGTTAATGCGAATACATTAACTACGAAATTAATTAGTCAAGATATAACTGACTTACTTGATAAGCGAAACGTTGAATATATTAGTTTTAGCGATTGGCAGTTACTTGACCAACATGAACAAGTACAGGGGGGGATAGTAGGGCGTCCTCGTCGTAAAGTGACTAATATCAAACGAATGTTAGATATAATTCGGGACGCTCACACAGAAAAGTTAGCCAAAGAACAGCAAAGAACAAATTTACCCGTTAAAACCCATCTACGAAACTGTACGCTTTGTGAAGCGATGTGCGGTATTCAAATCAAATATCAAGGCGATAAAATTATATCTATCGCGGGTGATAATGAAGACCCACATAGTGGCGGGCACATTTGTCCTAAAGGCTATTCCTTACAAGATTTGCATAACGACCCTGATCGTTTAAAAACACCAATACAAAAAGTGAACGGTCAATGGTTACCCATTAGTTGGGATGATGCATTTGACCGCGTCAGTAAAGAAATAGTCAATATTCAAAGTAAATATGGTGATGATGCAATTTCCGGGTATTGGGGGAATCCTGCATCTCATAACTTTGGGATATTGACAGCGATAGGTAAATTTCGTAAAGCCTTAGGCTCTAAAAACATGCACTCAGGTGGTTCATTAGACCAAATGCCACATCAACTCATGTCTTATTTAATGTTTGGCCATGGACAATTATTTACTATACCGGACATAGATCGTACAGATTATATGTTAATGCTTGGTGCAAACCCAGCAGCCTCAAATGGTAGCTTAATGACGGCTGGTGATGTGCTTAAACGTTTAGAAAGTATAAAAGATCGCGGCGGAAAATTAATCTTAATAGACCCACGCAAAACCGAGACTGCACTATATGCATCTGAACATTTATTTATAAAACCAGGCACCGACCCGTTATTTATTTATGGTCTGATTCAATATGTTATTCAACAATCTTTGTATGACCCAGCTCACTTATCACCTATTTTAGATGGCTTCGATCAGTTACTTGGGATGTTTGATCAGTTTACCCTCGCTGAAATAAGTGATGTTTGTGGTATATCTGAAGAAAATATTAAACGTATAGCAACAGAATTTGCTACCGCCGATAGTGCTATTTGTTATGGAAGAATGGGCTTGTCCACACAAAATTTTTCAGCGTTAAATCACTGGTTGGTAAATATCTTAAATATTATTACCGGTAATTTAGACAGAAAGGGTGGAATGATGTTTACTAAACCCGCTGTAGATATGGGAGTTCAAGCCTCTACAGCCGGAAGTTTTGCTCAATACCATAGCCGAGTTAGAGGCTTGCCAGAATTTAGTCGTGAACTACCTACATCTATCTTAGCTGAAGAAATGTTGACACCTGGCGTAGGGCAAGTGAAGGGGTTTATTTGTACTGCCGGAAATCCAGTATTATCTGTTCCCAATGGCCGTCAGTTGGATGAAGCCTTAGAAAATTTAGATTTTATGGTTTCTGTTGATTTTTATTTAAATGAAACGTCTCGTCATGCTGATATTATTTTGCCACCTACAGGGCCGTTAGAACACGAGCATTATGATTTGGTTTTTAACCTTTTAGCCGTACGCAATGTCGCTAAATATTCAGAAGCACTATTTGAACACGCTGAAGATGAACGTTCTGATTTCGATATTATGACAGGTTTAATGCAACGAATTAACGCGCTAAAAAGTGGCATTGTCGATACGGGTAAACACCCTAAAATGACTACTGAACAAATTCTAGATTATAGTTTGCGCAATGGTCCCTATGGAAAATCTTTTACTTCTTATGAATCAGGTAAAGAAATTAAACATGATTACGGTCTAAGTTTATAGAGGTATTAAAACAATACCCTCACGGTTTAGATCTTGGCCCTTTACAGCCGTGCTTACCTGAATACTTGTTTACTAACGATAAACTTATTCATTTATTACCTGAGCCAATACTAGATGATTTTCAGCAAATGAAAGTACAATTTTCAAGTAAAGCATCTAAGTCGTTGATGATGATAAGCCGTAGAGATTTACGCACAAATAACTCATGGATGCACAACAGCCAGCGTTTAATTAAAGGCAAAGACCGCTGTGCTTTGTTAATTCACCCTGAAGATGCAAAAGAAAAAGGTATTGTCGATAGAGGCAAAGCGTTCTTGAAATCAAGGGTTGGGGAATTGAAAGTTGATGTAGTTATTACAGAAGATGTTATGCGAGGTGTTGTTTGTTTACCCCATGGTTGGGGTCATGATAGAGAAGGTATTGCTCTGCGTGTAGCGCAAACTAATCCAGGGGTCAGTATGAATGACTTAACAGATGATCAACGGGTTGATAGTTTGTCAGGAAATGCAATATTCAATGGCGTACCTGTCGAAATATCACCTTGTTAAAAGTCATTTTTTGATTCAATTCAGTAATGAATTAAAGCAGGCTATTGAGAAGTATGAATTAACGTCTATTCAACGACATAATGAGATAAAAGGAAACGGTGATGAGGCTTTAGTTCTATAAAATCAATTTTCTTTTTTGACCAAGGAATGAGTCTTAAAACCTATTGCGTCGATGGCCAATAAGTCGAATATTCCAGCCTGACCTATCATCCTGCTTAGGTCAAATAGAAGGGGGGGGGAGGTTAACTTCAACAACCACTCTTAATGTCAAAGTATTACTTCTTCTATGCACACAAAATTAGCGTTCTTATTTAACAATGAACGACCGCTGTGGTGGCTTAGTTCTCTACCAGGATAAAGGTAGATCTACTTCTTCTGAATACTGCTACACAGCTCAAAAAGCTATCGATGCTAATGTCCACTTTCGTACCTTAGCTGCCAGCAGTTAAGGTGATTTCCATTCGTGATTTATGACCGCTATAGGTTGTCAATCGCCATTTTGCTAACGGCAATTCCGACAAAGCAGTCATTAACATTGATAGGGTTTTTGTTATTTAAAACGATAAGCGCGTTGGTGCCTGAACAAAATTAAAATAACTTGCTCGCTTTGCGGAAATTTAGAATAGTGAAAAAGGGCTTGCTTAC
>OOFW01000116.1_pt1 | contig 11317 bp, 12 predicted proteins | sample 1670271 | NCBI WGS metagenome assembly OOFW01 (sample SAMEA98137918, study PRJEB22522) | marine metagenome | biome: marine biome; feature: marine water body; material: sea ice | place: Arctic Ocean | collected 07-Sep-2015 | depth 1.32 m
TATCTAGTTTTCTGGTGTTGATGTGCTAGTAGAGCAAGTGAAAAATGAGTTTGGTAATGTTGACGTGTTATTTGTTAATGCTGGCATTTTCAGTCCAGCTCCAGTAGGCCAAAATTCAGAGGAAATGTTTGATACTCAGATGGGAATTAACTTCAAAGGAGCGGTATTTACCACCGAAAAGTTTTTACCCATTATTAATGATGGCGGCTCTATTATTAACCTTTCATCTATTAATGCTTATACAGGGATGCCCAATACGGCCATTTATGCCGCCTCTAAAGCGGCGTTAAATTCATATACAAGAACAGCGGCAACTGAACTTGCGTCAAGAAAAATACGTGTGAACTCAGTGAACCCTGGCCCTACATATACGCCAATCTTTGGTAAAACAGGCATGGCAGAAGACCAATTGAATGAATTTGCAGGAGCGATGCAAAATAGAATCCCATTAAAACGATTTGGACAACCAGAAGATATTGCAAAGCTTGTTACATTCTTAGCGTCTGATGATGCCTCATTCATTACGGGCGGTGAATATAATATTGATGGCGGTATCAATATTAATCCTCTTTTGTCGTAACCCGCTAAGCATTATTTATTCAAATGAGCGTTGTTCGTTAATAACTTAACAGCGTTCAATCAATAAAAAGGAAAAGTAAAATGAGTAAAAATATTCTAAGAATTGATGCGAGCATGAGAAAAACGGGTTCTTATAGCCGTAATTTATTAGACAAGTTAATTAAACAACTCAATGGTGAGAAAGGTAGCAGTGTAAAAGTAACCACTAGGGACTTAGCTGACGGCATTTCTTTAATTAATGAACAGTGGATTACAGCTAATTTTACCGCGATTGATGAGCGCACTGAAGATCAACATAAAAGTTTGATTACGTCGGACACCTTAGTGGACGAATTAAATAATGCTGAATTAATAGTGATTGGTTTACCTATTTATAATTTTGGTGTCCCAGCTGCATTTAAAGCGTGGATAGACCAAGTTGTTAGATCTAAATTAACCTTTCAGTATACTGATACTGGGCCAGTAGGTTTATTGAATAATAAAAAGGCATACATTATTGTTGCTTCAGGTGGGACTAAATTAGGCACTGAACTGGATTTTATTTCTGATTATGTACGACATGTTTTAGGGTTCATTGGCATTACGGATATCACCTTTATTGACAGTAGCAGTGTTGGCCTAGATAAGTCTAAAGTATTAGCTCATGCCCATGAACATATTGCTCGTATTTAAATAACACTATTGAACATCGACGATGAAAAATGAGAAGAGATAATAACTGAATGGATAAATCGGCCTACCCAATTAATGTGCATAAGCATTACCATGCACACCTTTATTTTGATCAAGAAACCATAGATTTTGCTACTGAGTTATGTCAAAGAGCGGGTGCCTTATTCATGTTACAAGTAGGTAGAGTTCATCAAAAACCAATAGGCCCACACCCACAATGGAGTTGCCAAATAACATTTTCATCAGATGATTTTGAGGCATTTATTCCGTGGCTTGAAGCACAACGTCATAGGCTAAGTGTATTAGTACATGGTTTAACAGGCGATAACCTGCAAGATCACACTGAGCATGCCTACTGGCTAGGAGATGAAGTTGAACTAAATTTAGAACTCTTTCGTTAAGAGCAGATGAATTATCAAACTACCCACAATAATATTTTGATTTATTAAAGTCATGCCAAAAATCATATGAATGACCGCTTTGGTGGCAAAGTTATCTGTCAGGATATGAATAGGGGGTCAAGTTACTTGATTAATAAGACTCTGGGTACCCCTGATTTATTCATACTGGCCAAAACTGAGCGTCTTGGTTTGTATTTTTGATTACGAACACTTTGTTTTACTCATACGTTTATGATGAGTAAATTATGCAGCAGATTGATAGGTAGCATAAGGACGTAGGTTTATTAGTCGCTTACGTTGATTAAAAGTCTTATTAATCAAGCAACTTGACCCCTAATTCATTTCTTGTTGAACGAGAAACGGCTGTACAGGTCTCGACATACTACTGTTCCCTATTTACCGCTTGAATCAGTCTCAATCTAACCGTGAACGGCTCCAATGAGCGAAAAGCAGACAAACAAGTTAATCATCTTAAGGACGGCAATTCCGACAAAGCAGACATACGAACGAAGAATTATATTACTGTATTTTGCTGCTAAAACCCTTCAACATCAACTTCCTCTATCCGTCGGCCACGTGCGCAGGCTGTGTAAAAACTATTTTCAGCCCATTATTTGAACAAAAATAGATGTAAATATGTGTCTTACATTAAAATCTGACCAAGTTTCATAACTAAGGAAACTTACATTTTACGTAGCATTGCGTAATTAATTGGGTTGTTGAAGTTTTTACACAACCTGAGCCAATTGCAGACGTTCGTGGTCATAGCGATTCAGGAGCAAGAAGCCTAAGTTTTAGCAAATTAGGATGATGTCTCTGCAACTGATGTAAGGCACTTTTTAGTTGGTAGGGCACCTTACCGTAAGTCGTTATTGCCAACCTTTTTTCCGATACCCCAGAGCGGGTAATATAACGGCACAGCCTTTCGAGTTTACTTCTATCCTGTGCGTTGCTCATCATGACACCTGCATGGAGACTGAAGCCTGCCACTTTTGCGGCACAGCCTGACGCAAGCCCTTGCTCTGCCATAGGTGCAATGCTTTGCAAGGTAAAGAACTTTCGTCATTGCCGTCCCCATTCATTTCCACCCATTTCTACCAACCGAGACGCGGCTCGTCGAAAGGAAAAGGCGAGATCATTGGTGGCCGATAATTGTGCCAGTGACACGCCAATTCGACCCGTCGCCGACCACTCCAAATATTCCCCCTCTTTGGTGCGAATCATGGTCGTCGCAAAGGAACTCGAGCTTCCCCCCTTCTCACTGACAAACAATTCTTCATCTCCATCACTGCTTTCGACTTGCGCTTCAAAATCGACAAACAATTCGTCGAGCGGGACTTGTGCCGCCAGCACCAAGCGGGTGCGAGATTCATAACACGCGTCAATGAGGGTCACGAATTGTCGCGCTTCGTTGAGGTGTTTGGCGTCCAGTTGGGGGACGCAGTCCATGATGAGGACCGGAAATCGGCAGCAGAGGGAAATATAATCGGCCGCCCCGAGCGGTTGGTAGCACAACTCGGAAAAGTCAAACCAGGCGCACCGGTCATTCAATCGGGCGACCTGGACGGTGCGACCAAAGAGGACGGGAATGATCTCGGCCTCAGTTCCGGATGCAGTGCCACCAAATATTTCTTCCAACTGCGCCTGCATGTTGTTATTAATATTATTATCGCCATGAACATCCTTGTTTGACCAAAAATAGGATTGACCACCCGCTCGAGTTTCGAGTCGATAATCCTTGCGGGAATCCTCCATGGAAATAATGTCGGACGTGTGTTTCAATATGTCGATGAATGGCAAAAAGAGGGATCGGTTAATGCCTCCCTCATACAAGGCATCGGGGGGTCGATTCGAGGTGGCCACCACCACGACATTCCAATCCAATAATAATAGTAAAAACAGTCGCTTCAAAATCATGGCATCGGCAATGTCTGTCACTTGAAATTCATCGAAACAGAGGAGTTGGGCTTCTTGTGCCAATTGTTGCGCAATGATGGGAATCGCATCACCTCGTGGGTGCTTCTGTTTGTAGACAAAGATTCGATGATGGACGTCTAGCATGAATTCATGAAAGTGGACGCGGCGTTTGGTAATCTTTGCGTGTTTGTGGCTGTGGCTGTCATTATTACAGCAAGAATCATCATCAGGAACAGTAACCGACGCGTAAAAGAGATCCATTAGAAAGCTCTTGCCGACCCCGACCGGTCCATGAATGTACATGCCTCGCGGTGGTGGACCAAAAGACCACAAATGGAACTTCTTTCGAAGAAAGGACTGGGCGGATGCCAGGGATCGCGCCAGTAACAGTAACAGTGGACTGCTGCTTGTACAGCTGCTCTCTGTCGGATCGTCGGTGCGTACGGGTACTGGTGGGAGCGAGGCAAGAGACTCGTGCAGGGCATCGAATTTTGCCGCCAGAGCGACTTGCGCGTCATCTCGTCGCACCTCCCCCGCGTCCACCTTGAGTTCATAAGCCGCTGCCACGGGGCCTGTCGAGAAGCACCGCCGAGCGACGCGATGTTGTGCTATCATGGTCTTCATCATCATCGTCTTCATCGTCTTCATCATGGAGCTGATGAGTTTATCAACATGATGGTATGGTACACTAGATTTCTGTATGGGTATCAAATGGATTTGTATTAGAGACTCAAGTTTCGGAGTTCAACTTGAACGCCAAATTCAGCATAACTAACTGAATAATATAAATAAAAATAGCCTTATTATGGTAAAATGTTTGTTATCTAGACAAAACACGAAACCACTCAAGGGCTATAAAATGAACCCTGACACAACCCCCTCTATTTTTAACAACAGATTTGCTCACACGCGCCGATATTCAAGTCGACAACCTGTTTAGTACAATGTGGCAACGCCTAGGCTTCAGAGTATAGGTAAAATAAAACGTCATTTTTCCTAAAATTAAAATACATGATGCCTCATGTTTTCCATATTGACATCTATTTTATATTCTTAAGGGACTGAAAGTCGGCTATTTTTCGTCTATTAATCAACTGTTTCCACGTAATTAAGAATTCAAGACAAGCGGCTCCTAAAGTTGTGCAAACCAGTTTTGAATATTACTTTTATTTAAACAGACTTATCTGAGGCCAAGTTTGATTAATCGTATGATGATTCTTCGCTCAATATAGTCTGATAGTTCGAATTTTCTAACGTCAGCTTTAGGTCGATTTAAGCCTTTTCTAGACTAGAACCTTATGTCGGCTTTTGGCACAGACTGTGTAAAAACTCAGAATACGACCACTAAACTTTTCGTTTGTCATACCCAACCTATCAAATGTCTTAGTCACCGAATATTAGCGTTATCACGGAATGATAGTTTTGTAGCGTTAAGGTGGGTCAATAATGATAAATATGGGGTTTTGAAGGTGTTTTATAGCGAGAATTGAGGCTAAATGCGCCTTTATTGGCTGATGGCTTCCATTAACCCTGTTGTTCCCATTATGGTCATCATGCGTTTCAGGTTGTAAGCCAGCACATGCAAGTTCATTTCTATACTCACATTCTTTTTGCGCTTCATTAAGAAGTGTGTCGCGCCCATCCACATTTTAATCGTGCCAAACGGATGCTCTACGGTTTGTTTTCTCAGTACCGGTATGTCTGGATTATCATCGAGCCGCTGCTGCATGGCGTCTATCTCATCTTCGTGAACCCAACGTTTCATTTTCCTTGGCTCCTTTGATGATGTCGTGCATTTATCTCTAATCTTACAATCTCGGCAAGCGTAAAAATTAACGTATACCTTTAGCTCAAGACCTCTTTCGGTCACGTCACGTTGATGGGGTAATTCCTCGCCCGCAGGGCAAATATACATGTCTTTTTCTTTGTCGTATTTGAATAACGATTTGTTGAATATGCCTTTTTTTGCCGCACCTGATGTATCGATTTGTGGAATGTTTACCGTCATACCTAAGTCTTGTGTCGCCTTGATATCGATTCGACTAAAATAACCTTTGTCAGCGATAATGGTGATGTCTTTTTTATCTAATGTTTCTTGAACTTGCTCGGCCACTAAAGTGAGCTGGCCTCTATCGGTTGTCATCACGATATCGTGTGCAACAATCAAGTGATGCTTGGTGTCTACTGCCGTTTGCACGTTATAACAAACCTGCCTTTCCATGTGATGTGTCTTCATTAAACGGGCATCGGGGTCGGTTTGTGATATCTGCTTGTCTGGATGTGCATTCACTTCTACTTCAAGCGCTTTAAGCTCAATCAAGCGTTGCTCAAGCCATGCTAACTTTGAGGCTGAGACGGTGGTGTCAGTCTCTTTTTCATTTTCGTCTTTGGTGTCCATTTGGCCTAAGTATTTTTGAATGCTCTTCTCAACACGGTCAATATGGAACTGGACTTTGCTCGGGGTGTAATTCTTAGACTTATTATTAACCGCCTTAAACTTACTACCATCGATGGCAAAGACTGGATCGTTAAACATGTTGAGCTGACGACATAAGTCTACGAACTCGCGACAAACGTTTTTAATCCCCTTGCCATTATCTTTCCTAAAGTTGGCGATGGTTTTAAAGTCGGGTTTTAAACGTTCAAGCAACCACATTAATTCAACGTTGCGGTGACTCTCTTTTTCTAACCGACGAGATGATTGAATGCGATTTAAGTCACCATAAATGTAGAGTTTTAGCATTGTGGCTGGATGATAGCCTGGGCGACCTGTTAGCTTTGCATTAACACTTTCAAAACCTAGGCTTAGTCAATCAAGTGGGTCGACAAACATATCGATAACTCGTATTGGATTGTCTTCGGTAACAAAGTCATCTATTGCTTCTGGGAAGAGTGTCGATTGGTGTCTTGATTGGCCTTTAATATGATGAGACATATCAGCTTTGCTCTAGTTTGGCTTACCCCCTTATTATACTAAACTCGGTCTCGAAGTTGGATTGCTGACTAAGATTCATTGATCATAAGTATCTTGTACTTAGACCAAAAGGTGATCAATAGTTTTTACACAGTCTGGGCACAAAGCCGACGGATAGAAGACGTTCCTTAATATTGGATTTGGTCGCAAAATACACTTATAAAATTCTGAGTGCTAATGTCTGCTTCGTCGGAATTCTTGTCCTAAGCGAGACGGAAGATAAGGTCTGCTTTTCACTCTAAGAAGACATTACTTTTTCAATTCGTTATGTCAATTAAGCGTGCCAATAAGACCTAAATGACAAAAGAAAGGAAACACAACATGTAGTGGTTGGTCGAGCTAAGTGGATAGCTCTTATATAAAAACAGACACCTGCGGGGGCGAAGCCGATGCTTTTGATTTACCCTCGCATGTATGTTCGCCAATTATTTATGAGATTTCGTAGGGTAATTTACAAGGATGTAAATTGAGTCGTAGAGTGCTGGGAGCACATTACGACGACCTGCTAAATCTCATAAATAATGGGATGAAGAACATAGTTTGGCGAGCGGCATTTTTTGCCTACTTTTTTTAGCTGTAGCAAAAAAGTAGGTCCCACAGAAGGGATCCTGTGAGAAACCTGCCAAGGATGGCAGTAAGCGTCAGCGCATGCTTTTATCCCTGTTTACAGAGCACAAATACGCTAGGGCATTAACTAACTAAGAATGCTACACACTATTTATCAACATATCGAATGGCAGTACCACTGATACTGACCATCAACATACTGCCGCCTTTACCTACCACTTCATAGTCAATATCTACACCAATAACTGCATTGGCACCCATAGAACGGGCTTCTTGTTCCAATTCCTGAAAACCAATTTTCCGTGCTTTAGTTAGTTCATCTTCGTAGGCGCCCGAACGACCGCCAACAATATCTCGGATTGATGCAAAAATATCTTTAAATATATTGGCACCCATTACTGCTTCACCTACAACAATACCTAAATACTGCTCGATTTTTTTATCTTCTAGTTGATGAGTCGTGGTTATTATCATGTGTCACTCCTTGCTTCTATTTCAGTCTTAATTAAATCAATTTGATCCGCTAGTTGTTCATCCGAATAAGCCTTAGACGCAAACTGCCCCCAAATAGGTTTAGGCCAACTTATATCATTTTGGTAGCGTACAATATGATGTAAATGCAATTGAGGTACCATATTCCCCAGCGCTGCAACATTCAACTTGTCAGGTGCAAATAAATGTTTAAGTGCACGACTAACCATTGCAGATTCTTGCCATAGTATTTGCTGCTGATCATCACTTAAGTCAATCACATCGCTTATGTCAGCCACTTGTGGTACTAAAATTAGCCATGGGTAATTAGCATCATTGATTAGTCGTACCGTACACAAAGTTAGCTCGATGACTAATGCACTATCTTTTTCTAATTGTGGATGTAAAATAAAATTAGTCATGTAAAGCCTTAAATATAAGTGGGTATCACAGTTAACAAAGCCCGTTGGCCAATTTCAACATCGGCGTTAGGAAATACAATCGCTTCACCTTCATATTGGGCACGATATTCACAACCAGTTTCAGAAGCTAATAAATGCTCTTTAGGAAAATCACTAAAATTAGGAGCATCTGCCGCAAAATTGAGGGCAAAATCAGCTTGCTGTTTATTGATCACTTGATTCACTTCGTAGATCAAAAAGTCTGCTTCATTATAATTTTTAAGGGCTAATTCAACACCACAAATCAACTTGGTCAAAGTAGTCACTAATTCACTAAAATTGTCCATATTGTTTTGACCAAAAGGCTTGACCTTCCCTAACTCAACAGTGAACGCCTGAGCGTTAAATTTGTTGACGGAATAATAACTGAAAGTGGTAGTTGGACTACCAGACAATAAAATGGTGTTTACCCCACAGGCTAACAAAATTTGTAGTTGATATTTATCCCAAGCTTTACCATTTTGAAATGGATAAACAGCAAATTTATCATTTTTAGATGCTCGAATGGCAGTATGTAAATCATAATGAAAACGGCACCTACCCTGCTCATCATCTATTCCTAAATAGAAGTTTTTAACGGCATCTTCTAATTGTTTTGCTCGGCGTCTTTCATCATTCATCTGTTGCCCAACACCTAGATTTTGATGTTCGCCGCTAAACAAACGATTCATATTTTCTTCCACAAAACGCTGCGCAATATCCATGGAGGGTAAATTGCCAAATAAAAACAACACTCGCTGTTTTACAACCAATTTACCTATCAATATGCCTTTGACCAAATTATCGCAGATTTCTATTGGAGCAGTCTCGTTTCCGTGTACACCACAAGAGAGCACAATATCTTTGTCTGTATCAGTAATAGGTTCGAAGCTGATAATACCTTCTGCCAACACATTGACTTGTGTATTTTTATGGATGAAAAATTGAAAAGGAACAGCAAAAAGTGAAGGCTGGGTGCGGGACAAAGAGAGAAAGTTACCCTGTTGCTTTAGTGTTTGCATAGTATTTTGAACGGATGATTTGAAAGTATTTTGCATAGTATATTAATTTTTATCGCAGAGATGGTGCCTAAAGGCCTAATATTACGCTAATCAGAATACTAACTCTCCTCTTTTAAGATGAGAGTTATTTAAAGAAAAACGTAGCTAGGCAATCTGGTGCTCACGCACAAAAGAAGTACCTATAGCTAAGTCTTTGTTGGCTAGCTCAACAAAATCATTTATGGAAATTGCTTTGGAAAATAAAAAACCTTGCCCATATAAAACACCTATTTCACGTAATATATGCAAATGCTGAACATTTTCAATACCTTCAGCTACCAACTCACAGTTAGCAGCCTTAGCAATTATCTGACTTGCCTCTACTATCGCACGATTAACCGGACTCTGATCAATCTGCATAATGAAAGATTTATCAATTTTGATGGTATCAATCTCGATATCACGAAGATAAGTTAAGTTAGAGTAGCCTTTGCCAAAGTCGTCAATCGCAATAGTCGCTCCAAGTGAACGAATTTCTGACAATTGTTTTTTAACTAAAATTGAATTAGACAAAGCCACATCTTCTGTTAATTCTAATTCAAATTGGGATAATTCGACCTGATGTTTTTGCGCCATTTCTTTGAGGTTGTCAGCAAAATTCAAATCATATAATTGGGAAGGCGACATATTCACTGAAATTTGCATGGGTAAAGCGACACTATTTAGATATGCCGCGCCTTTAATGGCTTGATCTAATACCCAATAACCCAGTTCATTCATCATATTGTAAGATTCAGCGGCTTCAATCAGTGCGCCGGGGAAAATTAAACCGTCTAGTGGATGGTTCCAACGTAACAAACACTCTGCACCAATTATGTGTAATGTATTTAACTCAATTTTAGGTTGAAAGTAGATTTCTAACTCATCGTTATCCAAAGCTCGAGTTATATCTGCCTTAAGTGCTAATGCACGGCCTGTTGTTTCATCATAAAAATTTTGCGCATATTGGAAATTATTGAATTTATTATGCTTTGCTTGTTTTAAAGCCGTTTCAGCTAACAGAAAAAATTTATTGATATTACTATTACTTTTTGGATTAGATGCTGCACCAACATTGAAGTCAGCAATAAAGGCGTGGTCATCACATTTAATAGGCGTTTTAAAATGTTGAACTAAATGGTTATAAAAATCATGTAATTGTTTTTGTTGATGATAACCAGGAAAAATCAAACCAAAAACATCACCACTAATTCGGCCAAATATAGCATTATCAACAAATAGAAATGCAATACGATTAGCAATTTCTAAAAGTACTTTATCTCCATAATCGTAACCAAAACTGGTACTAACATCAGAAAAACGCACAACATCAATTAACAATAAAGACTGCTTGGCATCTGTTTTAAAAAGTTGCTCTATTTCTGCCAAAAACACATAACGATTTGGAATGGTTATTAAGGATTCATGTTGCATTAAAAATTTCCCGGTGAAACATCCGCTGGAATACCCGTAAAAGTCGATGTAAAAGTCTACAAAACCACCGATAAATATAGTTTAATCTAGACTAACTAACTGACTTTATTGCAACAAAAATCCCAAATACTTGCTTGAGCTGTTATCAATCCGGGCACAACTAAACTTTAATAAAGTTGCACTGTCAAAGTGTAAAAATTTACTCTACTTCACATGGCTGTAATTGCCAAATCTTTTCCACATAATCTTTAATTGAGCGGTCTGAAGTAAACTTGCCCATACGTGCTGTATTGAGTATCGCCATTTTTGCCCACCTCGATTTATCACAAAATGCCTTGTCTGCTTTTTTTTGTGCATTTGAATAAGACTCAAAGTCAGCTAAGACTTTGTAAGGGTCTCCCCCCTCTAATAAACTATCTTTGATTGACGCTAATGCACCAGGTTTACCCGGTGTAAAATAATCAGTTTCAAGCCAGTCCAACACTGCTTTGATTTCTTTATTGTTGTAATAAAAGTCGAATGGGTTATAGCCTACTTCATCAAGTTCACGAACTTCGTCTACATTTAGACCAAAAATGAAGATATTTTCGTCACCCACTTCTTCAGCTATCTCAATATTCGCGCCGTCAAGTGTGCCCATTGTTAATGCACCGTTGAGTGATAACTTCATATTTCCTGTTCCAGAGGCTTCTTTGCCTGCAGTGGAAATTTGTTCAGAAATATCAGCCGCAGGGATCATTTTTTCAGCCAAACTGACGCGGTAATTAGGTAAAAATATTATCTGTATCTAAGACACATCTCAGAGACCACAATAAGCCTGAA
>OOFW01000118.1_pt1 | contig 11230 bp, 13 predicted proteins | sample 1670271 | NCBI WGS metagenome assembly OOFW01 (sample SAMEA98137918, study PRJEB22522) | marine metagenome | biome: marine biome; feature: marine water body; material: sea ice | place: Arctic Ocean | collected 07-Sep-2015 | depth 1.32 m
ATGATCTAAGGTGGATTAACTCTGGCCCACTTGCCGGCTTAGGCGAAATAGCGCTGCCGGCACTGCAACCTGGTTCTTCTATTATGCCAGGTAAGGTGAATCCTGTTGTGCCGGAGTCGGTCGCTATGGCTGCGGCGCAGGTAATCGGGAATGATTCAGCCATAAGCATTGGCGGGCAGTCAGGCAACTTTGAACTCAATGTTATGCTTCCTATGATTGCGCATAACTTGTTGTCGAGCATTGACTTAATGAGCAATAGTTTACTTATGCTGGCATACAAAGCGATACAAGGCTTTAGTATCAATCAAGACAATATTGACAAAGCACTCGATAAGAACCCAATTTTAGTTACTGCGCTTAATCCAATCATCGGCTACGCGAAAGCTGCTGACATCGCTAAAAGAGCATATAAAGAAGGCCGTCCCATTGTCGACGTTGCACAAGAAATGACGGATATTTCGCGGGACGAGTTACTCATTATTCTTAAACCACTAACCCTCACAAAAGGGGGACTTTAATATGCGCAGTATTCTAACGTTATGTCTTATATTTATTATAGACATTGCTATGGCAAATACGCTGCTTGAATCGAACAACGTGGTTGATAAATTTACAGAGCAAAGAAGTGATGAACCAGACCAGGCGACAGAGCAAAGCACTGAATCTGACCCATTGAAAAATAGCAAAGCTGAAGCTACGAAGAAAGAAGAAAAATGCGCAAGCACAAGCCAATATACCTTCAGTTGGAACCTGTCGGAAATATGCGATATGCAGCCACGAGGCGGCACCAGTCGCGGCACCAAAATAGTATTGGACGAACAGTCTCACGAGGGCTGGTTGGCTATACAAGCAGAGAATTTGTCTTGGTTTGAAAAAGACCGTCGCGCCATTTTAGCAATGGCTGGGCCTTACAGAGTGAGCTTTGACTTTTTAGAAACAATGGGGTTTGTAAATAACTACATTCCGTCTAAGCCTTACCAATCTTGGGGTACCGAATATGTTTATGTAGCCCAAGATACAGGGGATTATATAAGCCTACAACATATCATGGTCATGTCCTTTGTCGATGACGACGGCGTATCCTCCGCGCCCGTGGTGATGAAGCACTGGCGACATGATTGGCAATATCAAAAACCATTTATGTTTGAGTATGCTGGGCATAATACTTGGAAAAAACGCACGTTAACGCCGGCTCAAACCAAGGGTAAATGGTCTCAATCGGTGTATCAGGTTGACGATTCACCGCGCTATGAATCTATTGGTGCATGGCAACACGAAGCTAACTTTTCAAGTTGGCAAAGCGCAAAAACGTGGCGGCCTTTGCCTAGACGTGAATCGAGTGTCCGCAATGACTATCATGTACTTCAAGGGACAAACAAGCACATCATTTTGCCCAATGGCTGGGTGCAAGAAGAACACAACTACAAGCTGGTGCTAGACGAACAAGGTAATGTGGATATCGCTGTTCCATTCTTAGCCAAGGAAATCGGCTTAGCTCGTTATCAAAAAATTGTGCAGCATGACTTTAGTCCTGGCGATGAATACTGGCAAAAATCGTCGCAGTTTTGGCAGGATGTGCGCGAAGTTTGGGCGCAAAAAATACAAACAAGTGACGGCCTTGTGATTAACAATCGTGTAGGTGAACAGTTAATGTTTATGCCATTTTTTGCAAAAGCACAAACCGTTGTTGACGGTGAAAAATACGATTCAAACAAGGGTAAGCAACAAATAAGAAAAATGCTTATACCGTTTATAAAGTTATCGAATTAAGATTTCTAGCCACCACTAAAGTCTTTTTAAAGGTCAGTAAGATGAACTTTTATGTTTGTTAGCAATTTTGAAGAGCACCAATCCAACAATATTTTCTTGGGTAACAAAGCCCAATTCCTGACTGCTTGTGCTACGAGGATTGTCGCCACCTAACAAGTAATCACGATTATCCCTAACCCGTTTGATGCGTTTGATGCGTTTGATAATAGTTTGGTACCTGGGGTGTTTGACGACAACCACCTGGCTTTTTCTGAATCTAAAAGAAGGCCAAGTTAAGCACAATACATAATCACCTTGATGCAAAGTGGGTGTCATACTGGCACCCACTACTTTGTAAAGTCGAAACATTACTAGCTGTCTACTATTCAATAAGCTTTGGATACACTACTTTTTCGCTGGGCGGATAAGGACATGTTGCCGTGTAAGTCGTCAAATTTTTACTGCGCCAAAAACTATCTGCAAATTCATTCACTAAACTTAGTAAATGCTCTGCCTTGTCTCGCACGATATGCTGTTTACATGCCGATGCAGTTAACATAATTTCATGCACTAAAGAATGTGTATTGGGAAACTGCTCTAATTGTGGAGCCTTAAAGTAGTCACCCCAAATCACCCGGATCTCTTCTTTAACTTTACTAGCATGAATTTCTTTTTCTCGCGTTAGCCGACTAAGCTGCGAATAGTCAGCGGTCGTAAGCTGCGGTTTATCATTCAATTCTTGTATCAGGTCTATAAAGCGCAGCACACTTAAGCAGGCTACCTGCGCTACAATAGGATCATAAATTTTGCACGGAATATCGCAGTGCGCTGCTGCCGAGGGTATTCCAAACTTATTGTCGAATGCGTTAAGTAAGCCAGCAATCATGAGCGTTCCTTATTGGTGTTATTACGTTTTTTTATCATTACTTTTGTTAGCAGAAATGCGCCAATACCAAGCACTGCAAATACCGAAATATAATAGACTGTATGTAAAAAATCGCTGGTCCAATGGCTATGCTCATGGCCAGGATGGGAGAACGAATAAAAACTAGGGCTTAGCAGGAGGGCAAAAATTACATATTGCGTAACAGGTTTCATGGTTATTCCTTATTGTAGTTAAATAAACAGTAAAGTCTTTACAGCAGGAATTAATTTAACTGCTTCGTGGTTAATCTGTTGAGTTGACATTGATTTTTTTGTGAAAGGCTATCGTGATGCAGCTGTCTAAATTGGAGTAGTGTAATATGAGCTCTGCACTTACCCCATCTTAATGCTTCTTCTTGCTCCCCAGATTGCACGTTTAGCAATAGACCATTAATGACACTTTGTGCTTTAGCTAACTCGTTCTCACTTAAGGTATGTTCGTTTTGTTGGATATATAGTTCAGCTAAATTATGAAAACTAGTGAGTAGTGCAGCAACGGCCGCTCTACCTGAATTGACCATATTAATGAGGATAATCGCTTCGCAAATCGCGATTTCATAATGCTCAATAGAATGCATAATTTGATGTTTTTCGAAACATAAATTACCTGCTAAAGTATGCTGTTTCCAGGAAATAAGATGCGGTTCTTGATTAATGTTTTTACCCTGTTCCATGCAATCTCTCCAGTCACTATGTAGCAAAAATTTGCTACGAATATAATAACGTAAAATCTTATAAATACAAATGATAATGATTTGTATTTATAAGATTTTACGTTGAGCTCCTGTCTTATTTTTATTTGCTCCCAACATTCATGAGGGCAATGCACCTACATCGCCTTTTTTTCACTCCTTCAGACTATTGCTTACCAACTATATTTCATGCTGGCAATCGGGTAGATAATATCCATCTAAGAAACAGGTACGGCGACAAGCTGGCTTATTGTACTCAAAAGTGAAATGTCAAATAAGTAAGCATGTGCACATGACGGGTACTTTAATTAACGACTAAATTAACAAGAAGTCCATTGAATTAACGAGACATCTATCGCAATTCATCCAAATATGTTGAGTCATTTGAAAATATTAACAATGGTTGCAATTAAAATGGGGCAAAGCCCCATTTTAATTTTTCACTCAGACCAGCCTGACCTAACCTGTAAGCTAAAACCACCGATTTTGATGACGTTTTTGAAGCATATTCATTACAACGTAACAGACTAACAGACTAAGAGACTAAGAGATTAAGAGAGCTGCGGTAATTAACCGAGTTGAATTAGATTGGATTGTTTTGCATCAAGTAATAAGACCGCGCCAGTAACGCCGATTTTTTACTTTTTTACTTTTTTTGTTGCTTCTTTTGCTTTTAACTGCAGTTAAGGCAGCATAACTCATTAGTTAGGCTTAAATAAAAGTGGCGACAGCAGGCTAGTTTTGCTGTCGCCATTTAACAGCAATCTAAGGGATGGCCAACCAAACAAGTGCTAGTGAAGATATAAATCCCACGCCCCAAAAGCTGCTGCGCAGCACATGTTTGTCACAATAATAGGCTAATAAGTAAGCTAACCTTGAGACAACAAACGCAATGGCAAAATATTCTGCTAATTGCCCTGCATTATCAGTTACCAGCACCGCTAAAGCTCCGGGAGTAAACATAATTAATGCTTCAAAACAATTTTCGTGTGCCGCTTTAGCCCTAGCGCCAAATCCCGATAAAAACTTTTGCTGCTCACGGGGGTGACGATTGTCATAGCCACCTTTTATTTTATTCATGGCTATTGCCATTGGTGCTTTGCTTAAAATAGGCATAAGCGTAGCGATAAATAAACAAATAATAACTATGGTCATGTAAAGTCTTCTGATAGTTTAATAAATATCACCTTATGCTACTGCATAATTCTAATAGAATGATACTTTAATAAAAAATGATGTCTTTAGCTGCAAAATTAGCCATACAAACACCTTCACCCGAACAAGTAATATCACCGCACTGGGCAAATTTGCAGGACATTCAAATCTCAATAAAACGAGACGATCTGCTGCATGCAATTATATCAGGCAATAAATGGCGTAAGCTAAAACATGCTTTATTACCTGCTGTAGAAGCTAACACAAAACATATCATCAGTTTTGGTGGTGGGTTTTCAAATCACATTCATGCTTTAGGTTATTGCTGCCAACAACTCAACATTCAATTCACAGCAATCATCAGAGGGGATTATTCACAAAATCTTAGCCCTATGTTGCAAGACTTGCTTAGTTGGAGGACTGATATTCAGTATGTCGACAGAGCAACATATCAACGGCGAACTAACCCTAACTATCTTCATGAATTACAACAGCAATATCCCCATGCTCTGCTTATCCCTGAAGGTGGCTCTCAATTACAAGCGTTAAAAGGTGTAGCCGAAATTGTTGATGAACTGTGCAATGCATATGACTATGTTGTGGTGCCAGTTGCTAGCGGAGGCACCCTGGCTGGATTAATTACTGGATTAAATACTGGATTAGATACTGGGTTAAAAAAGCACCCTCAAACTACTGCCTGCAAAATTTTAGGGGTAGGTGTGCTCAAAGGTGAAGGTTATTTAGAACAACTGGTAATGGATTTATTACCCGAATATAAGCAAATAAAAAACTGGCACATCAATCATGATTATCATTTTGGAGGATATGCTAAGTCGAACCATGAACTGACACAATTTTGCCAAGACTTTTACCATCAAACCGAGATTAAAATTGAGCCAGTTTACAGCGGTAAATTATTTTTTGCGTTACGTGATTTAATTACTAAAGGGTATTTCCCCCAAGGAAGTCGAATATTAGCGCTGCATACAGGCGGTTTACAGGGGGCTAGGTAATAACACATGAACATAATATCTTATTTATTGAAAAACAGCTTGGTGTTAGTATTTGTTATATCCTTCGCACAGAATCACTTCATCGGACTATCATGAGCAAGAGCATTCGCTACCCATACTCTCCCCTTTACATTATTGTTGTTTGTGCAGTGTTTTTTTTAAGCGCATGCAGTTCCCAGCTTTCGCGAGAAACAAGCTCAGAACTTAAACTGCAGACACCGCGTTATGGTCATGCCAGCGCTACCGATGGGGAAAATATATTTGTTTTTGCGGGATCTAGAGGCAGAAAATTTTTATCAGACGTTGAAATCATCGACCCTATTAATGGAACGGTCAAAGTACTCAAAAACAGAGTTATACCTAGACGTTATTTTTCAGCAGTATGGGATGGTAAAGACTCGATTTACTTAATTGGAGGTGTGTCATATACAGGTACCATTGCCACGCTTGAAAACACAGTGGAAATTTTTAATATACATAGTTTCGAAGTCACTCTAGGGGCTCCTATTCCCTTACCCAGAAGAGACTCTCGGTCTGTATTGCTTGATGACCACATCTATGTTTTGGGCGGCTCTACCGCCAGCGGTAAGAGACAAGCATCTATGAAATCTACTGCTTTAACCGCAGCTTACAATATTACGTCTAATAAGTGGATAAAGCTGGCAGATATGCCTACTGCAAAGTCTACTTCCCCCATCACCAAAGATGGCTATATATATGTGGCTGGCGGTTTCAACCACCAATCAGCACTAAATGTATTTGAACGGTTTGATCCAAATACCAACCAATGGCTATCACTTGCCAAATTACCACGTCCCGTTAGTGCACATTCTGCAGTGTATGCTCACAATAAACTTTTTCTGTTTGGCGATTATAAAAAGCTAAATTCAGTTCTCATGTATGATTTTGATAAGCAACTATGGAGTGAGCCACAAATAAATTATCAACCTTCACGTCACAACACTTCGGTTGTATTTGGAAATTTTTTGTATGTTATTGGCGGTAACGTCAACTCTAAGGGTAAACCTTTAGATAGCATACAACGTTTCACGCTCTAAGCGGTCACACTTAACTTATGGAAATGAACTGGATTAACTGGCTACAAGGTTTTGCAGGCGCTTTACCGCAAGAATGGGTAGCAACGGTATCTGGCTTTTTATGTGTTTACTTAGTCATAAAGCGCAGTATCTGGTGTTTTGCTTTTGGTTTTGTACAAGTCAGCATTTACGCTTGGATTTTTTACGACGCGAAACTGTATTCGGATATGGCATTAAACCTATTTTATATTGGATTTCAAATCTATGGGTGGCTGCTGTGGAAAAACGCTCAAGACTCAACCGGCCAAGTTATTGTTAACCAAGGCACAGCTAAAGAATATTTTTTATGGATCATCGCTATTGTTGTTAGCACAGGTTTACTCGGTACAATAATGACCCATTACACAGATGCTAGTTTCCCCTACCCTGATGCTTTTACCACTTGTGCAAGTTTGGCAGCACAGTGGTTATTGTCACACAAAAAATTATTGAACTGGATGCTATGGATTGTCGTAGACATAGTTGCTATCGCTATATATTGGCAAAAAGGTTTGTTTCCCACATCAGCTTTGTACACCTGTTTTTTAGTAATGGCTATAATCGGCCAATGGCAATGGTATAAATACTCAGCCTCTAATTCAAACAATTCAAATAAAGGCCAGCCCATTTCGTGATCAAAAAAATTGTCTTTTTAGGTGGCCCCTCCACTGGTAAAACTACTTTATGTGAAGCACTAGCCGATGAGCTTAACAGCATCACTGTGCCTGAATATGGTCGAAATTACTGGTTACAACATCAAGTCGACAGACGTCTAACGCCAAAGCAGTTATTGCATATTGCTCACACCCAAAACAAATGGGAAGACCAAGCTACTTTTGAGGCTAACAAGTATCTATTCTGTGATACCAGCGCTTTTACTACATGGCATTTTGCTCTGCATTACCACCAAGCAGCATTGCCAGAGTTAGAACAACTCGCCAAAGCATGTTGGCAGCGTTATCACTTAGTAGTGTTATGCGATGATGATATCCCCTACGACGATACATGGGAGCGTTCAGGCGACGCCAATCGCCATGAGTTTCAGGCGTTTAACCGTCAATACCTCAAAGAACATGGCATCAAACATATACTCGTATCCGGAAACACCGCACAAAGGAAACAAGCGGTGCTGACTTCACTTGGTTTAACTTCAATGGAATTGTGTTTTTAAATAGTTAACTTTGAGTCGTCTTTAATATTCAACTTGCACCACAATAAATTGCTGATAGCATTCAGCTTTTATTTTACTACCTTGTTTATTTAGGAGCTTTCTATGTCTCGAGTTTTGATTATTGGCGCTGGCGGCGTCGCGGCTGTCACCATAAAAAAGTGTGCTCGCTTACCCGAGCTATTTGATGAAATTTACCTTGCCAGTCGTACTGTTTCAAAATGTGAAGCACTACAAAAAGAAGTTGGGTTGGACCGAGTCAAAGGCGTATTTGCTGTTGATGCCGATCATGCCAGTGAAGTGGTTGCAGTTATTAATCAGGTTAAACCTGATTTAGTGGTTAACTTGGCTCTGCCTTACCAAGACCTAGCCATAATGGATGCCTGCCTGGAAACTGGCGTGGATTATATGGACACAGCTAACTATGAGCCCAAAGATGTCGCCAAATTCGAATACTCGTGGCAATGGGCGTATCAAGAAAAGTTTCAAAAAGCGGGTTTGATGGCGCTGTTAGGCAGCGGTTTTGATCCCGGCGTAACCAATGTTTACACCGCTTATGCGGCCAAACATTACTTTGATGAAATTCATTATCTAGACATAGTTGATTGTAACGGTGGCGATCACGGTCAAGCCTTTGCAACCAACTTCAACCCTGAAATCAATATTCGTGAAATTACCCAGCGTGGGCGTTTTTATGAAAACGGTGAATGGAAAGAAACAGATCCATTGAGCGTGCGCGAAGACTTGGATTATCAAAATATCGGAGTGCGTGCCTCTTATTTGATGTTCCACGAAGAATTAGAATCACTGGTCAAACATTTCCCTACTCTTAAACGTGCTCGTTTTTGGATGACCTTTGGTGACGCTTATCTTACCCACCTTAAAGTACTTGAAGGTATCGGCATGACCAGTATCGCGCCTATCGACTTCCAAGGTCAGCAAATTATACCTTTAGAGTTTTTAAAGGCACTATTACCTGATCCCAGTTCATTGGCTGACGGATACACGGGTCAAACCTGTATCGGTACCTATATAACAGGCATAAAAGATGGCCAAGAAAAAACCATTTTTATCTACAATAATTGTGAACATGCCAAGTGCCACGAAGAAGTGGGTGCTCAGGCTGTGTCATATACCACTGGCGTACCCGCCATGATAGGCGCGGCGTTGATGTTAAATGGCACATGGAAAAAGCCAGGGGTGTGGAATATGGAACAGTTTGATCCAGATCCTTTTATGGCCATGCTAAATACTCACGGCTTGCCTTGGCATGTGATCGAATGTGACAAAAGCCCGTTTAAAATATAAGTATTATTAACGAGCCTCGGTATTTGAGGCTCTTAACTTGATACTTTATAAACTCAGTTTTATAGATGTTTGAAGGGGTGTTACGCAAGTCACCAACAATCCTATAATCAATATAAGGCAAAATTAAAATTTATATTGTTCATGGCTCAGCATATATCTATCCGAACGTGTCATTAATAAAAAAATCCATGTGATTTTTTTAAACAAAACAGCTCTAAACTTTATTAAACAAAAACAATTTTCACTTTAACTATTTTACTGGCAGAGATATTATCAAAAAAGTTTTTTTCAGTACCAATAATGTATCCACAATATGATTGACCCAATGTTAAATTCAACCATCCCAAGCCCTTGTTATGTATGCGACGAAACGGCCCTTGAAGCCAATTTACAGCTTATGCAACACGTTCAACAAGAAAGTGGTGTTGAGATTATTTTAGCGCTCAAAGGATTTTCTATGTGGGCAACATTTGACTTAGTTGCCCAATATTTACAGGGCTCAACTGCCAGTGCAGTTTGGGAAGCAAGGCTTGGAAAAGAACATATCGGCAAACAAGTTCATGCTTATTCGCCTGCCTTTAAAGCATCAGATATTAATGAGTTGGTTAACTTAGCCGACCATATTTCGTTTAATAGTTTAGGCCAGTGGCAAAGGTATAAACAACAAATTTTAAACTCGACAGTATCACCTGGCTTGCGTGTTAATCCAGAGCATCAAGAAACCGAGACTGCACTTTACGACCCTAGCTCCCCAGGGTCACGACTAGGGATACGCGCACAAGATTTACACAGTGCTGATATGACAGGCATCGATGGTTTACATATCCACAACTTATGTGAATCTGACTCCTTTGCAACCGAACGCACCATCAAAGCGGTTGAAGATAAATTTGGTAAATGGTTACCAACGTTAAAGTGGATCAACTTTGGTGGTGGGCATTTGATGACGCGCAAAGGTTATAACGTTAAACATCTAGTCGACACCTTAAAAGCATTCAAAACACGGCATCCACATTTAATCGTGATACTTGAACCCGGTTCGGCAGTGGCATGGCAAACAGGTACCTTAGTAGCAGAAGTAGTGGATATTGTAGAAAACCTAGACAAAATAGCCATTTTGGATATCTCAGCCACAGCACATATGCCAGATGTATTAGAAATGCCTTATCGCCCAGATGTACGTGGTGCAGGCCAAGCAGGGGAGAAACCTTATACTTATAGATTCGGTGGCAATTCATGTCTAGCCGGTGATGCTATTGATTTATATAGTTTTGATCACGAATTACAGATAGGTGAGCGGATAATTTTTGAGGATATGCTGCATTACACTATGGTCAAAACCACTTTCTTTAATGGTGTTGAACACCCTTCCATCGGCATTATTCGCAAAGATGGTCGCTTTGAACTTGTGCGTAAGTTTGAGTACGAAGACTTTAAAAACAAATTGTCTTAGATACAATTAAGACATTTTTGGCTCCGAGCTAAATAACAGACTTGGGGCTCTTCCCATTACAAAAACAAGTTTAATTGCTCAGATAGCCAGCATCATAAATGTCCTATTAATTATTTCATTTTGTGCCGTTAAATCAATGTCAGGTTTAAGAACGCTCAAAAATAAAGTGGTTAACTAGGCATGTTGATCAACATTCACATTAGAAGCTCTCACATCAAAAGTACATTCCTACGAAGGCCCCTCTATTTCTTTTGGCTACCGCTTGCATAAATGCTGCAAATGTCTCTGCATTTCCTTGTCTTCGGCTAAAGCCAATCCCGTGAATTCGAATGACTGGTTTTCCATCAGCATCCAGCCGTGCGTGAGAATGCCGACAGGTTTCAGATCATTTATGATAGGGCTGGTGAACTCCAAATAACGATTCCTTTCTCCCTTTGTATGAGTGTACAAATGGCAACCATGAAATTCGGCCATGGCGAGGCCAGCTCCAATCTTATCATCTTCCCGCCAACAATTGTTCCACTGTATGTCAGAGCAGACCATAGGGCGGCACAGAAGAATTGATGAGATTTGGATTTTGCATACGCACCATCATTCTTGACAAGTCTTTTTCTCTACGTGATGTTCCTGTATTCACTTACATCCGTTTGTACAACATATGGTTCAATTTCACCACACACTTCTGTCAAACC
>OOFW01000119.1_pt1 | contig 11229 bp, 4 predicted proteins | sample 1670271 | NCBI WGS metagenome assembly OOFW01 (sample SAMEA98137918, study PRJEB22522) | marine metagenome | biome: marine biome; feature: marine water body; material: sea ice | place: Arctic Ocean | collected 07-Sep-2015 | depth 1.32 m
GCTAAAAGCTGTAACGAGTTCATCACGTATTAATGGAGAACAATCTAAATCTTTTTCACTTCGTGCGAATGAAAATGTTTTATTAACCAAAGCTTGTAATTGACCTAAACAATAAATATTAACCATAATATTTGAAGTTGTTTTTAGCATTCTACTTTTAGGATTAAACTCATCATGCTCGCTAGTTAACCTTGCAATATGCACTTGTAATAACGATAAAATTCTTGCTAAGTGTTCACCAACATCTGGTGTTGCTGAATGAATACAACTTCTAAATACTGCCCTATAATCTCTTGGCAAATTGGGTAGAATACTATTAAGAGGGGTTTTGCAATCATCTTCGTCATTACTAGCTCTTGTATAAGCTTCAGCATATAGAGTTGCACTTTGCTTAAAATATGCGGATAACTCGCTTAAAGCCTCAGATAAAAATGCTTTAGCTGCAACAACACGCCCTCGTGTTGGTTTCATGATCCGAGTCAGAGTCGGAATCCTTCGGCCTGTTGGACCTGACTGGAGCCGCAGTCCGGGGCGCACCCGGAGGGGCAGACTGTCCAGCATTTTCTAGAGCACATCTGGGGGTAAGGATAGCCAGGTTCGTCATAATAAGTTGGCTTTGACATGACTTGGACAGCTACCAGTAGCTCGTACCCTAAGCCAGCATTCCTTACTGGCGTGTCAGGAAGCTACTTGGAAAGTTGCTAGATGGGCCAGAGTAGAAATTTGGCCAAATCCAGCATTACCAAGTAATTAAAAAATGCTGCTTTCCAAGCCAGCCAACCTAACTTTGTTTCACAACTGGCATGTCAGGAAGCTACTTGGAAAGTTGGTAGATGGGCCAGGGTAGAAATTTGGCCAAATCCAGCCTTACCAAGTACTCCCGGCTGGTAATCAAAAAATGCTGCTTTCCAAGCCAGCCCACCTAACTCTTTTTCACAACTGGAAAACCGCCTCACCAACTTTAAAGTTATAAAAAGTAGAAATACCAATTTGAGAAAACATTTACTACAGGGGGTGCACTATTTTTACTACGTATTACCCGGTACTACCGTACAAAAATAGTACTAGACCACGTACTACGAAAGACGAGCTATTCCTACTACTACTACAGTATGTACGTACCAACAGTAAGCTTGTACGTGTATGAGTAGTAGGCTCCAAAACAACAGAAGGCGCAAGGAATGGAAAGGACCGCCGCAATGAACAAGAATGCAAACAACAATCAACAGAGAAAGGAGTGAGCAACAAAGTCTCTCTCTTTGCTTGTTGCTCTCTCTCTTTCTTCTCTCTTAATCTCTCTGTTGATTGTTGTTTGTTGCTCACTGTGGGTAACAAAGGGAGAGAGAGAAGAGGAGACATGGTGAGACAACAATGATGATGGTGAGACAATGATGATGATGATGATGATGACGATGGTGATGAGGTGTGTGCCTGTGTGTCTGAGTTGAGATGCACGAGATGCTGCAAGTGTCCGCCAGTCGCCAGTCATTGACCTACCTCCCTCCCTCCGCGCCGCTTTTTTTAACCTAGCATGTACTGCTCTTTACGTACATTGATACTAGTACCAGCAGCACGACAGTGCATTCCGTGTAGTGTAGGCTACGGTACATTGGTAGTTAAAATCCAGTGAGTATGTAGTAAGTGCAGTAACTATGTAGTTAGTATGTCTGTACGTACTTGTAAGGGATTCAATGGACAAAGTTGCCCGCCGGGCAACCAGATATGGTTCTCTGCGAAAGTCACCTTGGTCAGAGGAGTCATCCATAAAGTCACCTTGGCCTGAGGTGACTCCTCCAGTCGTCAACTATGGTACGTACCAGGTACCTACATCCTAAGACCAGTTTTTTGATACTACGGCGTGTACTACAGTATAGTACAATAAAGGATGTATGTTAAAATCTAGGTCTTTTCTTCAGTAGGAGAACATCTCCAGAAGTTCTCCTACTGAAGTTTAGCCATAGAACTCTACACGGTCTATTGATGGATGAGGGTATGGAACCCACAAAGATGCACGACCTGTCACAACATGACCGACTAGACTAAGAATTGAAGATCGATGGAAGCTATGAAATGTATCCTCACTATGTAGACACCTATTGGGGAGTAGGTTAGCATTACCAGTTGCATGAAAATTGACTTGAACTACTATCTTACAAGTAACCAAAACTGAATCTTTCAGGTACTCAGTATTTCTCAGTTATTACAAGATAGGATCATTACCCCCTTAAATTATGTGAATCAAGAAGAGCATCAATGGAGGAGGCGTTGAAATGTTCTCTAATTTAATTTAAACTCAAAGATTAGTAGATTAGGGCTCGTGGCCAGACTACTGCCTATGGGAGGCTTAGATAAGCGCCTAAGATCAGGACTGGGAAAGTGTCGAGGTTAGTACGCGCAGGGTCGGAAATAGAAATCCGTGTCCCTTGTTGAAGATTACGAGGATGAACTGTTATGGAGGATCATGGAATCCTGGGAGAGGAGACTGATCTGGCTTAGATCAGCGGTGCGGGAGTGACAAGATAATTGCGCATGGCTGTGCGCTGTGCTTGCAGGTTGGTGCGGTGGAGGTGACGGCGAATGTAGCGTGCTCTGGCGGAGAGTACTGACTTCAACCACTGTTGTTTGTATTCGATCGTTTCTGTAAAGATAATTTCTTTAGTACGACGGAACCAGCGGCGATCCTTGACGGCAAGCGTGAGGAGGTCAATATATTCGTGAGTAATCGCTGCGTCCAATCGGGCATGTTCTCGAAGGGACGCAGGCGATTCCGGGTTCTTCGACTCTGCATTCCGTTGCTCCCACATATCCCAGGATATTTCCCAAAGTTTTTTGATTAGTGTCGTGATCCATCGACGCCCTGTATTCTTCCGTGCTAACCAACTATAATATTCTTGCTGTTTTGCTGCCCAGTCCTTGAGTACACCTCCTTCGAGAAAGGTGCGCCATCCTATTTGGCTTTGTACCGTTATGAGGTCATTCACGCCGGGCCAGTTGTATTGAGGCCTCGGTGGATCGGTATCATTGCCCCACGCTTTGAGGTGACCGAGTATTGCCTTTCGAAGATCGGGCATGGTCTTAGCTTGGATGAGCCATTGTTCAAGTTTAGATAGGGACGAGTTCCATTGTGATCGGGCTCGAAGAGATTTGCACTGTATGACATGTGCGGTATCTTCGAATTCGGAGCATCGTGGGCATTCGGCGTGATCTTGGAAGTGATACCGTTGTAGGACTTTACCGACCGGAGCGCATCCTGCTAGCCACTTTGGGATCCAGAGAGCTTTGTTGAGGCCAAGTCTTTTAATAGCATCCTCTCCCGCTTCCCAGTCTATGGATCGGATTAGCTGAATGGGGATGTTCCGACGATTACTCCAGTGCTGAAGGATGTCGGCGGAATTGCTATGGTTGTACAACTGGGAGCGATTCCATGTCGAGAGTTTACGTGATCCGATCCAGAGACTCCAACCACACGAATTGCATGGGTAGAATGGACTTACTGTGGAATGGGTGGCGTTCCAAAACGTTTTAGCAAGTGAATCCATTTCAACATTAAGTTGACTCCATGTTTCTAGCAAATGGAAAGGTACATGTTTATCTTGATGTCCGCGGACATGTGGTTACTTCCAAGTGATGGGGCTGAGTGCAAGCTTGCGTCGAATCTCGTGTATCAAGTCGTGGTGGGGCTGACTTGGAGTGTCATATTCATGCTCGAATATGGCGGTAAGACCGGAGGCGCAGTCACAACCAAGCTCTATGGTGCCGGTGGTGACATGATACTTTTGAACGATTGCTTCGACCACAACGACGATGGAGTAGATTCCTCCAATCTCTGCGCGGTACGGGTTCTGATCATCTGGGTGTCCTGGAGTAACATTGGCTCCAATGATACGTTGAGCGCGTTGAGTCCCTTGCTGGATCGCAAACCCTGCGGTGCCAAAATGGTCTTTGTACGACCCGTCACAAATAGCGATGGCATTTCCCTGGATGAGAGCTTGAGCGATGGTTGCTCCTTCAGGGCAGTCGAACGATCGTACAGCCCACTGATCATTTTCGGAGATGAGACTCTGGATAGTATTGCTGGGAGTACTGGGAGGGATCGTCGGGCAACTTCCGTGACACCACACAAAGGATGGTTGTACCGAAACCGTGGTCCGTTCAGCATCTGGAGGGAGATTCGTACTAGTAGTGGTTGCTTTGTATTTGGGCGATCGGAGGCGTCTACTGTTGGGTAGTGCTGAGTAAACTTCGATGAGATGATGGTCTGATTGACGAAAATAAACTCTATCATTCGTTGGAGAATAAAACCACTGCCAGTCAGATGGCGGTGGTGCTAGCCAGTTGCCTAATGGTCGTCGGAGAATCTGTTGCGGCGTCTGTGTCGTCAGGAAACAATGACGGATAGCTACTTGCCACAATTGCCAACATTTTGGTGTTGGACAGCCGTGGGAGGGCCATTCAAATTCGCATCCTGCGTCATCAGGTGAGTGTCCATTCCAAACTATCGGGTGGATGCGAAGGCCATCTCCAGTACAGATATCGGAGAGGCGAATGGAATGGCACCAGAGCCTACATAGATTCAGGTGGTAGAGGTCTTCATCTTGATATCCCATTTGGGAGAATGCAACCATCAGAAAGATATCGTTTTCTCGGGCCAGTGGTATCGGTGGAGACGACGGCTTAAGTTGTATATTGCTTTGGTGACAGAAGTGCCATAGATTTTTGAGCCAAGTATTCGTAGCAAGATGACTGTATTTATCGTAGTCGTGGAGCAGGAATGAGCCAAGAAGGCCAAGTTCATTGGTATGGAGTGCAAGTACTGCTCGCAGAGAACTGCCTGTGACGGTAGCAGTGTCGCCATGTGCCACGGTGATCCACAATTTCAAGATTCCTTGAAGCAACCATAGGTCGGGGATACCAACACCTTGATACCGGCGTGGTCCGTAGACAACGTCACTGTTCATCGTACGGCTGATGCCTAGTGCAGCTAATCCAGCGTCAAGAATGGGTTTCATAATCTCGTCGCACTGTTTTTGTGACAAGCTAGTAGCCATCAATGGGTATTCCAATGTCTTCATAATGCACCACATCAACGAGAACCATGCTTCAATATGCGTGAGCCGGCCAGATCGTACTCTATCGGCCCATCGGTGGGTTATAGCTATCAGTGCTTCCGTTTGCATGGTTTGTGTTCCATCCATTGCAATAAATACACCGAGGGTTTCTCGGGCTACATTTACTTCAAGTCGGTCCAACTGAACTCGGGTGAGGCCGGAGACGTCTCGAATGGTCAAGTTGCCCGGAGTATCTTCAATACTGGCGTAACGCCATTTGTTATTCTTGAATTGGAAGTGGATAAGGTACCAGTAGCTCTTGGACGGTACGAGCGCTCCGCCGGATGCTCGTAAACCTCCTTCCCACGTATCAACGACTGATTGCATCTCTTGAATGATATCGGTCATGCCGTAGTCGTCCATCGGTGAGTCCTCCGAGGATGAATGTACTAAGTCGGTGTCGTCGACAAATGCGTAGCACACAAATGCGAACTGTTCTTTGGACATCACATTCGTGACTTTAAAACCAAAGCCTGCCGCTTTAAGCATGTTGATTATAGGGATGCTGACAAGCATCCATATTCCTGGGCCTGCGCCATTTCCTTGGTACACTCCCTGGAAAGGGATTTCAAAACATGCATATGAAGCCTTCGAGTCGCCGAAGTTCGTCCTGACATAATGATCGACTTGCGCTAGTGTGCCAAACATCATTTGGCACGTCTCTTTCGGAACTCCAACTCGCCGCATACAGATGCTAGCTATGGCATGTAGAATGCGGTCATAGCAGCTTTTGGCATCGTTGGAACATAACGCCATGGTCCTATGTTCAAGCCTAGCAATATCCATCGTAAGGACTTTGTTGGTCGCACATTCAATCGCTCGATGTCTTTTGCGCCCTCCATAAATTTCCCACGGAATCTGTTTCAGTCTCTCCGCATTAGCCACCATTTCTCGACCGATACGTTTATTGTTCAGGTTAAATAGTGCATGAAACAAGACGATGATCCGGAGCTTTTCAACTAACGATGAATGACTTTTCTTCGGGATGAGAACATCTGTCATCTGAGTCCAGGCGGTAGGTGTATATCCGCTCGCGTATGGTATGTTAGCCATGGTCACGTCAAAGTCAGCAATTTCGTCGTCTCTGCTACCTGCGATATAATCAACGAAGGTAGGACCGAATGGGCTACTGGACGTGTTTGGCTTCATCTTTTTCCAACCCTCTTTGTATGACGCTGTCGATATTGCTTTGGAGATTGCTTGTCCTTGTACTTCATCATTCATCTTTAGTTGCGTAATGAACTGGGCGGCGTATGGATCCATGTCTGGGGGAGTCTGAAATGTTCCTTGCAATATTTCTTCGGAGCCAGGAAGCTCAGCTTGATATCCGACTCGGTCGATGAACTCTTGATTCATTAGCGGTGTCATAGCAGTTTGTGAGAACCTTCGGGTTCCCTCGTCCATACAGGCTTTTTCGATTGATGCTTGATTGTAGCAATCTAATCTCGGTCCTTCGCCGTTGGGGTTTACTGGAGCGTTGACGCAGCTCATAGTGTTGCGGGGTGTTCCAGTGATCCTTTTCACCCGTTGTGCAAGAGCTCGTTGCCCGAATGCTTGTTTGAGTTGTTTTTGTTGTGCCTCAACTGTGGTCTTGCGTTCCTTTGCTCGAGCCTGAATAAGTTTTTTACCGAATTGTTCTCGGAGGGTAGTTGCATTCTTCTTTAGTTGTTTGTACTTTGCCTTCGCTGCTCGTAATTTGTTCTCAATGGATGGTATCGATTCGCGGAACGCTGTCATTTCATCGGTTATTTTCATCAGTCGTCGAATCTTTTTTACACTTGTTGGGATGCCGTCTCGTTTGCGTTGTAAAAGTTCCCATAGGTCTACTGCACTTGTTGCTTTTTTGAATTCTTCGGAGAACGGTACTGCTCCCATCGTGAGTTTCCGACATTTCTTTGTGGCGTGTTTTCTTGCACATGAATCTAGGTGTGCCAGTTTCTCGTATTCGATGTAGTGGGATGGTTGTAGACCCATTGGTATTGCAGATTGTATATCGAAGCCTCGTTTGCGTAGCTTGAGCCGTCTGTGTTCTTGCTTTAGAACTTTATTGTATCTTTTTACCACTCGGGGATCGTCAAGGGTGAGTCGTTGGGGAGCTGAGTACGTTGGTTCTGGAGGTTTGAACCCAAAGACGGATTCGAAGGAGAAGTCTGCCCACAGCATGCGGTGGTCCGTCTTACCCATCGAGAGCTCTCCGAATCCATAGTAGCCGGCTGCAGTGCATTCGATAGAGGGCGATGCCCAAATGCCGTCAACGGGAATCTCTTTGTTGTTCTTGTTACAAGTTGCTGTTGTTGGGAGATGTGGATGTTTTGCATGATGGACATCCACGAGACCAAGGTTCCGAAGCATCGCGTTAACGTCTCCAGTTCGGACGTTATCATTTGCGTCCATGCCTATCAAAAACAGATCGCCTTCTTCTTTCCAGTTTTCCAGGGCCACTTGAAGGTCTTTGATGAAGGCTCTTCGCGGATTTCTGTCATCGTGGATAGACTCTAGGTAACGTTCATGTTGTGAGTATACCGAGCCTGGCCTGTCCGAGGAGTCGGGATTGGGACGATACCCAGTAATGACTCGGAGTTTGGTATTGTTTCGTCCTGCAAATAGAGACCAAACCCATCGGCCGAGACCGGAAGTGTCAGCTCCAGAGGCTAGAACTCTGTGAGAGCAGGATCCCATGGTAATTTGAGCGGTGCCACCGTAGAGTATATTCGCTGTGCTGGTATCGTGTCGGTTGCATGAGTGGATTGAATTGTTACGTCGAAGGTGTCGGAAGCGTTCGTTGAATTGAGAGGCTGCTCCCATTACTCTTAAGTTTAAATTTAGTTCTGCCAGACCGAAAATGTCAGCTTCTGTTTCGTCGAAGGCATCTCCGATCTGTTGGTATTTACGAGCTCGGGGTTTAACGGGAAGTCCTTGAATATTCTGAAATATGTACCTGAACAATCGTGATGGCTTTGGGAGAACCATTTTGTCTGCCCATGTTTTCGAGGACGTTTCCGTCGGGTTGGCACGGAAAATTTTGATTCTTCGGCTTTTCGACACGCCGTGCCTTCGTGTCGATTGCCGTTGGGGATCAATCACCCGAGCCAGCGAGTACTTGCGTACCGCTGGCGTCGTCCGAAGGAGCTGCGTGATGGTGATCCACTGCGTTTCCCGAATTCTGACCGGAGGAAGGATGACCAGCGAAGTCCGGGGAGTCGCTGGGAGCATCGGTCTTGGTCGATTTCTTGGGTGATTTGTGATTACTTAATGCGTGGTATTGATTTTGATTGAGTTTGTCCACTAATTCCTGGGTGTCATGCGATCCATCTGATGAGGAGGAGGAAGACGAGGAAGAGGAAGATGCATCTGTCGAAGGGTCTAGATTGGATGCAGAGGATGAGTCCGAGGCGGGGAGAGGTGGGAGATCGCCGACATAGACCGTTTCATGGTCGTCGTCTTCCATAGCGTCGCTGTCCGCGTTGATTGACTCTTGCTGTTTGGCGTTCAGAGCAGATCCTATAAGCTGGGAGGGTGTCGGGCCTGCTTCTTTCTCAGCTTCCTCGAATATTTCATCAAAGTCGTCGTCTGGGTACTCGTCAGTGGTACCATCAGCCTGGAAGGAAACTTTGGCAGGACTGAAGACGATTTCTTCTTCTTCTTCCAGGGAAGCATCAGCTTCATCCTCAGATGATGCGGAGGAGATTTGATCAGTTTCCATTTTGTCGGGTGGTTTTGGAGACTCATCTTCTGTCTCCATGGTATTGACTTGTTGCTCTTCTTGTGCTTTCTTGATGAGAGCAATCTCCAAATCCGCGATCTTTTCGAGGGCTATTTTTAGGTTCAGCCTGGTGCTGTCCGTTGTTTTGCCTGCGGTGGACATTGATTTTCCGTCGGATTCATAGTCTTGATTGGCTTTCTCGTGCTCCCGGCTGACCTGTTCGGGGCTGAACAGAAATTTGGCTCCTGTGATTTCTGGCGGAGGGTTGGCTGCCACTTCAGCTGCAAGCGCGGCCGCTGCTCTTACATCGTCACTGTCGTCGTCTCTTCCAAAGGCATTACCAAAGGACGCGATGGATTTGTCGCCGGCCATCCTTTCAATAATTGTTGGTTCGGTTGGAGGTTTTGTTGGCGGGGTGCTTACATAGTGAATCGGATTGGGCTCGTCTAACTTGGTTGCATCTGGGCGTGCGTCTTTGGTAGCTCCTGCTTTTTCAGTGAGAGTTTTCCACTTCTCACTTAAGTCCCATAGGTCCTCTTTCACTAGTGCTGCGGATTCTTTTGCATGAGCTGAAGTGGTTGTGCCTTTTTTTGGGTTCCACCGGACGTGTTGGTACACTGTGAGTCCTTGGCTAGTAAACCATTTGGCTGCTCCTGGGCCATGGACATGAAGAAGCTCGGGAATGAGGTTTGCTAGGAAGCGGTGCGTTTCTTCTTCCCGGCCTACCACAGTAGTGACCACATATTTCGTGGTGCTATTCCATGAGGGATCCACGTTGTGGATAAGGCGACTTGCGGGTCGGTCTTTTGGAGCTCTTGACATCATAGCTCTTCGTAGCGTCATTGGATTGTCGTTTGCGATAGGAGTATCCAATAACGAGATGAAATGGTAGTCTATTGGTCTGATGTGCTGTTTAACAAAGAAGCCTTGCCGTTCTGCAAGAGTGATAGCGTCGGCTCTAACCTCATCTGTCATTGACTTGCCGATCGGAGAGGAAAAGCAGGGAACGAGGCGTAGTTGGACGCCGTTCGGTAGTCGCTTCTTGGATTTCTTTCGCCATAGAGATGCTGCATGCATTTGGTACACCATATAGAATCTTTCATCTATATCTAGGTGTATCGCAGCTGGTGACGGATCTTCCTTGTTGAATGGTGGTTTGCGGCCGATTTCATTCAAGATTGCACGGTAGGAGATGCCGATGGGCACCTCCGGAGGTATATCTAGAGCGTCTCTGGTCTCGGCAATGAACGTTTTTGAGTTAATTTGTTTGGCCGAGTACATAAACCAGCCAATGCAGGCTGATGTCACGGCTTGGCACGCATATGGTTGTTTGTTCATCATCATGTTGAAGCGGGGTAGAGCGTCCGCTAGTTCCATACCAAACTTTTCGAGAGGGATTGGAGGTTTTGTCGAGATGACCCAACGGAGGTTCATCCATACTTTACCTCCGTCTTCTTTGGGGTTTATATAGTTCCCAAGATAAATCCCGAGTGCTTCTCGTGACTCTGGAATATCCTCTTTAGTCTTAATGACGGGAAACGTGGCCTCCTGTTCTTTGTCCCAAGGTGCTAGGTAGACTGACTTACTGATCGTCGTTTGTACCGTTTCGAGGTATTTTTTGAGGAGAGTATAGAATTCTTTGAAGGGTTTGGTGCTTGGGGGGACGTCAATGATGGCTCTGTACCTAATTTCTTTGTACTTGGGTTTATTGAAGGGGTTTGTTTTGGGTTTTGGTGTTGTGTCGATCTTGGCTGCCGGTTTTGCGTCGTCGCCGGAATCGATGGTGGTTATGGGTGCGGTGTTATTGGGGTTTTGTATGTTATTTTTGTTTTTCTTGTGTTTTTTGTTTTTCTTGGAGGTGCTTTCGGTGTTTGATGCTTCTGTTGCGGATGGATTCCCGGGAGGTAGTCGCGCTACTCCTTCTGGAGTAATCGCGACAGTTGTTTCGACTTGCGGCTTCGTTGTCGGTGTGCCGCCGTTATTGGCTGTTGAAGTTGGAGCGAATGACAGTTTGGTCTGTTTTGGGCCTGTCGAGCCCGTTCCTTCGTCATTACTAACCTTCGTCTGCTTAGTCTTCATACCACCTCTAGGAGAGGCGTCTTTGCCACTCGTATTGGTGTTTTTCCTCTTCAATTTTGGCGCTCTTCTCGTCATCGTCGCCCTCGTAGCTTCGGTACGTTACGGTGCGTAACGGCGAGAGCGGGGCTTCGTAGGATTGACGTGGAATCGTACTACACATAGAAATGTACTAGTTTTGTTTTTTGATTTCTTAGAGTTATCCATCAGAAGGCAAGGTTATCGCCGGCCGGATCTCACTAGCTAACTGCAAGTTGAGCAGCTTGATAAATAATAGATTTTCGTGTTTTTTTTTTTAGCTAACTGCAAGTTGTGGTAATTTTACATAAATATGTGTTGCAC
>OOFW01000120.1_pt1 | contig 11193 bp, 9 predicted proteins | sample 1670271 | NCBI WGS metagenome assembly OOFW01 (sample SAMEA98137918, study PRJEB22522) | marine metagenome | biome: marine biome; feature: marine water body; material: sea ice | place: Arctic Ocean | collected 07-Sep-2015 | depth 1.32 m
CCTTAGATGTAACTCTAAGCCTTATGATAGTATTGTTACTAGTAAACGGAGATTGTATGAAGATAAGTGATTTAGCAGAGCGTTCTGGTATTAGTGCACATACACTGCGTTATTATGAAAAAACAGGATTGTTGAGTGCTTCACAGCGTAGCGAAAGTAACTACCGCATTTATTCACAAGATGATTTAACCACAGCTAAGTTTATTAAACGTAGCAAGGCATGCGGCTTTAGTTTGGCTGAAACAGCGACATTATTGGCAATAAAACATGATAAAAGTCAGCACATTTGTGCAGAAGCTAAGTTTATTACCAGTACAAAGATAACCGATATCACGCAGCAAATCACACAGCTAAAACAAATGCAAAAAACATTACAACAGCTAGAACGTTATTGCTGCGGTGGTCAAGAAAGTGCAGAGTTTTGTTCAATCATTGCAGCCCTGGAAAAGGAGTAACTATATGGATCTCTTTACAAATTTTGTATTACTTTTTACGGAATCAGCACCCTTTTTATTGTTAGGTATGTTTATCGCTGGGATGATCAATCAATGGATCCCTCGCACATGGGTAGAAAAAACCTTAGGAGGCAAAAGTTCTATAGTCAACGCAGCGCTCATTGGTGCACCGCTTCCCTTGTGTTCATGTTCTGTGATACCAGTTGCAATGGGAATAAGACGCAGCGGCGCAAGTAAAGCAAGCACCGCCAGTTTTTTAGTTGCCACGCCTGAAACGGGTGTTGACTCGATTGGTATTACGTATGCGTTAATGGGCCCAATAATGGCAATAGCTCGGCCTATTGCAGCAATATTCTCTGCAATAGTTGCAGGATTATTAGTGCTCTGGTTTGGTAAGCAAGATAAAGCGCCAGAACCAGCACCTCAAGCCAAATCACAAAGTAGTTGCTGCCATAAAACCAGTACCGCTGCGGCTACCATTAGGGAGAAAATACAAGCGGTGTTTGTATTTGGTTATGGTCAGTTACTACGAGATTTTATGCTGTGGTTTTTGGTAGGGATTTTTTTTGCAGCTCTTGTTACTACTTTAGTGCCTGAAGGATTTTTAACTCAATATGCTCAAGGCATATTGGCTATGTTAGTTGTGGTGTTGATCTCGATCCCTATGTACGTGTGTGCCACAGCTTCGACACCCATTGCTGTTGGTTTATTATTGTCGGGTATCACACCCGGTGCAGCGTTAGTTTTTATGTTGACGGGGCCAGCTACTAACGTAGCCACTTTGATGGTGATCAAAAACGAATTGGGCAAGCGTGAACTTAGTCTATATTTGCTGGCTATTATAAGCAGTGCTCTAGTTTCAGGTCTAATTTTAGACTTTCTTTTTGATAAATTTGACTGGCAACTACAATTATCTCATGGCGAACATTCAGACATGGTGGGAATTTTTTATCAAGTGTGCGCCATAGTGTTAGCTGGGCTGATTGGTTATCAGCTACAAAAAATACTGATCCCTAAATTCGTTACTCCAAAATCTGTATAAGTTGCAACGTCACTCGGCAGCTCTGCCGAGTTTAATAACATACGAAAGTAATAATTACTTACAAATAGGACTCAGAAAAAATTGCGGTTAGTGTGTTGGTGATGTATAACACTGTTAATTTGATGGTCTTCGAGGTAATAAATGTCAATTCATTGGAATGGGGATGTCCCTATCTATATCCAGTTATATCAGCAGGTAATAAAGCGCATTCTGGACGGCAACATTAAAGAAGGTGAAGCTTTACCCTCAGTTAGAAAGGTAGCCGCGGAATATCAACTTAATCCCGTCACCATTTCTAAGGCTTATCAGATGTTACAAGATGAACAATATTTAGAGAAACAGCGAGGCAAAGGCTTGTTTGTTAAGTCAGGTGCACCTCACAGCATATTGGAAAAGGAGCGAGCGTCTTTTTTATCTACTGAGTGGCCACTTATTTTGCAGCAAATTTCACGGTTAAAGCTTTCATTTGAAGAACTACCGCGCACTTCTCAGGAGAATAAATAATATCAGCCATGATCTCGATTTCAGGATTGCAGAAGTCTTATAAAAATAAGCAGGTATTGAATGACGTTAATTTAACCCTAAGTGCTGGACAAATATTAGGGTTAGTGGGGCCAAATGGTGCGGGTAAAACTACCTGCCTACAGGCCTTATTGGGTCTAACCTGTTATGAAGGTGATATAGATGTTCTAGGATACAATCCCAGTAAAAACAGGGTGAAAATGCTGGCTGATGTAGCTTATATTGCAGACGTTGCTGTTTTGCCAAAGTGGATAAAAGTTTGCCAAGCACTGACCTATATGCAAGGGGTACACCCCAATTTTAATCGACAAAAAGCCGAAGCGTTTTTAGCTAAAACCAATATACCTGCAACAGCTAAAGTAAAAACATTGTCCAAAGGTATGGTAACGCAACTGCACCTAGCTTTGATTTTAGCTGTTGATGCAAAAATACTGATCTTGGATGAACCCACACTTGGATTAGATATTTTGACGCGTCGTCAATTCTATGCACATTTATTGGAAGACTTTTATGATGAAGATAAATGCATAATAGTCACCACTCACCAAATTGAAGAAATAGAACATATTCTTACCGACGCCGCATTCATCCGAGATGGCAAGATTGTATTAGACCAAAGCGTTGAGGATATTCGCAGTCGCTTTAAATTGGTCGCAGTTGATAACGAACATCTCGAACAAGCCAAAATGCATAACCCACTATTTAGCAATAGCATGATGGGTATCACTAGCATGTTATTTGATAATGCTGACCCAACAGTCCTTGCCACTTTAGGCAAGGTGAGCTCTCCCACATTGGCTGATATTTTTGTTGGAGTGATGACACAGGAGGGCAACACATGATTCAATCACAAATAATGACCAGCTTTAGAAAAGAAATATGGGAATTCAAAAAAACGTTATTCTGGGTGCCACTCCTTATCGCTATCTTTATGGTAGCCGCGCCTTTGCTAAAGTTGATACTGATGGAAGATTACCAGTCGTCGAAGTGGTTAGACATCATTACTAATGTGGAAAACATACATAATGTTGAGGGTTTCACGCGTATATTCCTGAGTGCTGTTATGGGTATGTTTGTACCTTTTATTATGGTGTCGCTGATCATACAGCTCTATTATTTTACGACTTGTTTATTCGACGAAAGACGTGATTTATCAGTTTATTTCTGGCGTTCACTGCCTGTCTCAGATGTATTAAGTGTGGGAGTTAAATTGATCACCGGAGCGCTAGTCGTACCGACGATATTTATGCTGGCGGCGACCTGTGTGGTGTTTGTTTTTCTACTATTTGCACTCATTGCTTGCACGGTGCTGTCCCTAGGATATGACGTATCTTTGTGGGGGTTGTGGGGCAGTGCCGACATCATCAGCAACTTAACGTCTATATGGTTAAACTTGTTCCCCTATGCATTATGGATGTTTCCTGTTTTTGCATGGTTAATGTTAGCCTCGATGTTTGCTAATAAAGCCCCTTTTTTGTGGGCCATATTACCTATTGTCGCCATGTTAGTGATTGAATCTTATGTGGTGGAATATTTGCACTTGGATGGGGGCTTTTTCTTTAACATATTGCGTGACTATTTTAAATTTGGTCAAGGCATGTTTCCTGACCAAATTTCTAATACTGACTCAACTAGGTTCGAACTGTTTTCATTCTTATCCTCAAAAATAAGTATCGTGGCGACACTGATTGGTATTGGATTGATGTACTTTACTTATTGGTTAAGAGTGAACAGGAGTCATGTGTAACAAAAACAAAAACAAAAACAAAAACAAAAAGTTGCTGTCACGATCGGTCCAATATGTTTTGGCGCTGAACGTGACATAGCCTTATTTAAAGATAGCTTTATTCAAAGACAGCTTTATTTAAAGATAGCTTTATTCAAAGACAGATTTATTTAAAGACAGCTTTATTCAAAGATAGTTTTATTCAAAGATAGTTTTTCCAAAGATGGCTTTACTAACACTCTATCTCATGTTTATTCAGTAGGCTCATTTCCAGCTTTCCATTTAATATTACAGCCCATAGAGGCTGTTTGATTGGTATCAATATGATGGTTAGCAAGCAGTGTATCCATTGCGTGGATTAAGTCACTTCCAGTAGCCTGATGTTTAGATGAGTCGTAATTACCAGATGATATACGTAGCGGTCGAGAAGCATCGAATTGACCGCGATAAACCAACTCCATATCAGTATTAAATAGATAAATGTCAGGCGTGCATGCAGCAGAATACGCTTTAGCGACCTCTTGTTTTTCATCAAGTAGGTATGAAAAAGGGTATTGACGGGCCTGTTTTTCCTCAATCATATGTGCCATGTCGTCATCGGGATATTGTTCGATATCGTTACTATTGATAGCGACAAAAGCTATTCCTTTTTTTTGATATTCCTGTGCGACCTTAGCTAACTGTGGCGCAATATGTATAACGTAAGGGCAATGGTTACAAATAAAAGCCACCACCAAACCTTTACAACCTTCGTAGTCGGTCAAGCTAACGATATTACCCCCTGTATCAGGTAAACTAAAACTTGCAGCTTTGTGACCTAAAGCCAACATTTTGGAGGTTGTCATTGCCATATTTTGTTTCCTCAAGTTAAGATTTTATATTGCTGAATTAACAGTTTACCTGCTCTGATCGTTACAAGGTATACTTTCAAGCACATTAGGTTTTGAAATTTGATTATGCAACAAGAACTACAAATTGAAGATTTGGTAAAAGGCACAGGCAAAGTTGCAAAGCGCGGTGCGTTGATCACAGCACAGTATGTGGGTTGGCTAGAAGACGGAACAGAATTTGACTCGTCTTATAAAAAGAATACACCTTTTCAAACAGTACTTAGCAACAAACGCGTTATCCAAGGTTGGATATTAGGCCTAAAAGATATGCAAGTAGGCGGTAAGCGCCGTTTACGAGTTCCTGCACATCTAGCTTATGGAGAACGTCAGATTGGCTCTATGATCCCACCTCACTCCAATCTAATATTTGAAATTGAATTATTAGAAGTGCTCACTAGAGATTAATATGGTTACTGCCATCGACGTAAAAGAGTGGGCTTTTAATATGCTCAACTTAAGTCCTTGAAGGCATGAAGGCTTGAAGGCATAAGTCTTATCAATTGAACTTTTTCGACCACCAACATCTTTTAAGCTGGCTATTTTTATTTTTTTAAATATTTGATTTTTTATCATAAAAACTGCCATCCAATCAACAATATCATTCTGCCGCGCCAGTAATAATTGACCTTATAGTTACTGTTATCGTAAAACTCTGATACTGATACTGATACTGGTATTTCTGTGCTGTGGTGTTTTACAAATGACAGTATCAACATGAACCGCTTATAGTCTCTGATCCGATATCTAATCAGGCGATGCAAGTATAGAAAATAGTCACTTATTTGCAGATACGATTTTTTAGGCAATTACCCCATTTACAATCGGCTCAAACGCAGTAAGGCTATCCATTAATACCGCATTTCCCAAGCCGTTTTGTGGAAATAAGCTGCCAAAGTTTCCTTGTTCACCGTGCAGCGCCATGTAATTTAAAATCACTGTTTCTACTAATAAGTTAACGTTATTAGCGGCTGGTGTGGCTGCCGTTTCGACTGATGCGTCGTTGCGCATGTAGCCTATTTGTTGGTGTTGGGCTTGTGTATCAGGGGTTGCGCCAATTAATTGTGGTGTACCGTTGGGATTGTAAACTAAGAAGAACGATGACGCGGTAGATGAGTTATCTCCTGTCCACACACCTTTACCGCGACCATTAACGGAGTCATCTATCATACCGTTACTGGCCACCGAGCCGTCACTGCACACATACATCATCAGTGGCACGCCAACTCGTGCGGCATATTCCAAACAGGCTCCCATACATCGGCCTGCCCGCAGATCTCGGACTTCGCCTGTGGCTCTATCACCCGTGTGATAATCAAAACCACCCATGGTAATGGTGCCTGCCCCGGCAAAACCGTTGATCACTAATTTCATGGTGGAGGCGGTTTTTCTAAACTCACTTTCGCCATCGAACTCCTCTTGGCTAAAAATGCCACTTTCGCCGACTATGTCTGCGTCTAGTTCAGGATTAAGCGAAGAGGGGTCGCCAAATCTGTCGGCGATATCAGCACTTTTAACATAGCCACAATTAACCAAGTCCTTTAACACATCATCAGTGGTGATTTGGGTATTTACCTTGCCCAATTTCATGGCGCTGATCCGTTGAATCGATTCCATCACCGCTACCGAGTCTTGTTGACTTAATAAACCTACCAAATCCCCGGTATCCACCAAACCGGTTACATCTGAAGGTCTGTCTACTTTAGTAGGGCGTTTTGAAGTGTCAATCATCGCTGCAGGTGCCATAGAGTTGCCACCCGAGTCTGAATTTCGGGAACCAATTAAGGTTAATAATGAGCCGTCAGAGCCCACTTTATTAATGCCATACATCGGATTGTGAGGGTTATTACCGGTATCATTTTCAGATCGGGCAGGAATGACCGCTCCATTGACATTGGCACGGTTAGTCAGATTTAATTTATCCTGAATACCCCTTAAAAAAGCACTGTCTGAGTGAAAGGCTAAACCCAGTTCGGTGTTGATAAAGTCACTCATACCGGTATCTGGATTAGCGATAGAGGGGATGGTGTCGCCAGGCAAACCAAGTTTGCTATAACCTGAGGTGCTCAGAAAATCTAATTGTCCACCACGGCCTCCCACTAATACGTTCGATCCCGAAATATTCGCACCACCCGCCAAATCAAATACGATAAAAGGGATTTTCCCAGCGCCTTGGGTGGCAATACCACAGCTACTTTTTAGCGCTTCTAAATCAGACGATAAAGCAGCATGGGCTTGACCCGGATTAGCAAATAAACTCAACACCGAACCGCTAAGGGCAGTGCCCATCCCGGCCATAAAACCTTGAGCAATGAAGTCGCGTCGAGTAACCGGCTTGGCATGACATGTATGATAAAGAGGATCGTTTAAGCCGATTGAATTTTTGTTTTTCATTTGTTACCTCTCTAACTTTAAAAAATTTTCACTACAGAGGTCACAAAGAACACAGAGGTAAAGAAGGTAATAACCAGATCTTTTCTCTGTGAACGTAGCACTCTGTGTTTTCGGTGGTTAATCATATATCTACTCAATTCAACTCAATTCAACTCAACTCAACTCAACACTTATTGCATGGTAATCGCAGCGCTGCCTAGGGCACCGGCGCACACTGCTTTAACGACTGTTTTGGTGTAGTTGGCATTACAAATCTTGTCGCCACTGCAATCTGTTAAACGTGTTATTAAGTTATCTAATTCATTGATGACATCGTTGTTATCCGGCTGGTCACTCAAACTGGTGCCGAGCATTTTGGTAGTTAATGGCGTTAATACTAAGCTTCTGTCTTGGTTGGTAAATGCTGTCGAAGCATTTTGACTAAAATCAAAACCTAAAAAGTAGTTATCTCGTAAACCTGCAGTTTCAACTAACTGGTCACAATATTTAATCGCCATTTGTGTGACCGCCATTTGATTAGAAGCTAAAAAGCCATTCATATTAGTCACAGATGGCAGTTGTTGTTTTAATTTTTCAAACGCGGTTTTAACTGCAGTGTTACTCATAGGTACACTTGTAACCGCCGACATACTGGCATTAATTTCAGCAAAGTTGCGTATTCCAATTTGAGCTTGCCCCTCTAAGTCAGCACTGGCAGCAGGGGCTGGAGGATCGGCTTCTACTACCACGTTGGTTTGGTCAGCCAATACTTCAAAAGTAAGGAAAAATTCATCCACAGCTGCGCCTTTCTCTACAGGGATAATGGTGCCTAAGGTAGATAATATTTGCCCTTGGCCAGCTGCATAATTGGCTTGATTAAGTTGCGTGTTGAGGTTTTGGTAAACCTGACCGACCTTGGCTTCGCGGCCATTGATGCCTATACGCATACCTTGAAGCGGTATATCTGTAATATTGGCATTGCTGTCTAGGGAAATAAAGAACGGTTCGCTGAATAAGTAACTGTAACTATCAAATTGACTTACTTCTAAGACCACATAACTTTGTGGGATGTTGGTGACGTCACTTACTTCAAATAGTAATAAGAATTTTTGACCAATGCCAACATCAAAGTTTTGCGCGACTTGCTCAGTACTTAATACCCGGTTATGGATGGCAACCATTCTGATTGACCCTGCCCAAGGAATATCCCCTGATACTTCATTACCCAATACAAATGCATAACTGTCGTTCCAGTCTGCAAAGTTGCCTACCTCGGTGGTATCTGTATCACCTGTAAATTGACCATTTACAAATAGTTGTCTGCCATTTACCGAGTCATAATTAACGACTACATGTTGCAAGCTAGCTTGTAAGACCTCCGCAGCATTAGTTGTAGATAGTGCAGGCTGGCCGTTTAAATCGGTTTTATCGGTGCGTAATAGATAGTTATAGTTATATAAGGTTTGGCCTAATGTGAAATTGCGGGTGTCGGCACCGCCCGAATAACTGATGATCCTAGCCGGACCTTCTTGGGTGACATTGGCGGGCACTACCCATGCCTCAATGGCAAATTCGCCGGTTGCAGTGATCAAGTTGTGTAACTTTTTACTACTTGACGTTGCTCCTTGGGCTTTACCGTTAATTAAATGAATGCCCCAACCGTCTATCCAACTTACGTCACCATTTAGGGTGAGGTTGATAGCCGGCTCAACACCACTGGTATCAAATGCGGTAGTGCCAGAGCCTGTTTTAAATTCCCATTTGGCTATCACATCAGTTTCAAATCGCCCACCACCTGTGGCAAGTGTGCCATCAAAAAGGGTTAACGCTTTGCTGTTGATTAACGCCTCATCTAATTCGGTTACGTCAATGCCATCGGCCATGGTTTGAATAGCGCTAATAAGATCATCAGCGTTGCCAGTGCAATCTGTCCAACAATTGTGAAATTCGTCTCGTACCCTTTCTACAAAACGCGAATTGGACGGCGTGTCGAGTTTAATTCTGGCCTTTGACGCTTGATATGCTTCGTTAATATCACTTGACGCAAAATATGGCGAAATAGGAATGGTGGCAGAGTTTGTATGGCAATTAGAGCAGTAGGTTTCTAATATCGGATAGACAGTGCCAGCAAAAAGTTGAGTGTTTGCTGGAAAGTTTTTATTTGCTCCTGGATCTTTTTCAACGGGTGCTTCTAGTTGTATTTCGTTAACGGCACTTTCTGTGGCAGCCCAGTTGTAGATCCACGTTGTCATGATGTCGGCGCAAGCAGCGTCGCTGGTTAACCAACAGTTGTGCCCGCCTGCTACTTTTGTGACTAAAGTAGAATCTTCAGGCGAGGTAAAATCAACCAATAGATTCGCAGCACTGTAAGCTAAGTTAATATCATCATTTCGCGCAAAAGCAGGTGATTGGTTATCTTGCACATGGCAGGCACCGCATTTTTCTTGAGAACTAATATTGTCCCATAACTCAAGTTTGAATTGAGTTATGTCTGGCGTTGATGCAACAGGCCCAGAATAGGTAACAGGTGTGTTATTCAGAGGCGCTGGTGTAGGTGTTTTTAAGACATCAGTCGAACTACCACCACAAGCTGTCAGCAGCGAAACAGTTAATACTAAACTCAACGTTGTGAGAATTTTGTTTAGCTTGGCTGTCGGTAAAGCGGTCATGTTATGGCACATTCTTATTCCCCTTTACAATATTCAGCGGAATCGGCAAACACTTGTTTGATGTTGTAACCGGTGCTGGTAAATGTGTGGGTCATGCTGCTAATTTGTGTCCTGTCGGCAACATCCTGTGCTGAGCGTAAACAGATGTTTTCAAATACTTTGGTGACTTGGCAACTGGCAAACTGTTGGCTGTTGGCGAGTTCCTGGCCCATTGTTTTAGCGCCGCTTCCATTATCAGGCAAGGATTCATCCCAACCGAGGTTTTTATTTAATCCCTGTCGCCAGTAATTGCTCCAATTGTCGTTGTTGGTGACAAAACCATAAGGGAAGTTATTGCTGTTGATATGATATTTAGCTTGCGTCCTTGAACCTGTGTTGGCATCTATTTCGCCAGCTTGATTGTATTGTAATGAACCTTGTTCACCTTCTGGATCGTTGTCAACATTGTAATCGTAGTTGTAATAAGCAAATGCTTGCGCAAGGGGGTCCATGCCTGAATGGCAGCTCACACATGAGTTATTAAATATACGGCTATCACCACCGGGACTGCGACTTATATCTTGGCGAATTCGATCTGGGCTGCGGCTATTGTCTTTTAAACCTTCTAAGTCAGTGCACATGTGATTAATTAAGGTGAAACGAAACATGGCGCGATTGGTGCCGTCTTTAAAATATGATTTTGCGGCAGCGCGTGTGGTCATCACACCTGCTGTTGCATCTACAGGTAAACCTGTCACAGCTGATTGAGTAGTGGCTTGTAACACTTCCATTAAGTTAGCACTTTGGTCTTCTAAAGCCTGATAGTGGGCATTACTCGTGATGGAATACGCCGGCACACCAGAACTTGCATTGCCTATGTATAAAATATCGCCACTGAGTATTTGTCTAAAATCAATTTCGTCGCGGGTGACCCCGATGACAGTAGCCGTATAGTCATTCAAAGGTGCAAATATATCTGCGTCTTCGTTTGTCCAAGGTGCGATCCAGTTTTTTAAGGTGACTGAATAAAAGGCTGGGTCTTGCATTGCGATATTTGCTGCCCCGCGCACATTACCTTCAATGACAAGGCTTTCCATTTGATCTAGTACAACGTTGCTCGGTGGCACACCTGCTAGTCGGTCATGTATGCGTTTGGCTTGTTCTCTTGTTCCAGCATAGGTTTGCTGCATAGTGGCTAAACTAAAAACGGTTAAATTAACAACAGCTAAACCAGCAACAATTAATGCCCTACTGATAGATATGTTACTTGTGCCAGTTTGCCTGACTACATATTTCAAATTGGAACTCATCTTACCGCCGGAAACGATTTGTGTGGTTTGCAATGAGTTTTAATCAATAAATCCATTTCTGACAATACTGCTTATGAAAGTTAGGTTTCATAATTCATACCTAAAAGGAGCTGTTTAATGAAGTGTTTATACATAGATTTCTATAGTGTCGCTTATCTCATAACCGTTATATGGTATTAAATTTATTAATTTTTTAAAATTAAGAATAGACTTAAGTAGCATTATTCTAG